>JAABVA010004821.1_pt1 | contig 12394 bp, 19 predicted proteins | sample 5560331 | NCBI WGS metagenome assembly JAABVA01 (sample SAMN12812661, study PRJNA571458) | rock metagenome | isolation source: Antarctica rocks | place: Antarctica: Victoria Land, Mt New Zealand sud | collected 2016-01-07
CAATCCTGATCAAGGACGCTGGCTCTGCAGCAATGATGGTTGCATTCCTCCTGGCAAGCTTGCTGTCAGCAAGGGACAGCTCCCCAAAGCTGCCGCCAGTGGGCAGGTTTCTATCCAAGGCGCCGTACTGCTGTTCCAGCAGGACAACCTGATCATCAGTCAGCTTGGATGACTCGCCATCCAAGGCACCTGCCATGGCAAATGCAATGGCATGGCCCTTGCTCATTGCGCTCCCCTCTAATGCACCTGCATGTGTAAAGACGCTGCTGGCAAGAGGGCATTGTCTTTGCTGCCACTGATGAGGTCTGTACAGTCTGTGAGAAGGTGCGGGCAGCGTGTGACCTAGCAGGAAGGTGTGGCAATCTGGGAAGTCTCCAAAGTGGAAGACAGCTGGTCTTTGCCAAGAACCATGACCACTAGGCAGTAACTTTGGTCTTGAAAACAGTCAGCAGTGTTGGTAGCGACACCAAGCGTGTCTCTCATTATCACAGCGATGCAGCAGCAGCACAACTGTGGCTGATACGGTTGCGTGCGGTGCTGACATAGGGCTTGTGATGAAACACCGCTTGTACACAGGCATTTGCAGGCATGCCAGAAAGTCAAACAGACACACACCAATGCCGGTAGACCTCCTGGAATGGCCATCATGGCTTTCTGTGCTACGTCTGGAGGTGCCAGACAAGCTCTGAGTGGCTGACACATCGCTCCTGGCACTAGCGTTACTAGACAAGCGATCCAGGGTGAGGTGACTGGCGCCAGGCCGCAGCAGGTGCTTGGCTGCCAGGCCTGGTAATGGCTGCTTTTTCTTGGCCACCTTGGGCTGAAGGGATGCTTTCTGCAAGGCCCCAGCTTGCGCTGTCTCGTCAAAGTTTGTGTCCACATGGACATTGCAGCTGCCCCTCAAGATGATGTACATGCAGTCCCCATCGTCCCCTGCACCCGCAGCAATGCTATTGTGAAGCGCAATCTGGATGCCCCTGAACTGCAGAAGCGTGGCCTGTAGTGGTATGCAGAAGCATACCAGCCAGGATGCCCAATTCCTAGTCCTCCAGCTGGGTAATGCTCTGGGCTGATTAAGACAGCATGCATGTATGCCCTTCGTGCTACAGCAGCCTGACCAGAACAACAATATCGTAGCTCACATACTTTTGGGCTAAACCAGAGTGACTTCTTTGCACTTGTGAGCTGTACAACAGGCAATAAGCATTCTGTCTGTAGTAAATAGACAATGAGCAACTCAAACATCAACTGCAGCTGTCAAGCAGACCAACATGGGCGCCGCTCATGCAGATCAGACACACATGGCACAGACACAATGGTCCACCTTGCTTGCAGACAAGGGAGCCAGCAGTCAGCTCTGCATAGGTGACCTCCTTGGCCAGCTGCACCAGCTGGGGCTGCGGCACCTCCTGGAAGCGCTGCAGTGAGGTGAGATACGAGGCCAGCTTTAGCACATCCGCCTCTGACCGGCCAGTGGGCGGCTTCACCAGCAGCCGACTCAGGTACTCAGCTTGGTATAGCAGGTGTCCTTTGAGCATGCGCATCAGGCTCTCGAAGATGCTACGGTGCATGATGATCACCTGAACAAGTATAGATCAGTAACAAATAGGGCACGTGGCTGTCCTGCTCCCTACATGGTCTTTTTCATCAGCTCATTATCACCTATGGCACAGCATGTGACCTGGTGGCATGGACGTTGTACTCAGCAGAACACTGTGATGCGCGGGGATTGCCTGCAGCATGTTTCCTGCTGGTATGCCTGCACCTTACTTTGCCAAGTGTCTATGACGGGTCTACTTGAAATGCAGTGCTGCATGTGGCAGACATGATACACACTCACGGCTGATGTTCATTGGTGTTAGTCTGATCAGGATACAGCTTGCAAGGCCGCCCTGTTCATCACTGAGTGCAAGTGCATGTCAGCACCAAAAGCTACTGCAGCTGACTGGCTTACAGTCGTACTCCAAGTAATTGAAATGCAAATTGGTACTTGCGAGATGTAAATGCAGGGGATGAGGCAGCAACCTCACAGTCGGTGGTGGCCTGCACAGTAGCTGTCCTCAGGCCACCCTGTTTCAGCAAGGCCATCTCCCCCAATGCATCTCCAGGGCCCAGGGACGCCACAAGCCTGCAGAGACAGGCTCATCCAACCAAATATTGGTTTGTACAAGCACAAGGCACAGGTTGCTTTGTTGACTGCACTCGACACAGATGGTCTCTCATCCATGCTGCTGCAACAACCGCATCACTAACTGAAAGAGCTGGTGAGAAACATATTGCGTGCTTGCATCCCTCATGTTGTATGTCTTCAACTGCTGCCTGGGGCAAGTTCTTGTGCCAAGTATGGTGTGCAAGCTGTCAAAACTCAGCCTCAGCGTCAGCCAATGTCATACAGGGCGGCCAGTACAGTGTATATTGGCTGTATACCTGCCCAGCCCCTTTGGACCAAGCTTTGACTGCCGGCCTGCTGGCTGAGGCACAGCATGTGTGCTAGACGTATGCGGCAGCGCAGTGTCAGAATGCTGTCCGCTTGTGCTGGGTTGCTCGGAAGCTGCATCTGTAACTATCCTGGTTCCCTGGACTGTACTGCTGGCCGCAGCATGCGGTTCCTGCTGTGAAAACCTGCTCAGCCTTGAAGGAGCTGCTTTGGGTAGAGGCAGAGGCATGCAAGTAGCATCAGACTTGGCCGAGACTGGATCTCCAGCTTGCGTGGACGAGCCAGCAACGCTTGTGCTGGTGGCGCTAGTGCTTGCTGCAGCATTCACAGGCGGCTTTGTTGCTGGGCTAGCATCTGCACCTGGTTTTGGTGCCGCCTCTGCAGCGTGGCATGACTTAGTGCAGATGATGTTGGTTAAGGCAATAGATCAGTTCCAGAATAGCACTGTGCTTTGCAGACCTGTGAGCATCTGCTGTGATGACGGAGCCCTCAACAACTCAGCCGAGCTAGGCTGTTTCGAGAGACTGCCCTGTGACTGGATCGCATCTGCATTGTTGCCCGCCGCTGCAGCAGCTCTGGATGCAGCACTGCCTGAGACTAGCTTTGCCAGCATCCGCGTGTGTTGGATAGCATGCACCACGTTTTTGAAGCTTGTGGTGTTGGCAATGTGAATGTTGGCCTGACCAGACAGAATGATGTACATGTGATCTCCTTTGTCTCCCTGCTTCATGAGGATTGTTCCAGCTTTGATATGATCGTACAACAAAAACCTGGCTACCTGCAGCAGGAGCATCAAAAACATGCAAATGAGCAAAGGAAAACTACAATCAAGCATCAGCAGTTCGGCTGTGACTTTGCAAAAGCTGCACTCACATCACGGACAACTTCTGGTTGAAGCTGCTGAAAGAAGGGTTGTTTTGTCTGTAGAAATTTGGCTAAGCGCTGTAATTGTGTGCCTGTGCGGTCCACCACTCTGCGCACATACAAAGGTGTCAGCAATGCACGTGGTCATCTGGTACTACAGAACATAGCTAGGAGGGGTCTACGTGACTTGCCTCTTCTTCAGTATGTCTTTGACTTCTTGCAGTGTTGCTTCATTGGGGCGTGTCAAAGAAAACCATAGTCCATAAAATTCGGAAAAGTCGATGGCGTTGCTGCCATCGACATCTGCCTGCAACCTCGCACGACCTGGCCCCTCATATCGACGACCAACAGATGAGGCTTGACAGGCTAGTAAATGCATAAAGGTGAGCTACCTCCTTGAATCTACGCTCTATTTGGGCGTCAGTTACATGGTTGACGTTTAACGACCTGTAGCATCCAGTCAACTACGTTCTGAATGGCCTAATGCTGGGAAACACCAAGCTAAGCACAAATGGTCTGTCACCTCAGGCAACGAATCAGTTCCTGGAGGTCCACAACGCCAGATCCGTCTTCATCAAAGGTGTTGAAAGCCTCTTGTAGAGGCGCAAGCTGTTGTGAGCTCATAGTCGGAATACGCAGATGGTGTAATGGCCTATCTTACCAGACGGCTTCAGGGCCGGAACGCAGAACGGTGCAACAGCATCTGCTTGATGCAGGCGTTACATGTCCCAACCAGGGTAGTGCCGATATTGCTGTCACACTCGATCGTAGAGAGTACTTTGTGAGATTTGTGGTTTCGATCCAAAGGTTGGAACTTCGACGCAGCATCAGTACGTCATTGCCGGTCTGGCTATTATCTGAGCTTCCTTGTTTAGATTTTGATTGCACGACCACCCTTGCCACCGCGAGGCAGCGCGATGGTGGTTCCGCTCGCCATCACACTGCAGGCACCTGCCGCGAGGCCGTTGCAAAGCAAGACCAGGTATGCATCGGCATACGGCAAAACGTTGTTTCTGCTGTGTGTCGACAGTCAGAGATCCAGCCAACCATTCTTGCGACTGGATGTGCAGACTACTGCCATTTCGAGGCCCGTGTGCAGCACGCTGTCGGAACGTAGCCACTCATCACCTGCGAAGTGCTAGAAGCTGTCGACACGTGTCCCTGCCAGGTGAGACCCAAGATTGGTCCAAGGGTCCCACTCCACATAGGATTCTCTGTGTGTCCCAGTGCACATCATTTGCTGGTACTAGTCATTGCTGCCTACCTACAGGCAGACTTCTGCATCTACGTGCTGTCAGGGGACCGCTCCAAGTGTTCAGTGCTGCTGCTGAGGCAGTCAAAGTGTACGAGAAGGAGTACAAACTGGGCCAAAGGCACAAGCTGAAGGTATGCCCCTTCTTGTCTAATTGCATTGCTTTCTCCTGGCAAACTGCATCTTATGGCTGTTGTGAGTCATGCACAAGCATGCAGCATCTTCAAGCATCATGCAGCCTCCCATACCTTTTGCAGACTAGACCCCATGCGCATGCCTTGACTGCTTCTACAAACCTCAACCTCGTTATGCTGCTGCCCTGCAGGTTGTGGTTGACCAGGATGACAGTGGAAGTCAGCACATCAAGGTGCAAACCGATCATCCAGGCAGGCTATTGCTGCATTGGGGTGTGGAGGGTGGGGCCAACTACAAGGGCGGCTGGCGCCTTCCTGGAGATGCTGCCCAGCCAGAGGGCACTGTCCAATACAAAGCCCGCGCCTTGCAGACACCCTTCAAGTAAGCAAGTCCAAACCGGAACATGCAAAGCAGGCAGACATTTCGTCAACTGAGCTCATTGCTGCAGTGAGACATATGCTAAGGTGCCTCATCTAGCCGGCGACATTATAGCCTGTCTGTCTTCTGTGTGGCAGACACTGGTCACTCAATCAGTACAGTCCAAGCGCACAGCACATCATCACAGTCAGACCGTTGTGTGTCAATCAGGGGTGGCAAGGATGGCAAGCAACAGCTGGACCTGATGCTGTCAGGAGACGAGGCGTCCGATTACATCAACTTTGTGGTCAAGGACACCTCCAGTGGCACCTGGTACAACCAGGGAGGCACCAACTACCACATACCTCTCACAGGATCAGTTGCCATGATGTCCATTGACGAGCAGATACCAGATGCAGAGCTGCCAGATCTGCCTGGCGAGCTCTGTGGCATCTGGTCATATATCAAGTGGGAGCAAGCAGGCTGCCCCAACAGGACTGAACAGCAGTCTCAAGCTGCATATCGTGAAGCCATAGAGGTGGGTCACACAACTGACTCTCTCATGCACATTCTCCTGTACACCAGATTCTCCAGTAGTGCAGACCAAACCACATTACCCTGCAGACTCTAGTTGATGCCACTATCCATCAATGCTGCTCTGCATGGTCAAGTTAGATTTGTTGCGGCTTTGTACAAACAATGAGACTGTCTGCAGGAGCTGAAAGACTTTCAAAGAGATGGTCACAGCTTGGAAGACCTGTGGAAGGTAGCCAAGGGTGATACCAAATATCAGGACTTTGCTGGAAGCAGCCTTCCTCAGAAGGATGACAAGGATGCTCATCGGGCACCTGCTGCCCCTTCCATTCCTGAAGAGTTGGTGAGATGTGTATCTGCCTGGGGCCTGAATACACCTGTTTTGCTATGATTTAGCCTCTCTGGTCAAGTTGTTGTTGCACATGTCTGCACATATAGAAGTTGCATCACATGCACAGCAACTTGTGAGAGTCCAAGTAGTGACACATTACCTAAGTGCTGGCATTCTCCATGTGTACATAGAAGCTCTGCTGTCTGCTATTATCAATGCTGCCGACTGCAAACTGCCCATGGCATCTGGTGTTCAGCCACATCCAAAGGAATGCAAGCTTACCAGCATTGAACAGCGTCCGTGTGATGTCACGAGTGTCCGCTTTGACATCAAGCTTCCATTCTAGTGAACCAGAGATTGCTGCTGCGGCAGGTTGGCCTTCAAGCATACTTGCTTTGGGAACAGGCAGGCAAGCCAGACGGGGCCAACTTCTCAGACGATGCCAGGCGCCAGCTGCAGCAGCAGGTGCAGTCCGGCAAGGTGCAGGACATTGAGCGTGCTCTGAAGGGCCCTTCTGATCAGAAAGCCCCAGAAGAGCACAAGCCTGCCAAGGTACGCTGTAGAGCTTGTCCATGACTGTGTGTGACATGCTTGACATTATGAACTTGCATAAGACCATGACCTGCTTAAACGTTCAAGCTGACTGCAGCAGCAGTAGGTACTATCCATACCAGCTGACAAGCCCAGGCCACCTCGCAAACATTGCGGGTCGCATCAGTGCTTTTACACTGAATGCGCAGTAAACGGAAGACCTCAAGTGCTGCCTTGCTTTTCAGGCATCACAGCAGAATGGCCACAAGCCTGACCAGAAGGCAGAGCACAAGCCTGAGGCGGCAGCAGTCCAGCAAGATGTGCAAGTGGGCTCCTCCATTGGCATGTCTGCACGCAACCCTCTGGACCTCATCAAGAGCGATGCCCCACTGCTATCAGAAGCCAAGACCAGCAAGCAGGCTCGTGCTCTTGCCCCCCTAATGGATGCTGCTGGCAGAGATGAGACTTGCGTTTGGTACAGGGTAAGGCTGTGGTTGCACTTCCTTCTGCATCCTCTTTTTGTAATGGTCATCTACATGGTGTGCCATGTGCGGTTTGATTGGATTTGTGTCAGTCAGCCTTCTCTAGCTTGCAGACTGCCATACTGCCTTGAGGTATTCACTAGAGCTGTATGTGCGCTTGAGCCATCAAGTCAACTCCAGGTTCATGGACAGCTGTATAGTTAAAGCAACAGATGCCTCTCATATGCTCCTGTGTAATGCTGGTTGGCTGCTTGCATGCAGAGCTTCAACCTGGGTAACAAGACTGAGCTGTTGGTGGCTGTACGGCAGCCAGAGGGGCAGAAGGGCCCCACCAACATCACCCTCATCACAGACCAACCTGCAGGCGTGGTGATGCACTGGGGTGTCAGGAAGCAAGGCAAGGGCGAGTGGCTGGCCCCGCCAAAGGATATCATTCCCAAGGGCTCAGAGCAGGCCACTGAGACAGCATGGGACACACCTCTGGAGGCTGCAGACAGCATTGAAGTTCAAGGGGACAAGCTGCAGCTCCAGAAGGCCGTGGTGGACATCCCTGCTGGCCATGACCTTACAGGCCTCACCTTTGTGTGCAAGTCTAAGGATGGCACCATGTGGTGGAGAGATGGTATGTGCTGATTGTTGTTGCTTTGTTGACAGCATCATGTTCTGTGTTCTTGATGAAACCTCGATTCAGGCACCAGCATGACAGCATATAATGAACAGGTTTAGGGTCTATGTCAGCCATTACCTGCTTTGTGCACTTGAATGGAATCCAGTGTTCACAAGCTGAACCTTTGAGCTTGTGCTTACTTGACGCATCATAATCTTCACAAGATGACTGACTCCATCAACTCTGCAGATCAAATGTGCAGAACAAGAAAAGTCAAGTCTTTCCAACAGGCATCAACTGAGACCCCCATCACCTAAAACACCTAAAACACACAAGCTGCTGGGGTTCGTCAATTTGTCAGCGCATGACTGTGCCTGTGCAGGTGGTGGTAACTTCAACTGTCCCATTCCCGGCCCCAAGTCAGCAGCACCTGAGGATGACGCGCTGGCTGAGCTTGAGGATGACCTCAGCAGAACAATCGTTGACTGTGAAGTCAACAGCAGTGCATGGACTCTGATGCACAGATACAACAAGGCTACAGAGCTGCTTGATTCTGTACTGAATGTGAGTTTGCTTTGCACTGGCCTGCGGTCAGCAAGCACTTACCACGACAACTCCAAAAATATTGCTTGCAGTCATTGTGATTGTTGTTCCCGAGCCAAGTTGTAGCTTTGATCCTCAGTCGGAATGCAGAGCCCTTCAGACATCTGATCATAACTAACAAGCTGATGCAGATGATCTGTCTAGGGCGATCAGTATTGAGTTTAATCAAGAATGTGTGTTGCAATGCGCATGTCTGTATGTCTAGGTGGCCCTTGTTTGGCGCTGCAGCTGTGTCTGCATGATGTCAATCCAGACAGCATGCATCCAAGCAAAGAGTGAATGGGTATGTAGGGGAGCCCAGACGAAGTGGAGGGTGCCATGGCCTCTATCTTTGTGTGGCTGCGCTACAGCTCAGCCCGCCACCTCACCTGGCAGCGCAACTACAACACCCAGCCCCGCATCCTGGGTGAGGCGCAGGCCAAGCTGACCCACAAGATTGCAGAGGTCTGCTCCTGGGCGCTCATACCTACCCTCTCCTGATGCCATGCAGTGTGCACTCGCAGGCATTGTGCACAGCAATTCACCAAGCATGCAGCAAGGTTGTTGCTTGACTGTTACATCGTGCAAATGCTGTTGAGAAGTTTGTCAATGATCCTGTTGATGGCAACGCACAAAATCTGCCTTTCAGGTGTGGGCACCTGACCTGAGTACTTTTCCTTCTTATTTTTGCTCCAAACAGCATACCTGCGTAGTGTCACCACCAGCTTACTTGATGTACACAGGCTCATGGGCGGACAGGTGGCACTGCTCAGGAATGGGTGAGAAACATGCTGGGGTGTGTAGGGCGAGGCGGCAATGCACAGGCTATCAGGGATGAGATCCTGAACATCATGCACCGCCACCACATAGGCGAGAAGCGAGGCACCTGGATGGAGGTACTCTTCTCAAAAGCCCCGGCTGCTGCTGACTTGATCCTGTGCACACAATGCAGCTGGCATGTGTGAGGCATAGCTGCTTGTAATACAGCCATGATTTGATGTCAAGGCAGCAGAAGCCGGCGAGGATGCTTGCACATCATGATGCAGTGCTGTGCACACAAATTTCCATCGATAACACTTCATGATAATTGCTGTCACTGTGAAGCCTGGATGCTACAGCCAGCATGTCATGTCTTCATCTGGCTGAACGCTGGCAAAGTTGATGCTCTTTCCAGTCTCTACAGCAGCAGATCCGCAGGCTGCTCCAAACTGTTTCTTGTATGCACAGCACCATGTCGTGCATTGCCATTCGTGTTCTGCTACAGCCAATATCAAACCGAGTGCCCGCACAAGATACATCAGGCAACTTGGCGCTTGTTGTGACAGCTGCTTCCCCGTGTGCAGGACTGGCATCAGAAGCTGCACAACAACACAACACCTGATGATGTTGTCATCTGTGAAGCTTACATAGCCTTCCTACAAGGCAATGGGGACAATGGAGCTTACTGGCGCCACCTCACAGACAATGGCATCACTAGGGAGCGTCTGGAGGGCTTTGACAGGGCCATCAAGGTGCTGTTTGCGTTTTCAGACAGCTCAGGCTAAATCCGCCTTCTGCAAAACCGGTTTTTGAGTCTTTGGCGTCAATTGCTGCAGCGCTTTCCATGCCAGAGCCGCAGATTTGGGCAAGAAGGTCTGCAATACTGCATGCATATCCAACCCAGCCTGAGCATTCAGTACTGCAGAACCCTTGACCACATTGTCACCAGCATCTCTGAGTCTTGAGCCACTGTCCACTTGCCAGTTATAGTCAATGATCTGCTCATCTCTGCTGCTGTTCACAGTGAATGGCTCACTGGGCAGCATACGCTACTTCAGGTTGAGCCTGAGCACTACCCAGACAAGAAGGATGCCCTTATTGGGGAGTTCCAGAACTACCTGAAGATACTGCGGGCAGTGCACTCAGGAGCTGATCTTCAGGCCTCTGCAGAGGCTGCTGGAGGCAACCTGCCTGGCAACGCCAAGGGCTTCCTGGGCTACGTACTCAGTCACCAGTTTGACAATCAGATCCTTCCTCTTATTGAAAATGCTGTAGAGGCCCGCACAGAGCTACAGCAGGCCAGCAAAGGCAACAGGTGAAATCAAATCGCTTGTTTGCAGCGCTGTTGCACCACTTGAGCATGGCAGTGCAGCCCTGCTACTGCCTTCTTTGTCACACGCGCTGCACAGCATGCCTGCATTCTGAAGGCTGCCATGTTCACTCACAGCACAACTAAGTGTGTCTCACACTATCTCTGGTCATGTATCAGAGCACAGCGTCAGACCTCGACTGTGGTGCCTGTGCGCTGCACTGGCTTCAGGTTTGCTGCTGATAGACCACGGCCACTGAGCCTGCAGTGGAACTTCTCCCAAACTGATGTTCCTTGTTTGTGATGCGTCATGGGACAGGGAGCTGCTGTACCTAGATCTAGCCCTGGAGAACACAGTGCGCGCGGCAGCAGAGCGAGGCAGCGGGGCCAGCGGCACAGGTGCTGCTGCCCTCATGGCCCCCTTGTTGCAGAACCTGGTGCTCAGTGCTGGTGACAACGAAGAGCTGGCCTACTGCCTGAAGGCCTGGCAGGCGCTGCCAGACACAGTCAAGACTGGGCGCTACCCTGCTAAGGATGATGCTCTCAAGGTGGAAGTTTTGCTGCTGAAGCTATTCCTTCCGTTTCGACTTTCTGCTTGATGTGTCCTTGCCACATGTCGATGTCAACAGAACATTGAAGTCCAGGTGACGGGTGTTTTTGCCAAAAGCATGATCAACATCTGACAGCTCTTGTACCTGTGTACACAAACCACATATCTGTGCGCTGTTAGCAGCCAATATAACATAGCCGTGGAAGAATCAATGTACAGATGCAATGCCATCAGCTCACCATGCTCTAGCTGCACATTTGTATGCATACGGAGTGCCTGCTGCTCCCAGTGGCACCAAGAACTTCCCTATCCATACTGTGTGACAGTTTGCATCTATACAATCCCAACATCAGCATGAGCGATTGCACATACCAACGGGCAAGCCTGACTCAGTTCTGTTGCTGGTTCCTGCAGGCGACAGCCGTGATTGAGCGCATTCGCCGGGCCATTTCTGAGACCAGTGACAGTGTGAACACCCGCCTACAGCCCGTCTCCAGTGCCTTTGGCAAGGCCTTTAAGGTGGATGACTGGGCAGTGGAGCTCTTTGCGGAGGAGGTGGTCAGGGGCGGCCCAGCCTTTGCAGTCAGTCTGATTCTCAGTGCCATGGAGCCTGGTTTCAGAGCTGCTGCTGAGTTGGGAGCCTGGCAGCTGATCAGCCCTGTCAACGTCACTGGCAAAGTGCTGGTGGTGGCCAACCTGCATGAAGTGCAGGATAAGGTACAGATTGTGCAACATGTCCATCTACCACAGTGTCGTGCTGCTTTCACTAAGTGACAAAAGCACAAAGTTGATGCATGCACAGCTGTCATCCAGAACATTTCAGCACTTTAGAGGACAGTGGTAGGCATTCCTCCCGTTGCAGAACCTCTCTTGTCTCTCACCATTGTCATGACTACAACTTTCCCAGGCAAAGCAATCAAAGGATCACTTGCATTGACCTTTTGTTTACAAGAGTGTTCGTGTCTAGCCATGCAACATCAGACATGCTGCAGGTATACGACGAGCCAACAGTGCTGGTGGCAAAACGTGTGACTGGAGAGGAGGAGGTGCCAGAAGGCGCCGTTGCAGTCCTCACACCCGATGCCCCTGATGTGCTGTCCCATGTCAGCGTGCGGGCCCGCAACATGAAGGTCCTTTTTGCTATCTGCCATGAAGAGGGCACCTTGAAGGAGGTAGAGGACAAGGAGGGCACTACCATTGCCCTGCAGGTATGCTGTTCTCAGACTTAGCCTCCATCAGGATCACAGCCTGGTTCTCAGTTACAGCGAAACAAGGCGTAAAGCTTGCCTGGGACTGTATCCCATGTGCACTTGCCTGGTGAACTGGTGTCGCAGGCTCAAGTCAATGCACTAACGGTAGCAGAGTGTGGACGACAGTATTCAAACATACGTGTCAGTCCTTGTTAGACCTCTGCTCCTTGCTGAGGCTGCATGCATCATGTCCAGATCAGCAAATCATGTCATGCAGAAAGCAGGTGCCAATGACACTGAGCGCAAGGCAGAACTTGACTCCACACAGTGTGCAGACAACTGAGCTGGTAGCTTTTCAAAATCCAAGTCTTTATCCATTAATCACGGCTGCAGATATGCTGACTGTCCTGGTGCAGCAACATGAGATGATTGTGGTCTGCAGACCACTGCTGCTGGCGGTGTAAGCTGGGAAGT
>JAABVA010004823.1_pt1 | contig 12389 bp, 14 predicted proteins | sample 5560331 | NCBI WGS metagenome assembly JAABVA01 (sample SAMN12812661, study PRJNA571458) | rock metagenome | isolation source: Antarctica rocks | place: Antarctica: Victoria Land, Mt New Zealand sud | collected 2016-01-07
CGAAAACAAGGGATCGCACTGCTTAGTGCCCTAGAACAGACTCTCGTAGGGCATCCCGTTCTTCCTGCTTTTTCATGACCCATCTGAATAGTTACCGATTTTGTGCAGGAAAGCAATTTGCTATATTGAGGGGATCATTGAGTGCAAGGGTCCGTCTTCATGAACAGAAAATCGACTTCCGTCAAGCGAATGGTTGCCCCTGTGTGTGGCCTGGTAGATACCTCTGGCAAGTCGATGCCCCTTGTCTGGATGGTGCAGATGAGTAATTGTCGTCATAGAGGCGTCTCGACTGCCAGAGGGCCGTGCTTCTCCCAAAGATATGGAGGTGCGGAGCCTATTGGGAGGGCGTGTCTCCTGCACGACGCGCGAGGGCCTGCGGGTTCGCGCTGGCCTCAACTGCTACAGGCTCCTCTGCCTGCTCAATCTCAAACGTGAGGTCATCAGTCGGAGGGGCAGTGATCTGCGAAAGATCCAATTCGTAATTACCGAAGCGCTTGAGATGCCCGGTCTGATAGGGCGAGAGCGCGGCCAACTCGTCAATGGTTGGGATGAGTCCTTCTTTTGAAAGCTGATTGAGGGCTGCATTCATTTCAATCACATTATCGAGCATGACACAATTCGCAATGACGTCGGTGTACTTCACACGCTTTTCGATCTCCTCATAGGTTCTATCCAGCAGTGCATTTCCAGAGGCAAACATAATCCAATCCTCAAAGTTATTGTATTGCTCTGTTTTATTGGTACTGCGATGGATAATTTCCCGAAGTTTCACATCCGAAATGAACTTGAGCAAGAAGATCGTGCGCTCTACCGTTCCCAGCGTATAGAATGCCTGATAGAGGCGATTTTTGCGGCTATAGGTCGTGAGCTTGCGCAACAGCATTGATGGTAACACTTTCCCTTCCTGAATCGAGATCACCACCCGTAACAGGTCCTGCCAATGGGTTTGGATGAGCTCCCAATCGACCACTTGATCCCCAAAGAGCTGTTCGATATGCGTGTAGTGAGTCGTGCTTGTCGGACGGTAGAAGGTCAGGTCCTTCCAATTTCGGATGCGCGGCATCAACTCGACTCCCAACAACGAAGCCAAGCCAAACACAGGCAGGTTCTGGCCCTGAGTATCAGCGTGAACAGTTGTGGGTTTAACCGACGAGCGATTGCGAATGAGTCCATCTAAGATGTAAATTGCTTCCCAGACACCACAAGCGATAAAATGAGAGAAAAGGAGAATATACATGTCGCTCACATGATGATACGCAATACCTCCATAACCCCCATACCTGATATGTTGCTCGGCCAGTAAATTCTCTTCCGCCAGATCGTATCGCGTTCCATCAGCGGCCACCCGCTTTTCATCTCCCCAGTAGTGGGGCAGCGTGTAGCGATTGAAGCAATCAATAATATCGCGGAGTGCGGCCTCCAGTTTCTCCGTGGTAAAGTGACGATGGTAGATATGTGCGAGTCTTTCGGCATCGAGTAAGCCTCGGAGGTGGCGAGCCATCTGATGAGGGCCAAGATGGGTCCCATAAGCAAACAGCGTCAGTAATTGCCTCAGCGTGCTATCTGCCGTTTTTGGCTCGTTGCCGGAGAGTGGGCCAAAGTGACGGGTAAAGTGGGTCACGTGATCAATGCGAGCCAGCACGTCAAGCAGATGACGTTCAGGAATCTTTTCGCGCAGCGCCTCATCCAATTGTGCCAATCAAGGGGGAGAGGTCATGAGTCTATACCTCCTGCCCACCACAGATTTCTATGAGTGCCTCATAGAGGTGGGGAAGTACTGCCTATCCTAAAGGAGGAAGTGAAGGTATGACAATGATAGGACCCCATTGTAGGACAATTGGCTCCGGCGTGCAGAGCTTGTCGCCCACGTGCGCAAAGGGGTTAGGAGACGTACGGGAAACGTTCGTTTCCTGTACGGCTTCCCTTCTTGCGTCCATTCCCATATTTCCTTGTTTTTTGCTTTCAAGCACAGTCGGTAAACCCGTTCCAGAAATCAACGTCAACCTCCTTGTATTTGGTGATAAGTTATCATACGATACACACAACTACTATTTAGGATGAAGGAGTGACTGATGAAGATAGGGTATATGCGCATCTCAAAAGGGGAACAAACGACCGCCTTGCAAGAAGATGCACTAACGAGCGCACACTGTGAAAAAACCTTCCGCGATGTCATAAGTGGGGCAAAAGATGAGAGACCCCAATTTTTGGAGATGCTGACGTTTGCCCGTCCTGGGGACACGATTGTGGTTTGGCGACTTGACCGCTTAGGCCGTTCGCTCAAGCATCTCATTGAAACGGTGATGGACTTGCAGGCACGCGGGATCAATTTCCTGAGCCTCACAGAAAGCATTGATACGTCCACACCAGGGGCAAGTTCACGTTCCATCTCTTCGGGGCACTAGCAGAAATGGAACGGGATATCATCCGACAAAGAACACAGGCAGGCTTGGAAGCAGCTCGTGCGCGAGGGCGAATCGGAGGGAGGCCAAAGGCGACTCAGAGCATGGACCCAAAGAAGGTGCAACGAGCCAAAGAACTGTATGCAAAAAAAGAGATGACCGTGCCTGATATCATGAAATTGACGGGATTTAAGAGCAAAGACACCTTTTATAAATATGTGGTGAATGTCTGACGAGATCAGAAGAAAACAACCAGCTCCCACGATAGGTCTCAGAAACAGACTCTCAACCCCTTGACAGTGCCTCCCATTTTGGATAGGAGACACGAGCCTTCTCGGCAAGACTCTTGACTTCTCCTGATTATTCAAGTAATCTATTGAATATCTGAATAATCAGGAGAAGAGGGAAAAGCTATGGAACACGACGAGAAACGTCGCTTTAAAGGGCTGTTGTATGAACAATTTGCACGCATAGGAAAAGCAGTGGCAAATCCGCATCGGCTCGAATTACTGGATGTCCTGGCCCAGGGGGAGCGAACCGTCGAGGTGCTTGCCGAAGAGACTCAGATGTCTCTTGCCAATGCCTCACAACATTTGCAGACCCTACGTACATCACGGCTCGTCGAGACCCGCAGAGCGGGTGTTTCGATCTACTATCGGTTGGCCTCAGACACAGTACAAGCACTCTGGCTCTCGTTACGCGAGGTAGGAGAACACCATCTGGCGGAGGTCGATCAGTTGATGGGCACCTTCCTCCAAGATCGTACGCAACTGACCCTCATTACGGTCGAAGAAGTGTGTGAAGGTCTCAAGGCTGAACGACTTCTTCTGCTTGATGTGCGTCCGAGCCAGGAGTATTTGGCCGGACATCTTCCAGAGGCCCGTTCCATTCCCATCGCTGAACTGGAAACACGTCTGGCAGAACTCCCGCACGACCGAGAAATTGTTGCCTACTGCCGTGGTCCTTACTGTGTGTTTGCCGACGAAGCTGTTGCAGTACTGCACGCACACGGCTATCAGGCAAGACGCCTGGAAGAAGGGGTTCCCGATTGGCACCAACGTGGCCTTCCTCTGGTCATTGAAAAGGAGCAACAGGGATGATGACGATGACGACCGAAACCCTGCGTGCATGGCTTGAAGAGGGACATCCTGTCACGATTCTGGATGTTCGCCATACAACAGAGTATCTGGAATGGTCGATCCCCGGAAGTCTGCATATCGATGCCTATGATGCGCTCAAAGCGCATGATCCAGCAGCGCTTTCTGGGATCACGCTTCCTACCAATCAGCCCATTGTGACGGTGTGTGGTGCAGGTGCCACCAGTCGCATTGCCACGGAGCAGTTAGTGGAACGAGGGTTTCATGCGCTCTCTCTTGAAGGTGGGATGAAAGCCTGGAGTCTGGCCTGGAATACTGCTGAGATAGCTCTCGCAGGGAGTGATGTGCGAGTCATCCAGGTGCGACGGACCGGCAAAGGGTGCCTCTCCTATGTGATTGGTGCAGATGCTGAGGCGTTTGTCATAGATGCCTCTCTTGATCCACAGGTTTATCTGGATGTTGCAAGCCAACACGGTTGGCAGATTACCAGCGTCTTTGACACCCATATTCATGCTGACCACCTCTCACGTGCGCGTCAGCTTGCCAGACAAACAGGAGCAACGCTCTTCCTGCCCGACCAACAGCGGGTAGCGTTCCCTTTCACAGCTATGCATGATGGCGATACGCTCGCAACCCCTCATCTGATGCTGACCGCACTCCACACACCGGGACACACGCCCGAAAGTACGTGTTATCTGCTGGATAATCGCGTGCTTTTTACCGGCGATACACTCTTTCCAACAAGCATTGGGCGTCCTGATCTGCACACCACGCAAGAAGAAGCGATAGTCCGTGCAGAGATGCTGTATCACAGTCTCCACAAAGTGCTCTCGCACCCCTCGGGAACGGTGGTGTTTCCTGGACACAGTAGTCAGCCGGTTCCTTTTGACAACATTCCGATCAATACCACGCTGGCCCAGATAGATGAGCAGGTCGCAATGCTCCACTTCACTCGTGCCGATTTTGTAAGCCAGGTTCTCAGCAGACTTCCGGCAACCCCACCAAACTATGATCGGATTGTGACGCTCAATGAACAAGGGCTCCTTCCAGAAGGACCTCTGACAGAGCTAGAAGCAGGAGCCAACCGCTGTGCTCTCACCTAATCTCCCACGAAAAATTGCTGTTCATGCGCTTGGTTTGCGAGCCAATTGGCAGCAGTTTGTCCTGCTGATGATCGTAAACGCCTTCGTCGGAAGCATGGTGGGTTTGGAGCGAACCCTGCTTCCCCTGCTTGCCACACATGATTTTGGTCTCAACTCAGATACCGCAATTCTCTCATTTCTCGTCAGTTTTGGCATCGTCAAAGCACTGGCGAATCTCTTTGCTGGACGGATGGGAGATCGATTTGGACGCAAGCGGTTGCTGGTCATCGGATGGCTCTTTGGCCTGGTTGCTCCTCTGCTGATCATCGTCGCCCCTTCCTGGGGATGGGTCGTCTTCGCCAATGTGTTTTTGGGGATCAACCAGGGCCTCTGTTGGTCCACAACCGTGATCATGAAAATAGATCTCGTGGGGCCAAAGCGTCGCGGACTGGCAATGGGTTTCAATGAGGCAGCAGGGTATCTTGCCGTCTCCGCTGCTGCACTTGTCGCTGGCTATTTGGCGACCACCTACGCGCTTCGGCCACAGCCGTTTCTTTTGGGGATCGTCTTCGCCTTCTGTGGACTGGTGCTCTCCCTCTTCTTTGTCCGGGAGTCGAGAGACTATGCCCTGCTGGAAGCGAACCAAGTCCACAATTCCACGGGACTACCCGACGTGTCAGCCACTCCCTCATTTTGGGCCATCTTTGTGCGGGTGAGTTGGCGGGACCGAACGCTCTTTGCCGTGAGCCAGGCAGGACTGATGAACAACCTGAATGATGGTCTCTCTTGGGGACTGTTTCCGCTCTATTTTGCGGCGTCAGGGCTCGATACGGCCCATATTGGGTGGTTGGTGGCCGTCTACCCTGGTGTCTGGGGGATAGGACAACTGGCAACGGGTGCGCTTTCCGACCGACTGGGACGCAAAAACATGATTGCCGTTGGAATGGTGATACAGGCAGGAGCGCTCTTTCTGATTCTGCTGGTTCATAGCTTCTGGCTCTGGCTCATTGGAGCGATTCTGCTTGGACTGGGAACGGCACTGGTGTACCCGACGCTGCTGGCTGCTATCGGTGATGTGGCTCATCCATCCTGGCGAGGCTCGGCAGTAGGCGTCTATCGCCTCTGGCGTGACAGTGGCTATGCCATCGGCGGCCTACTTGCAGGCATCCTTGCCGATCTGCTGGGTATTCCCTGGGCTATTGGCGTGGTCGGAGTCCTCACCTTGCTCTCTGGAATCATTGTTGCCTTCCAGATGCGCGAGACCCTTCCGACGAAGCGTGCCTCTCTCTCAGCAGGTCGAGAGGTGCCAGTCCCATCTTGAACAGCTATCGCATGACAGGGAAAATAGGAGCAGGAGGTGACGTGGTAAGAAAGGGAACGTCCTGCTTGCTTATGGACGCATATGTCCTCTTCTTGTCTCTTTTGAAAGGATCTTTTTCGTATGGATTTCTCATCGAAACGTGCCAACACTTCACTTGCTTCATCGGAGATGCCGTCTGCAACTCAGTCTCCTGCGCTTCTGAGTGAACAGAGTCTCTTCCTGCTCGCGCTGGTGCGCATCTTTGTCGGATTGTTGTGGTTTCAACAACTCGCCTGGAAAATGCCTCCCACCTTCTGAGGTCTGCGCCGCTACGTGGAAAGTGAAGCACAGCATACCTTTCTCCCTGGGTATAGTTTCATCCTCACTCATGTGGGTCTTGCACACTTTTCCCTTCTGGGAACAGGAATCTGGAGCGCGGAGCTGCTGGTTGGGATCACGTTGCTCTTTGGTCTCTTCACCCGCTTTGGAGCGGTACTTGCCCTCTTGCTCTCAGTGCAGCTCTATGTGGGTCTGGCCTATGCACCAGGCGAGTGGTATTGGACGTATGGAATGCTTGTCTTACTTGCGCTGGCGCTTGTTGCTGTTCCTGCTGGGCACCGTTTGGGGATTGATCAACTCCTCGCCCCTCGGATGCAGCATGCTGCCAAAACATCACGACTGGCACGTTTCGTGTCCTGGTTGGTCTGAAAGAAAGGGAACATCGTATGTACAGTACGTTTTTACGGGGATTGCGAGCAGGAACCTTGGCAGGGCTGTTGCTCGTTGGTCTCTTCTTCGTTGATTATGGGCCTGCAACCACTCTCTCGACGGTTGCACGCTGGTTTGCCCTTGATGGGAACCCCTGGAGTAAGCTCATTGGGGCGATCCTCCTCGTAGCACTAGGAGGGGTATTCGGGGGGATCTTTGGCATTGCCGTTGGGAGGCAGCCACGTCCCCCTTTGCAATCGATACTCTTTGGGGTGATATGCGCGAAGCTGACATGGAGTGCAAGGTAGCCATTCCCTTCCTGCTCTACGTTGCCTATCAATCAGCTTTACAGGCGGTTCTGTTTATCGTAACTCGTCGCAGAAAACTGGCAGCAGAAACTCTCATCTGCTGCCAGTTTTCTGCTCAGATAAAACGGGCAAAGGTCAGAATACACGGCGAAACCTCGCCACAAAAAAGCTTTGTAGGCCGTATGAGCGGCTCTCTTGCACTTCGTAACAGCCTCGCGCATACCAGGCCTTGATGGTAGAATGATGCTGAGAGTTGCTGTGTGAGCCAAAAGCGGGGATCGAGCATTAATGGGCCGGGAAACAACGATAGGCTGTAAGGGTGCTTCTCAGGCCAACCGATAACGAGAGCCCTCGAAGAAAAGATTGGTTGTATCACTAACGGGCAGGAGTACTCAACAAGAAAGTTACCGATTGCATCTTGGGTTAGATGCTAAACCAGAATTGGGAGTATGTGAATGGCTGATGAACTTTTTGAGAATCCAAGACTTGCTGTTATCTACGACTCGTTTGAGTCTGAGCGTTCTGACCTAGAGGCTTACGAATCTATGGCCGACGAGTTTGGTGCTCGTTCTGTACTTGACATTGGCTGTGGAACAGGAACATTTGCTTGTCGTCTCGCTGCTCGCAGCATCGAGGTGATTGGATTCGATCCAGCCGAAGCCTCACTCAAGGTGGCTCAAACGAAACCTTGGTCTGACCGCGTCAAATGGATTCACGGCAATGCGTTAAACCTTCCCCTTTTGACGATTGACCTCGCGACAATGACTGCTAACGTTGCCCAGGTCTTTCTGACGGACGAGGAGTGGAAGGAGACACTCCTTGCGGTTCGGGCGGTATTGCGACCAGGCGGACGGTTGGCGTTTGAAACGCGGAACCCCAAGCCGCAGGCGTGGCTGAAATGGAATCAGGAGAACACTTACAAACGCGTTGACATACCCAATTGTGGCGTTGTCGAGGGATGGGTTGACGTTACTGACGTTCAAAATTCCTTTGTGTCTTTCCGATGGACTTATATTTTCGAGAGCGATGGTGCTGTAATCACATCAGACTCAACGTTGCGCTTTAGGAGTCGTGAGGAGATTACCCACTCACTCAGGGATGTAGGAATGTCCTTGGATGAGATATGAGAAGCCCCTGATCGTCCGGGACGCGAATTTGTCTTTATTGCACGCCGCCCGACGACGTAACTCGATTTGGATGCCAGGAACATTCTTAGAAGCCCACTCGCTTCTTGCACAAACAAGGGCGAATGTGCAAGGGGAAGTTTATGAGCCTGAAGAGGCTTAGCCTTCCGTGGAGCTTAACGTGCTATTTTTTTCGTTTCGTGAGCTGACCCTTATCGTTGTTTCTCGGTTCGTTAATACCCGATCCCCAGAGCCCACGCTCGTTCGTTGTAAAAGAGAACCGAGAAAAGCGAGGCCATGCATGAAACTGACCTATTCGGTGCCAACCACGGAGCAGAATCAGGAAATGGTTTGCGCCCAGGTACGCCATGTGTTCCAGGTGGAGCCGAGCATTGTCCGGCGAGCGACGGAGTTGCAAGTTGACCTGGATGTATTGACCACCGGAGAGATTGCGCCACTGGTGGGCCAGATACCCTATGTGGTAGTGACACTCGACGATCCTGAGTGCCTGACGCGGGAACACCGCCAGTGGGTGAATAAGCCAGGCTGCGAGGTCAAACGCGAATATGGGTCAGCAGAAGTGTTCTACGAGTGTATCGAGGGTGATATTCAGGCGCACAGGAGCAACGCGTAGTTTTGTGGGCAGCATATGCACCCAGTGTGCGTGGTATACCATCGTTTTTTCAAGGGCAGCACCCCGAAGAGGGAAGTGAGGTTCACTGTCAGGGGAAGGCTAGGAAGAGGGTGCTAGGCACTATCTACTGGTATGTACCGTCAGTACCGTCAAAAGTAAAAGCATTCCACAGGGGCGTTTTGACCCAGCACCGAGGTAGGTGTAAAATAGGACAGAGGGGAAACGAGTAGAAGCAGTAAAACTAGCTCTTTTTACATGAGGAAAGAGAACAGTGAAAGGGTTTTTTGTATGGAGATTGCAGGAAAAGTTGTCCTGATTACTGGAGCTTCGAGCGGGATTGGGCTGGCAACGGCCCGTCTTTTTGCCCAGAAGGGAGCAAAGCTGGCCCTGGCTGCCCGCTCGACTGAAACGTTGAAACAGCTCGCGAGAGAACTGCCGGAAGCTCTTGCGGTCCCGACTGATATGCGTGATGAGGCCGAGGTACGGCGTATGGTGGCCCAAACGCAGGAGTATTATAAGCGCATCGACGTTTTGATCAACAATGCCGGGCAGGGGTTGAATATGCCGATTGAGAAGATGAATGTAGAGACGTATCGTTCCGTCTTTGAAGTAAATGTCGTCAGCGTCATTGTGGCCATGCAAGAGGTCATTCCAATGATGCGAGCGCAGGGCAGAGGCGTGATCATCAATATCAGTTCCGGTGCGTCGAAGATCCCACTAGAGAGATACAGGGGGGCGAACCCCGTCGGTCCCTACGTTTCCACCAAGTACGCGCTCAATGCCATTACGCTTCTAGGCCGCCAGGAGCTTGCCGCAGAGAACATTTCCCTCGGGCTGGTCTATCCCGGAGTGACCGCGACCAACTTTTATGACAACCTCATCGGGAGCCAACAGCTGAATCCGAGGCTAGCCGGTGCGACGTCCGTCGAGAGCGCCGAGTCCGTCGCCGAAAAGATCCTGGAGGCGGTAGAAACCCAGGCGGCGGAGGTCTATACCGAGAACTTGAAAAAAGCTCTCTCGTAAAGCACGAAGAGTGCTTGATACTTGCTCATAAGCTCTGTGGGAGAGCAGAGGAACGTTGTGAGTGTCTCTTCGTAAGCTTGTGGATGAGCGTTCCACTTGAGTGTGTGATCGACCCCCTCTGCGCGCAAATAGGTGACAAAATTGAGATGAGTTTGTGCGTAGAGGTCGCTTGATACGATGGAACCAGGGCAGCGGCAGTTCTATGAAAGAGCAGCGTTGGGATGGCTATCTCCGTACATCCCAACATGAAACAGCCCTTGTCCAATTTGGTCACTCCCATGAAAAAGGAAATCATAGGAAGCCAAAAAGCTTCCAAGCGATCCTATAACATGAATGCACAGGGATGGTTTGTTGCTTGCTTGAGAGAGAGTGAAACCACAATAAACTCTTAAAGAGGCTTATTCGTCTTTTACCTGTTGCCCCTCCGTCCTATTTTACACGTATCTCGGCACTGAGTCGTTTTGATCGACGAAAACCGAGAGTGGAGTGGTACATATCGGGGTCATAACATTTTTTCGTACCATTCTTCGCGCTAAGGAGCATACTGACTCAAAGCAGGGGTACGAATACTTGCAGTGACCTGTTGCTCTGAGTCAGTATGCTAAAGGGGGCCATTGAGGCAAAAGATGAGCATGAGGGCCTTCAAGGGGCTGTGGAATGCAACATTGTCACGATGATTAGCTGAGGCTTCCATGTGTCGCCGGAAAACCTCTTCTTCGACTTCTCTAGAAGAGATTGGATATTCTCTCATTATTGCTCTTTTCCCCTGAAGCACTCTTGTTGTATTCCCTTTCCCCACTTGCTTCATGTGGAAACCTGAGAGGCATCCACATACTCAGCAGCACGACGCTCGAAGAAGCTACAGAAGTATCGAGCGGTCTTACTAGGGGTTTGCCCATGGTAGGAACAGAAACTCTTATAGATTCTTTCAACTGATGAGTTAATGAGGAGGAAGTAAGATCAATTTGTTTTGCTTGCTCCTCGACGAGGACGTCTGATATTGCCCTGCTTGGTGCTGCCGATGCAACTGCGGATCGTAGAGCACTGGCTCTGGTGCTGGTGTTCCAGGTGGGAGCTTGCTCAGCAGCTCCTGATCCTTTTTCAAAAGGGCATACACAACTGAGATGATTTGTCCTGCAATCCGCCCAATGACGCGCCCACGACCAGTGTAACGGTGAGTACGTTCATTGTAACTGCACTTGATCGGTACTAAGCGTTCATAAATCTGAGCCCATTCGCAGCCCTTGGTCTGAACAGCTTTCCAGACGATCAAGTACATGGTGCGTTTCATCAGACGTGTCCCACGCGGTGAGAGTTGTGCGCGATCCAAGGTTTTTCCTGATTGAGCAACGGTCGGTGCCCACCCAAAATAGGATTTGAGCTGAGAAGCACGCGAAAAGTTCGCAATCGTGCCAATCGTTGCGATGATGGATGCCGCGGGAATGGCTCCAATACCAGGAATAGATGTGAGTATCTTCCCTTCGCGAGAGTTCTCTACCACTTGAGTTATCTCTGTTTCAAGTTCCTCCAGATGGTCCTGAATCAGCTGGAGTTCTTTGATCAGCTGTTTCTGTTCAAAGGTCAGACCATGGACTCGCGCTGCGTCCTTGGTCCCAATGCTTTGGGCCGCGAGCTGTTGTAACTCGAGCAGTTTTGTATCAGAGGGATGATGTCCAAGACGCGTCTCCTTCAGCGCACTTAGACTGGTAGTAGCTACTGTAGCTGGTGTTGGAAAGTGTTCGCGGAGTGCTAATGCAGAAGGCAGATTGGGATCTTTATATATTTGGGTCAATTCGGGGAAGATTTCGTCACAGATCGCGGTCAGTTTGTTTTTCCTCTGGGTGCTTTCATTGATCAGTTCATAGCGGTGCTGCACCATCCCGCGCAGTTGGGCAGCCGTTTCTGTTGGCGAGGCAAGGCGGCGTATTGCCTGCAAAGGATCACCCATTTGGATGCCTTTTTCAAGCTGATTGTAGAGCACATTGGCTAACCCAAGAGCATCACGTTTGTCTGTCTTCAGCAGTCCTGCCTGCCGCTTCTGCACATGAATGGCAGACACAGGGATGTCCAACTCTTGGAGATACTGCACGAGCGCACGATGATAATGTCCCGTAAACTCGAGTACGACGTAGACTTGGGTGAGGGGCACGTAGCCGCCAATGCGGTCTGCAAGGGAGCGAAATCCTTCACGGGTATTTGCAAACGTCAAGGCAGGACAATGTTCAAAACGCTGGTGGCGAACAAGTAAGGTCGTGGAGAGGAAACCTGCAACGTGCATTGTCTTTCCAATGTCTATACCCACGTACAAGGTTTCGTGAGCCAGCGTCGGAAGAACGTGAAGATCGGTATGAGCGTTCTTGTTACTTGTCATTTGCCAACCTCCTTGCTGGCTCTCAAGCGTATTCGCTTTCTTCATCACCTGATGAGTGTACAATGCGTCTCGATCTTGTCAAGGGCAAGGGCTACGCCACCACTTCGCTTCGCTGCGTGGTCCCTTGACAACCTCTTCGACAGCACTGTCTCCATTTGTTTGTGATGAAGAAGCCGAAAAAATGGTGGGTGGAGAAGCGAGGCTCCGTGGGCATGTATAATGGACCCCATAATCTGCACAAAGAGAGAGGCGGCGATAAGATATACTAAAGCATGATGAGCAAACATTATACAGCAGCTTTCAAAGCAAAAGTGGTCCAAGAATTGCTGAAAGAAGAGAA
>JAABVA010004824.1_pt1 | contig 12387 bp, 14 predicted proteins | sample 5560331 | NCBI WGS metagenome assembly JAABVA01 (sample SAMN12812661, study PRJNA571458) | rock metagenome | isolation source: Antarctica rocks | place: Antarctica: Victoria Land, Mt New Zealand sud | collected 2016-01-07
GATATCGCCCCTCCCCGCAAATGCCGGGCACCGAGCGGCGTGGTCACAGTACGCGCAATACGCCCCGGGACGCGCGGGGAAGCTCTGCTCCTTGATGGATGCCATCATGGACCGGCAGAGGGCGGCGCCGGCCTCGACGTGGCCGGGCTCGAGCCGTACGGAGACCTCGTGGCCGGTGGCCGGCACCACCTGGGAGATCTCGATGTCGTCGTGGCCGTACGCCCACATCCCGAGATGCCGGTACACGAACGAGCTTGGCGCCCGATGCAACGCCTCCGGCGTCAGGATCGAGGACGACTTGAAGTCGACGAGCGCGAGCGTGTTGTCGCGCGTCAGCGCGACGAGGTCGACGCGGCCGCTGAAGACCAGGGCAGCCCCGTCGACGCCGGCGACGGGCCGGGGTGGGGTGCGAAAATACTGTTCAGCGGCGACGATCGTGGCGAACCGACGCTCCTCGAGCCACGTCTCGTAGCCGCGCAGGCCCACGCGCGCGTGGTCGATCGCCTCCTGCTCGTCGTCGCCCCCGTCGCGGAAAGCCGGCGGCACGGGGACGCGCGCGATGACCGCGTCGACGCCCAGGGGATGACCCTCGATGAGGGCCCTGGTGTACCGTTCGATCAATGAATGGACATGCCGCCCGCGCTGGATGGCGCGCGTGGCGAGGTGCGGGGGCCGCGCCTGGTAGACGGCCGAGAAATACAGAGGGCATTGCCCATACGCCTGGGCGTGGCTGGGCGTGATCGTCACGACGAGGGTGTCGTGGCCCGCGCGCGGGCGGGCGTGGGTGGGCGTGGGTGTTGCTGTCATCAAGGCACCTTTCCGATTCGATCCGATGTCGATCGTTACAGTGGGGTGCCGTGCCTGGTCAGGTACAGGGGATAGCCGGACGCGCGCTCTCAGGCCCGCGCGACGAGGCGCGCGACGGGCAGCGGCCATCATTGGCTACACTGTACATGACCGACCACGGCGCGTAGGTGTGGTGTGGTCGGTCGGGTGGTGGCGCCACCCCCGGCGCCGGGCGGTTGTTTGCGCAACCGCCGGCGCCTTTTCTGTTCTGGACCCCCTCTCGCTCTCTTGGCTTAGGACGCATGGCAACTGGTCATAGAACGTGTGTCCTAGCCGCGAATGCTAGTATCCCCCCCCCGCGCGGTCGGTGTCAAGAGTTATCCACAGGGATGCCGGCCACGTGATCCGCATGAGGGAGGGGGTTCCCCGCGTGTCACACCCCCTCGGCCTCGTCCTCCCACCTGTCGAACAAGTTCTTGACGGGGACCCCGAACGCGCGGGCGATGCGCCACATGGTATAGAGCGTCACGTTGCGGCCGCCCGTCTCGATCGCGTTGACGTAGCTCCTGTGGACGCCCACCTCGGCGCCCAACCGGGTCTGGCTCCACCCGCGCGCCTCGCGCAGCACTTTGAGGCGCCGCCCGAATTGACGGGCCAGGGCACGCTGTTCCCGCTCCTCACAATCCGTCCTCTCCGTCCTCTTAACCCGCGTTCGTTCATCCATAGCTCGATTGTGGCCTGTTATCGTACATCGAATGTCTATTACGAGTTGACAAACAATCCGGCTGGTAGTAGACATAGACGTGTGTCCCGGCGTGAGGGGGGTGGGACGATGTGCTCGTCGCCACAGCGGCGGGGGCGAAAGCGGGATGGGGGAGGCAGAAAAGGGCGCGACATCCGCCCTATGCGGATGCATTGACAGACGGCGCGCTTGCCCGCGCCCCCATCCCCCGCGTACGCCACGCCGCCGCCCCCCATCGTTAACCGACACTGAGGAGATGTGCCCATGTCCCTGTTCAAGCTCGGTCGCGGGCCGCCGAGGGTGCATGTCGCGCCCACGCGTACCCAGCTAGGAATACACCATCCTCGGGCGTCCGGGGATATCACGCATCCACGTCACGCCCCTAGCGGCCGCGACGATCCCGCGTGCGCGGGAGAGAGGGCTGGGCACACCCATGTTCACCATCAGACGATGCGGGGCGCACGGACGCGCGCCCCTGATACCGATCGCTGTCGTCGCCTCTATCGCCGCCCCCGTCGGTGGCCCCCGTTGTGGGTGCGCAGGTCGTGCGCCCGTAACGAGCAACGAGCGCGGTCGACGGTTGACAACCGTATAGGACACGACGACGTGTCCCCTATCCCCGCGATTGCGGGGGATGTCCTGCATGTAGGAGAAACGCATGCTCTACCTATCTATCGCGCGGTCCATCGCGCTCCTGGGGGTCGTCGCGTCCGCGACGGGCGGTCCCCAGGTCGCCCATCCCGTCGGCGCCACGGCGTCGACCATCCCGGCATCCACCCCCGGCCCCGCCCCCATCGACGGGACGAGCCCGCTCATCGACGACATGGCGGTGACGGCGCTGGCCTGCGCGCCCGGCGGCCGCGACTGCTACGCGGCGGGGATCGCCGTCGGCCCGGTCCCGGCCGGCCCCCTCGTCCAGGACGTGATTTACAGCGCCGGGGCCGTTTTCGCCGTCTCGCACGACGCCGGGCGGACGTGGGTCGAGCGCGCCACCGCGCGCCGCCCGCACGCCATCCCGCCGTCCGAGAGCCGCGCCATGCCCTGGCGCGACCACACGATGCTACCGACCGATTTCGCGGCCACCAGCCTCACGCTCGACCCGACGGACCCGCGCACCATCTACGCGACGGGCTGCACGGACGGCGGCGCGGACTGCCGCCTCACCATACCCGGGCACCTGCTCCTGCGCTCGACCGACGCGGGGCGGACGTGGGCCGACGCGCTGGTGTACGACGCCCCGGTCGGGACCGACCCGGCGTCGCCGCTGGTTCGGACGACCATCGGCCGCACGCCCGCGTTCGTCGAGCGGGCGCGGGAGGGCGGGGCGCCGACGATCGCGACCTCCGTGGCGATCGCGCCGGCCGCCCCCGCGCACATCGCCGCCTGCGTGGCCGGCATCGGCGTCCTCACGAGCGCCGACGCCGGGCGCGCGTGGCGCTACCCCGACCAGCCCGTCGTGCCGGGGTCCGGCTGCGACGTTGTCGACGGGTCGCCCGACGGCCGCATCCTCTATCGGACGGACCGGACGAGCGGCCGCGAGGGCGGCGTCCAGCGGTCGACCGACGGCGGGGCGCACTGGGCGACGCGCTCCATGCTTGGCGTGGTCCCTCCGGGGGCGTCGTCGAACATCCTGGTGACCGGCGTATCCGGGCCCGTCGTGACCGGCCGCACGCTCGCGGCCACGACCCGCGACGGGATCTACGCGTCGACGGACGGGGGCGCGCGCTGGGCGCGCCTGCACGGCCTGCCGATCGGTGGGGCGCTCACCGCCATCGTGGGCTCCGTCCGGGTCGGGGGCGGCTGGGTCGCGGCCGTCGCGGCGGCGCCTCCGGGTCGAGAGGGCCTCTATGGGGCGCGCGACGGCGGCGCCTGGGGCCTGGTGGGCGCGACCGATGGCCTCGGGCGCGCCCAGGGGGGTGCGCTCGACCTCCCGGAGATGGGGGGCGGCCGTTTCCCGCGCCTGTGGGCGAACGCCCCGGCGCATATCGTCTATACCGCCGGGCCGTACGGCGGCCTATATCGATGGGAGGTGAACCTGTGAGCGCGCACCCGCACAACCCGACGATCCTCGACGCGCGCACGTGCCCGCTGTGCCGGCAGGGCGACCAGGTGGCGCGCGTCGCCACGCTCGTCCGCGCCGGCACGACCGTGTCCACGGGCGTCGGCGCGCTGGCGCTCGCGGGGCGGCTGCCCGGGGGCGGCGCCCTCAACCTCGCGGGCGGGAGCACTGGCGCGGGCATGGGGCAGACGGCGCTCGCCGCGCGGCTGGCCCCGCCGCCCGCGCCCGTGTTCGATCACACCAACTGGTTCCGTGGCGGCATCGCGCTCGTCGTCGCGCTCCCGATCGCGATCGGGTTCGCGGCGGGCGACGGGGCGTTCGGGTGGCTCATGCTGCTCTGTGTCGTGGCCGCAGCCGTCGCGACCATCGGGCGTACCGGGCCGCGCGGGTCGCGTGGCGCGCCCGGGAGGCCCGCTGGCAGCGAGAGGTGGCGGTGTGGGAGACGACGTCCTACTGCCTGCGTGACGACTGCGTGTGGATCCCCGGATCACTGGACTGGACGAGCGGCGACGAGACCTTGTGGCTCATCCGGTCGTACGTCGACATGGACGCGTATCGGGACGCAGACACTGCGGCGGATTGATCGGTCGGCCGTCGCCCGGCTGCCTGACGGCGGCCGGGCGGCGGACACGCGTGCGACGGCCCGGCGGGCGCGTCGGGAGCGCCCGCTCCAGGTGACACGCTGGCCCACCCAGGGAATACCCAGACCTTTCTACGTCGTCCATCGCCGGACCGCCACTGCCCGCCACGACCGTGGTGGGCGGTGGCGGTCGCACCATGCCCCCGAGCTATCGTGCAGAAACGGGGGGTAGCGGTCACCGACGCGGACAACAGCCCTCGGTGTTAATGGTATCGGAGCTGTTCACGGTCAGCGCGCCGGCCCCGACGGCCGTGGCGCTGTCCCGTGGCAGTGCGTCGGCCTGGTCGCACGTCTCCTGCGTGACGCGGAACCCCAGGACCTGGCGGTAGGTCGCGTCGACCAGCACGTCGTCCACATGCCCCCTTGGGGCCGCGTCCGCCCGCGTGACCACGACCCGCCCTGTCAAGTCGCTCGCCTTCATGATGATCCCTCCCTCTCCCTTTGTCCTCCCCTGTGTCGTCAGTTCCGCGACAGCGTACCGTCCGACGCCCGGCCGGGCGGCAGGCAGACCCACCGGCGACGGCCCCTGACCCCTAGAGCGCGATGTTGGGCGTCTTGGGGTCGTTGGGGGCCTGCCGCTCATGCGGCGCCACGTCCGGTGCGATCGCCTCGGCCACCGCCTGCTCCGCCTGGTCGGCGTCGAACCGCTCCCTGAGCTGCGCGCCCTCCTCCTGGATCGCGGCCAGGCGTTCGTTGGGGGCCGGCGTCGGCGCCGCCGTCGCCGTCTCGACGGCCAGGGGCGGCGATCCAGCCAGCCTCGTTGGCCCGCCCATCCCACGGCCGCGCCGCTGCGCGACTTGGCGCACCAGGAGGTCGTACGGGCGGCGGCGCGGCCGGGCGGCGAGCACCGCCGCGTGGCCCGTGGCGTCGCTGTAGAGCGCCATCAGCAGGACGTAGAGCACCCCCGCAGCCGGGACCGCGAGCAGGGCGCCGCCGATGCCGGCCAGGTCGAGGCCCGCGAGCAACGCTAGCAGCGCGGCCAGCGGGTGCAGGCCGACAGCGTGCCCGCTGATGCGTGGCACGATCAGGTTCGACTCGACCTGCTGGAGGATGATGAAGTACACGACGACCAGAATCACCGGCGTGTGCGGCTGGAACAGGGCAATCACGACCGCTGGGAGCATACCCAGGACGGGGCCGAGCATCGGGACGAACTCGAACAGGAACGCGAGCAGGCCGATCACGATGGGGAAGTAGACGCCGATGGCCCAGCAGCCGACGCCGGCGGCGAGCCCGACCGTCGCCGCCACGACGACCTGCCCCCGGATGTAGCCGCCGAGCACGCGGTTGAGCGTGGCCTCGACGAAGAACCAGCGATCGCGCTGGCGGTCGGGGATGAGGCGCACGAAGCGGTTCCGCATGGCGCCGCCGTCGAGCAGGAAGTAGAACGTGATGACGAGGACGAGCAGGAGGTCGGTGACCGTCGCGATGGTCCCGCTCACGATCGCCACGGTGTTGCCGAGGACGGCCCCGCTCGACGTCTTGGCCGCGCCGATCGCCTGGTCGCGCGCGCTGGTGACGTCGACGCCGTGCCGCGCCAGGAACAACTCGACCCCGCTCTTCCGGCCGTGGCTGTTGAAGTACGTCGGTAAGCTCGTGGTGACCCCCTGTAGCTGGTGGCCGAGCGGATTGGCCAGCAACAGGACGGCGAGGGCGAGGGCGCCGAACAGGAGGAGGTAGAGCAGCAGGATCGAGGCGAGGCGGGGCATGCCGCCGCGTTCCAGGCGGTTGACGAGCGGGAGCAACAGGAAGGCGACGATGAAGCTGGCGAGCAGCAGGATGAGGATGTGCAGGAAGCACGCGATCACGGTCCAGGCGATCACGGCGACGACGGTCCCCGCGATGATGGTCAGCAGGATCTGGAGCGGGCGGCCGAGGACGGGGCGGACGGGCGCGGCTACCGGCGCGGATGGACGAACAGTGTTCATGGATTTTCTCTTCGCGCCATCGTGCGTCGTTCGCATGATGGCGCCCTTGTTATGCTATCTTGTGCGCGCGCCCGTCTATCGGTACGCCATAGTGGTGCGCCCGCCACTCCCGCGACGATGGTGTCGGCCGTCACGCTCGCCGCCGACCGCGACGCCGCGTTATCGCCCTCGTCGCACCGCCGTCGGAGCCCTATCACCGCCGGTGGGTCGAGCCTACGAATCTGCCCTCGTCAAGCGATTGGGCGTTTCGTGACGCCACCCCTCGGCCTCCATTCGCGCGCGATCGAAGTCGATGGCCTGCAGCCCGCGCTGCAGCAGCGTACGGATGAAGCGGGCCACAATGTAGCCGACGAGCAGGATGACCAGTGCGACGATGATGTGGCCGATCAGTTAAACGGCCACGGCGACAGTGACCCCGATGCCGTTGGTGATGTAGTGCCCGATGTCGCCGACCGCGATGATAGGCATGGGTGTCCTTCCTGATCCAGTGAGTGAATCGTATCGGCGCGGGATGCACGGATGACGCGGGGGCACGGAGTCGCTGGCCCACCCCGCGCCCCCGCGCACGCCGCGTCGTCCGTGCATCCCGCGCTTGTCACCGACGAACGTCGGTGACGCCTCGGTCCCCAAAGGGGGCGACAGCGTGCCAACGTTCGTCACCACCACGCCCTTAGCGGCGGCTCAACAGTTCCTTGGCCGCGAAGCCGGCGATGCCGACTGCGGCGATCTTGCCCATAGGGTTGTTCCAGACCTGCTGGAGCACGTTCGGCTGTTGCTGACCGAGTTGGTGAAGTTGTTGCCCCATCCCCTGCGGGTCGTTCGGGTCCATCTGCCCTTGCGTCTCGGGGGGCAATTGCTGCACGAACTGCGCGCGCTGGTCCTGCGGCATCTGCCCGAAGGCCTGGCCGTAGACCTGCTGCTGCATCTCGGGGGGCGCATTCTGCGCGAACTGCTGGACGTGACCGGCCGCCTGGTCGGGATCGACCTGGCTATAGTCGCCGGAGTCGCTGGCCTGAGCGTACTGCTGGTACTGCTGCTGGTTGTTCTGGTCGAACGGGAACATACTGTTGTCCTTTCACACACGTCGCGCGACGTAAACGGACGGCCGTACGCCCACAACGCCACGCCGCATCCCGTTAGCTTTGTCGTGGCCTCCGCGGCTGCTGGCCCCGCGGGGCGACATCTCCCGTCGACAGCTCCTGGGGGGTGGCGTCCACGGTGACACGCTCCTTGCGCACCGTGCCGGTGACCTGCTGCTGCTCCTGGGTCGCGCCCTTGTGCAGCCGCACCTCCTCGACCTCGCGGGTTTGCGTGCCGACCACGGCCTCTTCGCCCATCACCGGCACCGTGATATCCTCGCCCTGGAAGGCATCCCGCAGGGCCGCCGGGTCGACGGCTTGCCCGCTCACCGCGACCCGCTCGACCGTCACCTCTTCGTGCCGCAGGTTGACGGGCACGGTCTCCTGCTCCTGGACGACCTCCTTGCGCAGATGGACCTCGCCGATCTGCTCCTGGCGTTTGCCGACGGTCAGTTCCTCCTCGTACGCGGGGACGACGATATCAGTCGCGTCCGTCGTGGCCGCAGTCGTGCTCGTCAGGGCCTGCGCGTCACTCATCTTCTTCGAGCCCTTCTTATTCTTATTGTTCATGGTTCCCCTCTCCTCGTCCTATTCATGTGGCCGTGCGGCCTGTGCCGCCCCGGCCGTCGGCTGGTCACGCCGTCAACGCGGATCGCGCACGCGAGGCCGTCCATCGTGCAGTCTAGGACCCTTTTCTGAGACGACGCTGAGAAGCCGTCGTCCCGGGTCCCGCCCAGCACGGTTTGGCTACCGCTTCCGCAGGTCCGTCGTGGTCCGGCCTCCGATCTCGTCCACCTCATCGTCGACGGTGACGCGCTCCTTGCACACCGTGCCGGTGACCTGCTGCTGCTCCTGGGTCGCGTCCTTGTGCAGCCGCACCTCCTCGACCTCGCGGGTTTGCGTGCCCACGATGGCTTCCTCGCCCATGACCGGGATCTCGATGTCCCGGCCCTGGAAGGCGTTCTGGAGGTCGGCCGGACTCGCCTGGCCGGTGACCGCGACGCGCTCGACCGTGACCTCTTCGCGCCGCAACATCACGGGGATGCTGGCCTGCTCCTGCACCACGTCCTTGTGCAGGTGGACGCGACCCACCTCCTCTTGCTGCGTACCGACGACCAGTTGCTCCTCGTCGTCGGCATGCGGATGTTACCACCGGCCGTGGTGTGCGTCGTCGCCTGCGGCATGAGCTCGACCGGCTGCACCGGCTGCACCGGCTGCTGCACGGTCTGCATGGTCGTGGTCAAGTTATAGCCGCCGAAGCTGCGGTCTTGCAGGTTCTCGGCCCCGTCACGCAGCAGGATCTGCCGCGCCTCGGCGGCGTTCACCGTCACGAGCGCCTTGCCCTGGGGGAGAGTTCTCTGCCCCCGCACCGAAGCCGAGGTGCGACACGGTCACCAGCGCGTCCCACGCCTATCCCGACCTGGCCCGCAGGCCCACGACATTGCACAGCGCCGCAGCCGTGCGTGCGGGCGGGAAATCCCTCGTCAGCCGACGTGCCACGCGCTCAGTGCCGCCAGGCTCAGTACCACCGCCCCAGCCCCGCAGCCAATGCAACGCCCGTGATTTAGCTGTCCCGACTGGGTTGGACCTGCTTGTAGAGCACGGCCAGGATAAAGAAGGTGGGGGGCCACTGCCCCACGAAGAGCGCCGCCTGCTTCTTGCCCGTCACCTGCAGCGCGAGGGAGGCGAGGATCGAGCCCATGGGCGGGTGGTGCCGCAGGCGGTGGTCATCGCGGTGGGCGTCCGCATGAGCGGGGAGCGTGAGGTGCGCGGCCTCGACGTGGGGCCGAGCGAGGAGGGGGCGTTCTGGCAGCAGTTCTTGCGCTCGCTGGTCGCGCGCGGCTTGCGGGGGGTGCAGCTCGTGATCAGCGACTCCTATGAGGGGCTCAAAGGCGCGATCGCGCGCGTCTTCCAAGGCGCGCGTTGGCAGCGCTGCACAGTGCATGTCATGCGCAACGCCCTTTCCTACGTGCCCAAGACGGCCCAGGGACTGGTCGCGACCACCATCCGCACGGTCTTCGCGGAGTCGGACCTGGCGCGGGCGCGGGCGCGGTGGCGCCACGTCGCCGATAGCTTCCGCGACCGCTTCGAGCGTCTGGCGACGCTTATGGACGACGCCGAGGACGACGTGCTGGCCTACCTGGGCTTCCCGCCCGAGCACGGGCGGCAGATCTGGAGCAATAATCCGCAGGAGCGCCTCAACCGTGAGGTCACGCGGCGCACCGCTGTGGTGGGCCTCGTCCCCAACGCGCCGGCCGTGCTGCGACTAGTCGGCGCCGTCCTGGGCGAGCAGCACGACGAATGGCAGACCGGGCGGCGCTACATGAGCGCGGAGTCGTTAGCCAAGTTGGCCATATCGGGAGAGGAGGTGAGGCAGCCGCTCTTGGTCGCCAGGTAGCGAGCGCCGGAGGGGGTATGGATATGATGGACAACTCTGCGGAGTTGCCCACATACCCACACCCCGGCGACGACGAGGACCACGTATCCCCAATTACACACTCATTGGGACTTGACGTCGGGTCACGGCGCGCCCGCCTCTTTATGAGGCGGGCGCGCCGTGACCCGACGTCCTACGACGACGGGGTGGTCTTGTCGTGGATGAGGTTGTTTGTGCGCACCTCGACGCGCGCGTCCCCCGTGCCCCCCGCCGCGGTCGCGCCCTGGGTCCCGACGGCGACGCCCGGACCCGAGACCGTCGCGCCGCTCGTGGCCAACTTCGCCGCCGCCTGCGCCAACTCCATGAGTTCGGGCGTCAGCCCCGGCGCGAACTCTTCCAACCGCTCGGGCGCCTGCGGGATCGGGTACCCCTCGGGGGCCTGATCGCTCGTCGAGACCGTCGTCCCGTCGTTGAACGGCGATTTTCCGTTGAAGATGGCTCCCGCCTGCGACCCGTCGAGCCGGAACGTGTACTGGACGTCCCCGATGCCCTTGTCGTAGAGCGCCTTGACCTCGGGGTACTTGGAGGCGTCAAAGTTCGGGATGGGCAGCGTCTTGCCCCAATCGACGCCCAACGATTCGAGCGCCTTGGCGTAGACCTTCTCGTGCACCTCGTCGCGTACGATCAGGTAGGCCACCGTCGCCCGCAGCGTCTTGTTGGCGCTCATTTCGTAGATGCGGCACTTCTGGGTGCGCCCCGTCGCCTCCAGCATCAGGTTGTAGAGCAGGTCGAGCACGAGGTTCCCGCTGTTGTACACGTACGAGCCCGACCAGGGGTTGCCGGCCGCGTCCACCGGCAGCGCGCCCTGCGCGCCGACGAGGAAGTGGTGGATGTTGCCTTTACCCAGGATCGAATTGAGCGGGGTCGCGCCGCCCGCGCCGGGGACATCGCCGCTGGGCTGGTAGCCGGGCGCGCCGTCGAGCAGCCGGGCGATCGTGGTGGCGATGAGCTCGACGTGGCTGATCTCCTCGACCGCGACCGCCTGGATGAGGTCTTTGTACTGGGTCAGGGGACCGCGGAAGTTGAAGCTCTGGAAGAGGTACTGCATCATGGTGCGCATCTCGCCGAACTGGCCGCCCAGGCCCTCCTGGAGGGCGTTCGCAGCGAACGGGTCCGGCTCACCGGGCACGATCTCGTTGATCAGTTTCTGAGTCTGGAAGTACATGTGGCTCGCTGTCCTCTCTCTCGTTTCTCGCGTGGCGGAACGGGCAACACGCCCGTCCCACTGCTGGGGGATGACGCTCGTCCCGCAGGTCGCAGGTCGCAGGTCGCCTATAGGTGATCTGCGCCTAGCCGACCGACAGGGGACGTCCGTGATAAGCGTCATCCCCCCGGTCGGTCGGTCACGGTCACCCGCCGCCTGGCCTACGTGGTGCGGGAGGGCGCCGGGGCGCGGCCTATAGTCTGCGTCCCGGCGCCCAGGGCGGAGCCGCCCCTACCGGTCGTTGCCGGTTAGCGTCTCGATGCCTTCTTTGGCCTGGTCCCCGGCCTGCTCATAGTCGCCCGTGAGCCCGCCCAGCATCTCCTTGGCCTTGCCCAGCAGGCCCTCGCCCTCGCCCATGGCTTGGTTCTCGTTCATTGGTCTCCCGTCCTACCTATGGCGTCTGTCTGTGACCCATCCGCTAGGATAAGGCTCCGTCTACGATGGTCTCTATCGTCGACCGGATAGGCCGGATAGGAGTGGTCTGCGCGGCGGGGCTACGACCGTTTCGGGCGCCGAGACCGCGGCGTCGTGTCCGTCTCCTCGACGACGACGCGCTCCTTGCGCACCGTGCCGGTGACCTGTTGCTGCTCCTGGGTCGCGTCCTTGTGCAATCGCACCTCCTCGACCACATGGGCCTGTTTGCCCACGATAGCTTCCTCGCCCATGACCGGTATCTCGATGACCTGGTCCTGGAAGGCGTTCGCGAGATCGGCCTCGCCCATCTGCTGCCCCGTCGTGGCGACGCGCTCGACCGTGACCTCTTCGTGCCGCAGCGTCACGGGGATGCTGACCTGCTCCTGCACCACATCCTTGTGCAGGTGGACGCGGCCCGTCTCCTCTTGCTGCTTTCCGACGACCAGTTGCTCTTCGAATACGGGCACGGCGACGGTATCGTCGGTCGCGACCTTGGCCGTCGGACGCGCTGCCCGCGCGGGCGGCGCCGGGCGGGGGGCCGGGGGCGGCGCGGGCGCCGATACGGCCGGCGCGCGCGTCGTCGTGGTCTCGGCCACCGTCGTGGTCTGCGCGTAGCTGTCTTCGCTCGCCAGGCCTGATGCCGTCGCGGGCGGGCTGTCATAGCGCCCGTCCGCCAGGTCGTCTTTGTACACGCTCAACTGTACGGCGCCCTCGGCGTCGGTGCTCCGGACGGCGCTCAGGGGGATGTAGAGATCCTTGTGGAAGAGGAAGCCTTTCTGCACCGTGATGTAGCCGCCCTCGGGGTCGTACGCGTGCAACGTCCCGACCTTCTCGCCCGCCATGTCGTTGACCGTCGCGCCCTCGTAGAATTGTTGTTCCGTCATCTGTCCCGCTCCTCGTCGCTCTACGCTGTTATCCTACGACGGGGTCCGGCGTCCGAGTCCCGTCTGTTTACCGACTAGCCGCCCTATGCGGCGAGGTTTGTCCCCTGCGTCCCGCGCGCCGCGTGGCGCGTGCCGAGGGTCCCGCCCAACGCGCCTGCCCCGCAGCCCAGGATCAACCCGAGCAAGGTGCCCCAGGCCGTGTTGCGCGCCGTGT
>JAABVA010004828.1_pt1 | contig 12384 bp, 8 predicted proteins | sample 5560331 | NCBI WGS metagenome assembly JAABVA01 (sample SAMN12812661, study PRJNA571458) | rock metagenome | isolation source: Antarctica rocks | place: Antarctica: Victoria Land, Mt New Zealand sud | collected 2016-01-07
CCCGTACCTGCCCCGCACCCCCTACAACGCGGCCAAGGCCGGCGGCGACCACGTCGTGCGCTCCTACGGGCTCACCTACGACGTCCCGGTCACCATCACCAACTGCTCCAACAACTACGGGCCCTTCCAGTTCCCCGAGAAAGTCATCCCGCTGTTCACCACCCGCGCCCTGGCCGGCGAGGCGCTGCCGCTGTACGCCTCGACCAAGAACCGTCGCGAGTGGTTGCACGTCGACGACCACGCCCGCGCCATCGACGCCGTGCTCGCGCGCGGCCGCGTCGGACAGACCTACAACGTCGGCTCCGGCGTCGAGGTCGACATCGAGGGCATCGCCGACGCCGTCCTCGCCGCGCTCGGCCTCGGCCCCGAGTACAAGACGATCGTGCCCGACCGTCCTGGCCACGACCGCCGCTACCTGCTCGACTCCACCAAGCTGCGCACCGAGCTCGGATGGACCCCGCAGGTCGAGTGGGACGCGGGGATCGCCGACACCGTCGCCTGGTACACCGCGAACGAGGCCTGGTGGCGCCCCCTGATCGGCCGCTCCCCCGTCGTCGAGGGCGCCGGCGCCGACTGGAGCTCGACGGGCTGATCCCTCAGGCCGCCAGCGAGGCCCGGAACTGCATCGCGCGGTAGGGCCAGTTCGTCCCCGTGTTCCACTGACTGACCACGAGGTGCAGGTCGTCCAGCCTCGATCCGGGGACGACGTACCCGCCGTAGAGCTGCGCGACGCGGCCGGCGTCGTGGTCCTCGTCGTCCCACCCGCAGCCGGCGAGAAGCGTCGTCACCGGGGTCTCGACGAGGTTCGCCGTGGGATGGGCGAGGATGCGGGCATCGATGCGGTAGTTGCCAGCGTCGAAGCCGACGAGCACCCACTGCACCCCGTGCGGTCCCTCGACCCGGCGCAGGCACAGCTCGCCGAACGCCCCCGGGAGCACGAGGGTCGGCGGGTTGCCCCACGCCCACGCTCGCTCCCGGAAGCCCCAGCCCTCCCACGCCGTGGGGTCGTCCAGCCGCTCGGCCGGCACGCGCTGCAGGAGCAGGCCGTGCGCCCGCTGGAAGCCGGTGGAGAGCGCGTAGACGTACCCGTCCGTCTCGTCGAGCTCCCAGGTGAGCATCTGGAAGAGCCCGCCTAGGTGGCTGCCGGGCCACGTGGTGGACGTCTCGTGCCACGTCCGGCCGCCGTCGTCGGAGCGGTGCAGCTCGGTCCGGCGCACGTTGCCGAGCCCGTGGCAGGCCATGACGTGCAGGTACATGGTGTCGCCGAGGGTGATCACGTCGGTGGGGAGCACGGTGGAGACGCGGCGCCACCCGCGCAGACCGTGGTGCCGGTAGTCGACGACCTGGTGGGCGTATCCCTCCGCGTCGCCCGGGCCGGCCGAGGCGGTCCAGCGCAGGCCGCCCGGGAACGAGTCCGGGTCGGCGAACAGCACGACCGGGGACCGCCAGCCCGGGTTGCCCGGGCCACCGCGCTCGAAGGTGTCGCCGAAGACCGCGACCAGGTGCCCGTCCGGCGCCCGCGCGAGGACCCCGAGGTCGGTCCCGCCGACACCGAAACGGTCGGTGAGCCCGGGCCCGGTGAGGTCGGCGATCTTGCGTGCGGCAGCCATCCTGACGAGGGTGCACGACGTGGTGTGTAGCCCGCAGTGGGAGGAGGGTGGGCGAGGGGGGAGTTGAACCCCCACATCCTCTCGGATACACGGACCTGAACCGTGCGCGTCTGCCATTCCGCCACTCGCCCAGAGTGATCGACATCCACGCTAGCACGCACTCGGAAGGGCCCCCCGAAGGAGGTCCACGAGCACGGACCGTCGACCGATACCATCTGCGGGTCCCCTCCGGTGTGGCGACACTCCGGACAGGGGTCGGGACGACCGTTCCGCCGTCGACAGACGGCCATCAATGTCGGCGGAGCGGCGACGAGGAGCCGGACGAGGAGGGACCGTGGTGGGGCGCGCGCAACGCTTCGAGCGCAAGCTCGAGGGAATCGTGGGCGACACCTTCGCACGGGTGTTCGGGGGAAAGGTCGTCCCGCAGGAGATCGCACAGGCCCTGCGCCGCGAGGCGGAGGACGGCGTGCGAGAGTTGGCCGGTGGGCGCCGCTTGGCGCCCAATCACTACACGGTGGTGCTCAGTCCCGCAGACCACGCACGTCTGGCGGGCGACGAGGAGACCATCACCCATTCGCTGATCGACTGCGTGGAGGAGCACCTCACGGAGGGCGGGTGGGAAACCTACGGTGAGGTCGTAGTCTCCCTGGAGCGTTCCGACGCGCTGCATACGGGACAGTTCCGCACCAGGTCGTCCGTTGACCCCGACGCGTCGCGGCGACGGGCCGCGAGCCCCCGACCCGCAGGAGAGCACCCCATGAGCCAGGCACCCGGCCGTTACCCGGACGACCAGAACGACGGTCGCGGCAACCAGGCCCCCCAGGACCCCTACGGCCAGCAGGCCGGCTACCCCCAGCAGGGTGGCTACGACCAGTACGGCCAGCAGGGCGGCTACCCCCAGCAGGGTGGCTACCCCCAGTACGGCCAGCAGGGCGGCTACCCCCAGCAGGGTGGCTACCCCCAGCAGGGTGGCTACGACCAGTACGGCCAGCAGGGCGGCTACCCGCAGCAGGGCTACCCCCAGCAGCAGGGCGGTTACCCCCCGCAGGGCTACGGCCAGCAGCAGGGTGGCTACGACCAGTACGGCCAGCAGCAGGGTGGCTACGACCAGTACGGCCAGCAGGGCGGCTACCCGCAGCAGGGCTACCCCCAGCAGCAGGGCGGCTACGACCAGTACGGCCAGCAGGGCGGCTACCCGCAGCAGGGCTACCCCCAGCAGCAGGGCGGTTACGGCGACCCGTACGGCGCTCCGCAGGGCTACAACGACCCCTACGGGCAGCAGGGTGGCTACGGCCAGTACGGGCAGCAGGGCGGTGGCTACGGCGGCGACCCGTACGGCCAGCAGCAGGGCGGGTACGGCCAGCAGGGCGGCTACGGCGACCAGTACGGCGGCGTGCAGACCCGTCAGCTGACCGGGTCGCTGACCCTCGACGACGGCTCCAACCGCTCGTACCAGCTGGTGAACGGGTCCAACGTCATCGGTCGCGGCCAGGAGGCCCAGTTCCGCCTGGCCGACACCGGCGTCTCCCGCCGCCACCTGGAGGTCAACTGGGACGGCCAGCAGGCCACGCTCTCCGACCTCGGTTCGACCAACGGGACCACGGTGAACGGCACCCCGGTGCAGACCTGGCAGCTCGCCGACGGCGACACCATCCGGGTCGGGCACTCGGCTCTGTTGTTCCGCGCACAGGGCTGACCCTGCACCCGTGCCGGAACTCGTCCTCCAGCTGACGCGTGCGGGTTTCCTCGCCCTGCTCTGGCTGTTCGTCTTCGCCGCGCTGCGGGTCGTCCGCAGCGATCTGTACGCGGCCTCCGGGCTGCGAGCCGCGGTGCCGGGACGGCGGACGCCACGCTCCGGCACGCCGAAGCCGGGACGCGGTGGTGGGCGGAGCGCTCCGAAGGCCCTGATCGTCACCGCGGGGACGCTCGCGGGCACCCGCATCGCGCTCGACGGACGACCCATCATGCTGGGCCGCGCCGACGACTCGACCCTGGTGCTGGACGACGACTACGCCTCGACCCGGCACGCACGGATCTCCCAGTCCGGGGACGACTGGTACGTCGAGGATCTGGGGTCGACCAACGGCACCTACCTCGATCGCTCCAAGGTGTCCGGCCCGATGCGCGTCCCGCCGGGCGCGCCGATCAAGATCGGCAAGACCGTGATCGAGCTGCGCGCATGAGGCGGCCCGCGTGATGTGGTCCGCCCCTGTCCCGGTGCGCCGACGGCCCGGGTCTCGCCGACCGACCCGGGTGTGGGGGGTCTCGTCCCCGACGTGCAGGATCGTCCCGTGACCCTGGTGCTGCGCTACTCCGCTCGCAGTGACCGGGGCCTGGTGCGACAGAACAACCAGGACTCGGTCTATGCGGGCCCGCGCCTCCTCGCGCTCGCCGACGGGATGGGCGGGCACGCGGCTGGGGAGGTCGCCTCGAAGCTCGTCATCGCGGCCCTGGTCCCGCTCGACGACGACGAACCGGGGGACGACCTCCTCGGCGAGCTCGCCGAGGCCACGGCGCAGGGCAACGACGCCATCACCGAGCTGGTGGGCGAGGAGCCCGATCTCGACGGTATGGGAACGACGCTGACCGCGGTGCTCTTCGCCGGCAACCGCCTCGGCATGGTCCACGTGGGCGACTCCCGGGCGTACCTCTTCCGGGACGCCTCGCTCACGCAGATCACCCGCGACGACACCTTCGTCCAATCGCTGATCGACGAGGGCCGCATCACCGAGGACGAGGCGGCCAGCCATCCGCAGCGGTCCCTGCTGCTGCGGGCGCTCACCGGCCACGACGTGGACCCGTCGTTGACGGTCCGCGAGGCCCGCGCCGGCGACCGCTACATGCTCTGCTCCGACGGGCTCTCGGGCGTGGTCAGCGCCGAGACGCTCGCCGAGGCCCTCCTCATCTCCGACCCGCAGGCCTGCGCCGACCGGCTCATCGAGCTCGCGCTCAAGGGCGGCGGGCCGGACAACGTCACGTGCATCGTGGCCGACGTCGTCGACGTCGACTACGGCGAGCACGACCCGATCTACGGCGGCGCCGCGGGCGACGGTCGGGCGGACCCGCCGCCGGCCGACTCGGCCGCGGCCCGCGCCTCGGCGGCCACACTGACCCGGGCCGAGTCCACACCCCGTCCGACGCCGTCGCGGGACGAGACGGCGGACCGCAAGGGGCGAGGGGCCGCCGGTCGAGCACCGGGTCGGCCCCGCCGCACCGGGCTGAGGCTGGGGCTCGTGGCGCTCGGCCTCGTCGTCGTCCTGGGCGTCGGCGTGCTGGTGACCTGGATCTGGGTCGGACAGCAGTACTACGTCGGGGTGGAGTCCGACCGGGTCGTGGTGTACCAGGGTGTGCGGGGCTCGGTCCTCGGCGTCGCGCTGCAGCGGCGCGCGGACGACCCGGTCCTCCCCCTGTCCGACCTCACCCAGGTCGGGCGGAACACCGTCGAGAGCGGGACGCTGCCCACCTCCGACCTCCCCGGGGCGCTGGCCACCGTGGACCGCCTGCGCACCACGGAGCGGCTCCCGCCGTGCGCCCCGCCAACGCCGCCGCCGGTCCCGGCCGTGCCCGTCGACCCTTCCGCCCCGGCCGTGCCGGGAGCCCCCGTCGCCCCGGCGGTGCCGGGAGCCCCGGGGGCCCAGCCACCGACGCCCGGTCCCGCCGTGCCCGCTGCGGTGGGCCAGCCGACCCAGTCCCCGCAGGTCCCGGGACGCGACTGCCGCCGGACGCAGTAGATGGCGCGCCCCTCCTCACCCACCCCGGCGGGGCCGGACGCGGTGGATCGGCCCGCCGACCGCACCGCGATGCGTCCGGTGGTCGCCGCGGCCGTCTCCACCCGCCGCGGGGCCGAGCTCGCGATGCTCGCCTTCGCGGCCCTGCTGACGACCGGCGCGCTGGTGCTCGTGGAGGCCAACCAGCAACAACGGCTCACCCTGCCGCTGCTCTACCTCGGACTGGCCTTCCTCGGGGCCTACGGGGTCGCGCACGTGACCGTGCGCCTGTGCGCGCCCTACGCCGACCCTCTGCTCCTCCCGTGCGTCGCCCTCCTCAACGGGCTCGGGCTCGTGATGATCCACCGGATCGATCTCGCCCGGATCGCCCGCGCGGTCGGGCGCGGTGACGCCGAACTACCGGGGCAGGACGCCCTGAAGCAGGTCGGGTGGGTCGCGGCCGGCATCGTCCTGTTCGTGGCCGTGCTCTTCTGCGTCCGCGACCACCGCACGTTGTCGCGGTTCGGCTACACTGCCGGCTTCGTCGGGCTCGTGCTGCTCGTGCTGCCCGCCGTGCTGCCGTCGGCCCTCTCCGAGGTCAACGGGGCGAAGATCTGGGTGCGGGTGGGGCCCGTGGGTCTCCAGCCCGGAGAGTTCGCGAAGATCCTCCTCGTGATCTTCTTCGCCTCGTTCCTCGTGACGAAGCGCGACGTGTTCACCACCGCGGGCAAACGCTTCCTCGGGATGACGTTCCCCCGTCCGCGTGATCTCGGTCCGCTCCTGGTCGCCTGGGGCGTCTCCATGGGCGTGCTCGTCTTCGAGAGCGACCTCGGCACCTCGCTGATGTTCTTCGGGATCGTCCTGTCGATGATCTACGTGGCGACCGAGCGCTCGTCCTGGGTGATCGTCGGCCTCGCCTTCTTCGCCGCCGGGGCGTTCACCGCGTGGACGTTCGTCTCCCGCGTCCAGCTACGGGTCGAGGTGTGGCTCCACCCCCTCGGCGACACCGCGAACACCAGCTACCAGGTCTCGCAGGGCCTGTTCGGTCTCGCCACCGGCGGGGTCGGAGGCACCGGGCTCGGCGCCGGACGCCCCGACCTGGTGCCGCTGTCGAGCACCGACTTCATCATCACCTCGATGGGCGAGGAGCTCGGTCTTGTCGGGCTCGCGGGCCTGTTCCTGCTGTACTTCCTGGTCTCCGCCCGAGCACTGCGCACTGCGCTCGCGGTGCGCGACACCTTCGGCAAGCTCCTCGCCGCCGGGCTCGGGTTCACCATCGCCATCCAGGTCTTCGTCGTGGCCGGCGGCGTCATCGGCCTCATCCCGAACACCGGTCAGGCCGCCCCGTTCATGTCCTACGGCGGCTCGTCGCTCGTCGCGAACTACGCCCTGGTCGCGCTCGTCCTACGCGTTTCCGACGCCGCCCGGCGGCCCGCGACCGAGCGGTCCGGCCCCGCGGCGGGCCCGGCGGCCCCCCTCGCCCCGCTCGCCGAGGCACACACCGAGATGGTCCCGCAGGACCGAGGCCGCGCCGGTACGGCGACGCCGCACGGGAGCGCACCGCCCGGGGCCGCGGCGGGCGGACGCCCGCCGGGACCGGCCGGGGCTCCCCTGCGAGGAAGGACGCGAGGAGAGTGAACACCCCGCTCCGACGGGTCTCCCTCGTGATCATGGGGCTCATCGTGCTTCTGCTGGGCCAGGCGACCTGGGTCCAGGTCGTCAAGGCCGACGAGTACCGCGCCAACTCCGCGAACCAGCGGGTCCTTCTCGACGAGTACTCCCGTCAGCGCGGGCAGATCAGCGCGGGCGGGGAGGTGCTGGCCTCCAGCGTGGCCACCGACGATCGCTTGCGTTACCTGCGTCAGTACTCCGACGGTCCGACGTACGCCCCGGTCACGGGCTACTACTCCCAGACCTACGGCACCGCGGGCATCGAGCGCGCGACGGATCCGGTGCTCAACGGCTCCGACGACCGGTTGTTCGTCCGCCGCATCTCGGACGCCGTCACCGGCCGCAACCCCGCGGGCGGCAACGTCGCGCTGACGATCGAGCCGCGGGTCCAGCGGGCGGCGTACGAGGCCATGGCCTCCCGCGGCTACCGCGGGTCGGTGGTGGCCCTCCGCCCGCAGACCGGGGAGATCATCGCCATGGTCTCCACGCCGTCCTACGACCCCAATCCGCTGGCGAGTCACGACGGGGCGGTCCAGACGCAGGCCTGGAACCGGATCACCGACGCAAACCCGCCGGTGCTCTCCAACCGCGCCATCAACGAGACCTATCCCCCGGGCTCGACGTTCAAGCTCGTGAACACCGCGGCCGCCCTCGAGGCGGGGATGATCGCGCCGGAGACCCCGGTGACCGCAGCGCCCCGCATCACGTTGCCCGACAGCACCACCACGCTGGAGAACTACGACGGCAAGCCCTGCGGCAGCGGGCCGACCGTGACCTTCGCGGTCGCGTTCGCCAAGTCCTGCAACGCGCCGTTCGCTCAGCTCGCCGACCAGATCGGGGGCGACCGGCTACGCGGCCAGGCCCAGGCGTTCGGCTTCGGCAACCCGTCCCTGCAGATCCCGATGGCGGTGCAGCCGTCCGACGTGGGCGAGCTCGGCGACGGGGCCGCCCTGGCCCAGTCGGGCATCGGGCAGCGCGACGTGCGGCTGACGCCGCTGCAGAACGCGCAGATCACCGCGACGATCGCCAACGGTGGAATCCCGATGTCCCCGCAGCTGGTCGCGCAGGTGCAGGGCCAGGACCTCTCGGTGGTCGAGACGAGCGAGCCCGACCGCCAGGCCCGCGCCCTCTCTCCGACGACGGCCACGACCCTCACGCAGCTCATGATCGGGTCGGAGAACGGCGGGACCAGCGGCGGCAAGATCCCGGGCGTCCAGCTCGCGTCGAAGACCGGGACCGCGGAGTGGGGCGCCGACCCCAAGACCAATCCGCCGCACACGTGGTACGACGTGTTCGGCCCGGTGCCCAACCCGCAGATCGCGGTGTCGGTGCTGGTGGAGCGAGGCGGCAACCGGGGGGACGACGCCACCGGCGGTTCCGTGGCGGGCCCCGTCGGCCGCGCCGTGGTCGCGGCCGCGCTGGCGCGGGGCGGCAACTGATGGCCTGGCTCCGCATGCTCCGCGGGGGGCTGCCGTTCACCCGGCTCCGCATGCTCCGCGGGGGGCTGTGATGGCCCCCACCACCGGCACGCTCCTCGTCGACCGCTACCGCCTCGGGCGCCGGATCGCGGTGGGGGGCATGGGTGAGGTCTGGGAGGCGCAGGACTCGCGCCTCGACCGGACCGTCGCCGTGAAGATTCTCAAGGCGGAGCTGTCCGGCGACCCCGAGTTCCTCCACCGCTTCCGGCAGGAGGCGCGCACCGCGGGGTCGTTGAACAACTCGGGCATCACCGCCGTGCACGACTACGGCGAGACCACCACCGAGCGCGTGACGGCCAACGGCACCATCCAGGTCCCGGTCGCCTACCTGGTGATGGAGCTCGTCCGGGGCGAACCGCTGGCCCAGATCCTCGCTGTGCACGGGCGCCTCGGCGTCGACTACACCCTCGACATCCTCGAGCAGTGCGGGCACGCGCTGGAGGCGGCGCACGAGCGCGGCCTCGTGCACCGCGACGTCAAGCCCGGCAACATCCTGGTGACCCCCACGAACCAGGTGAAGATCACTGATTTCGGCATCGCCAAGGCGGTCGACGCCGCACCGGTGACCCGCTCGGGCATGGTGATGGGCACGGCGCACTACATCGCTCCCGAACAGGCCGGCGGCGGGGACGCCGGGCCGGCGTCGGACGTCTACTCCCTCGGCGTCGTGGGCTACGAATGTCTCGCCGGTCGTCGTCCGTACCTGTCCGAGAACGCGGTCACCGTCGCGATGATGCACATCCGCGACCCGTTGCCGCCGCTGCCGGGCGACGTGCCACCGGTCGTGCGCCAGCTCATCGAGGCCACCCTCGCGAAGGACCCGCGGGAGCGGTACGCGACCGGCGGCGAGTTCGCCCGTGCCGTGGGCGCCGTGCGTCGCGGCGAGCCGTTGCCCCCACCCGGGGCGGGGACGGCCGCGACGGCGGTGGTCAACCCGGCCACCCGGGTCGCCCCCGCCGCCGGCCGTGATCCGTCCCCGGCCCCGGGCAACCGCCGGGCCGACCGGTGGGACGCCGCATCGCGCCAGAAGCGTCGCCGTGGCGTCGGCGGCCCGCTCGCGGCCATCGCCGTCGTCGCGGCGCTGCTCGCTCTCGGTGCCTACCTCGTCGTCGCCAACACCGAGACGAGCCCCCCGGCGCCGCCGGTCGCGAGCACCACGACTCCCCCCGCCACCACGGCTCCGCCCACCACCACCACGACCCGGACCACCCGCCGGCCGACGACCTCGTCGACGGCCGCGGGCGACACGGTGACCGTCTCGACCGTCGACTACGTGGGGCGCACCGCCGCGGCCGCCTCCGCGGCGCTCTCCGAACTCGGTCTCGGGACGAACGTCACCACCCTGTTCGGGGGCACCCCGGCGAACCCCGACGCATGCCGGGTCATCAGGGTGACGCCGAGCGGCCAGGTCCAGCGCGGGGACACCGTGACCGTGACCTGTCAGGAGTTCTGAGTGACGACTCCCCGGCTGCTCTCCGAGCGCTATGAGCTCGGCCCGGCCCTGGGCTACGGCGGCATGTCGGAGGTCCACGGCGGCCGCGACGTGCGCCTCGGCCGCGATGTCGCCATCAAGGTGCTGCGCGCCGACCTCGCCCGCGACCCCCAGTTCCTGGTGCGGTTCCGGCGGGAGGCGCAGAATGCCGCGTCGCTGAACCACCCGGCCATCGTGGCGGTCTACGACACCGGTGAGGCGCCGACCAGCGACATCCCGCTCCCCTTCATTGTGATGGAGTACGTGGCGGGAGAGACGCTGCGCGACCTCGTACGGAGCGGGGGCCCCCTCGACGTGGTCCGGGTCTGCGAGATGCTCGCCGACGTCTGCGCCGCCCTCGACTTCTCCCACCGGCACGGGATCATCCACCGGGACGTCAAGCCAGCGAACGTGATGATCACTCCGGCCGGCGCCGTCAAGGTCATGGACTTCGGCATCGCCCGCGCGATCTCCGACGCCCAGCCCGCCGTGACGCAGACCGCCGCGGTCCTCGGCACCGCGCAGTACCTCTCGCCCGAGCAGGCCAGGGGCGAGTCGGTCGACGCCCGGTCCGACGTGTACGCCACCGGGTGCGTGCTCTTCGAGCTGCTCACCGGACGCCCCCCGTTCACCGGGGACTCGCCGGTGTCCGTCGCGTACCAACACGTGCGCGAGGACCCGCGCCTGCCGTCGGAGATCCGGCCCGACGTGGCCCCGGAGCTCGACGCCATCACACTCAAGGCCCTCGCGAAGAACCCGGCGAACCGCTACCAGTCGGCCGAGGAGATGCGCGAGGACCTCGTGCGTTTCCTGGCGGGCGAGCCCGTGGACGCGCCGCTCGTGATGACCGCCGACGAGCGCACCGACCTGCTTTTCGGTGCCACCGGGCCGAACCCGAGGACGGGCGCACCGACCGACGCCGGGCAGTTCGCCGAGTGGCAGGCCGGACAGAACGACGCGCGCCGGCAGGCGCGCCGCAAGCGCCTCGCCGTCCTCGGGGGGCTGGCCCTCGCCGTCGTGATCCTCGTGGGCCTGGTCGTCCTCCTCTCCCCGTCCGGGCGCTCGGTGACCGTGCCGAACGTGACCGGACAGCCCCAGGACGTGGCGCTGCGGACGCTGAGCGGCGCCGGGCTCAAGCCGACCGTCGTCGGAGTGGCGTCGTTGCCGACCGAGCTCGGACGGGTCGTCGACACGGACCCGGGGCAGGGGCGGGAGGTCGACGCCGAGGCCGTGGTGACGATGCGCGTCGGGCGCGGCCCGGATCTGATCCAGACCCCGAACCTGGTGGGGCAGACGGCGGACCAGGCCGCGGCGCTGGCCCAGGGGGCCGGTCTCTCGCTCACGGCGGTGCCCCAGCAGCGCGACGTCGACGATCCGCTCCTGGTCGGCCGCGTCCTCGCCCAGGACCCGCCGCCGGGAACACTGCTGCCCCCGGGCCAGGCGGTCGCGCTGACGGTCGCCAGGCTGCGGGAGAACGTCGAGGTCCCCGACGTGACGGGACAGACCGAGGCCGCGGCCCGCAGCACTCTCGAATCCGTCGGTTTCACCATCACCGCCAACCAGGTCGACGGGACCGCGACCGCCGGGACCGCGGTCGGCACTTCGCCCGCCCCGGGCACGTCCGTGGGGCGCGGCTCCGCCGTGATCGTGCAGATCTCGCGGGGCAACGAGCGGTCGGTGCCGTCCCTGATCGGGCTGACCACGTCGGAGGCCGTCGACAGGCTGGTCTCCGCCGGGTTCACCGGTGGCGACGTGCAGCAGAGCTCGCAGCCGGTGAACGACCCCAATCAGCAGGGGAAGATCCTCAGCCAGTCGCCGGGCGCCGGCGGCACGGCCAAGGTCGGGGACAGCGTCGGCGTCGTCGTGGGGCGCTACACCGGCGGGGGCACGGGCACCGGCGGTGGGACCGGCACCGACAACGGCGGCAGTGGTGGTGGTGGTGGTGCCGGTGGGACCGGCAACGGGAGCGGCGGGCTCTTCCCCAACGGGCTGTTCCCCGGCGGGAACTGATTTCCCAGAACCTGATCTCACAGTCGGGGGGTCCGACGCCGGGTCAGGACGCCGGCGGGCGGGCGGTCGCCACGAGGCGGCGGGTATCGGCGGTGAGGGCGTCGACGAGCCCGTCCGCCACGGGATGACCGGCCAGCGCCATCCACGTCGCCAGCATCCGGTGCCCGTCGTCGGTGAGCACCGACTCAGGGTGGAACTGCACCCCCTCGAGGGGCAGATCCCGGTGGCGCATCGCCATGAGCACGCCGTCGTCGGTCCAGCCCGTCGGCTCGAGCTCGGGCGGGAGGTCCTCCGGCCGCACCGTGAGTGAGTGATACCGCGTCGCGGTGAAGGGACGGGCGAGGCCGGCGAGCACCCCGGCCCCGTCGTGCCGGACCAGGGACGTCTTGCCGTGCCGCAGCTCCGGGGCCCGTTCGACGGTGGCGCCGAACACCGCT
>JAABVA010004829.1_pt1 | contig 12382 bp, 10 predicted proteins | sample 5560331 | NCBI WGS metagenome assembly JAABVA01 (sample SAMN12812661, study PRJNA571458) | rock metagenome | isolation source: Antarctica rocks | place: Antarctica: Victoria Land, Mt New Zealand sud | collected 2016-01-07
TCGGCGCGAAGGCGAGCCGGCGGCTGTCGGCCTGCCGGCCCTTGCGGATTCGGCCGGTCAGCAGGCCCTGACCCAACGGCTCCAGATCAGGGTGCCCATGCCGTAGCGCTGGCAGACCGGGAGTACCTCGCGTTCGATGGCCCGGTTGACGATGGAGTAGGGCGGCTGCTCGGTGCGGAGCCGTCCGCACCTTCCCGTGGTCGGTCTGCAACCGGCGCAGCGAGTTCTCGACCTCGGTGACGATCCAGCGGCGGGAGTTGCCCCGCTGGTTGGGGTCCTCGCCCATCGGGAGGTTCACCTTGCTCGCGAGCACGACGTCGTCGCGGCGACCCTGCAGCGCCTTCCCGACGATCTCCTCGGACTCGCCCGCGGAGTAACGGTCCGCGGTGTCGACGACGTTGATGCCGAAGTCCAGGGCCTTGTGGATGATCCGGATCGAGTCGTGGTCGGGGTTGCCGACGGCGCCGAACCGACCCAGTGTGCGGTACCGCATGACTCTCCCTCGAGGGATGGCTGGTGAGGTGCAGATGCGACGCGCTACTTTCGCAGAAACGGAACGAACGTCCGGAACTATACGGAACAACGTTCCGTCCGAGCAAGAGGAGGACACGCGTGGGTGAGGAGCCGGCCTCGTCGGCGAGCGGGTCGGAGGCCCCGGAGCCGCCGTCGCGCCGGGTGCGGGCGGACGCGCGGCGCAACATCGAGGCGTTGCTGGAGGCGGCGGCGGCGGTGTTCGCCACCTCCGGGGTCGACGCTCCAGTGCGGGAGATCGCCGCGGAGGCAGCAGTCGGAGTGGGCACCGTGTACCGCCACTTCCCGAAGCGCTCCGACCTGGTCGCGGCGGTGTTCCGCCACCAGGTCGACGCCTGCGCCGACGCCGCTCCGGCGCTGGCCGCCGAGCACAGCCCCGGCGAGGCGCTCGCGCGGTGGATCCAGCGCTACGCGGCCTTCATCGCGACCAAGCGCGGGCTCGCCGCGGCCTTGCACTCGGGGGACCCGGCTTTCGGCGCCCTCCCCGCGTACTTCCAGCAGCGATTCCAGCCCGCGCTCGGAACGCTGCTGGCGTCCGCGGTCGGTGCCGGCGAAGTCCGAGCAGACGTCGAGCCCGATGACCTGCTGCGCGCGGTCGCCAACCTCTGCCTGCCTGCCGCCGAGGACGGCCCCGCCCACACCCAGCGCATGACCGCCCTGCTCATCGACGGACTGCGCTATGGCGCCGGCCCGCCGCGACCCGTGCCAGCAGCCGGTCGGCCGGGACCCCCTCGGTGAGGGTGAGGGCTCCTTGGACCGCGAGGTAGACCAGTAGCACCGCCCGCCAACCCCACGTGAACGGCGAGGACGGGCGGCGCGATAGTGGTGGCATCCCAGCGTGGGGTCGACCGGCGTGGATCCCCTCACGGCGGTTCTCGGCGGGGGCGACCCGATCGCATCGCTGTCACTCGCCGCTCCCGGTCTGGACTGCCTCCAGCGCGTGCTTGGCGCATCCGATCACAGTCACCGGGGGCAGACCGTCCCTATGACAAGTCTCTGAAGATCACCACCACCGCGCCAACCTCACCACCCCTCTCGAAGCCGTGCTGGCGGGCGCCAACCGCGATGCCCAGGAGCAATGAGCGCCCCCGACGCCGAGAACCCGCGGCGATCCCTGTGAGGGGTTCGGGTCCGGAGGTTCGGCAGGTACCGTTCGCGCCATGACCGAGCTGCAGGCCGACGAGCTCACGGCTGCGTACGTGCGCGAGCAGGCGCAGCGCAGCGGGGTCTCTGAGAGCAAGTGGCTGGCCCGGCACTTCCGCGACGCTGCGCTGGGCGAGTCCGCCGATGCCCTCGCCGTCTGGTACGCCCAGCGGCCGGGTCTGCTCGAGGACGAGGCCCACGAAGCTGAGGCGGCCGCCGCCGAGGCCGACGCCGCCTGACACGATCCCTCGGTGGCGATTCACCGCGGCGAGCTCTACAGCTACACCCCTGTCCTGCCGCCACGGCCCGGGCAGTCGACCAAGCGGCTGGTCATCACCGTCGACCGCCTCAACGACGCCCAGCCGAGCCTCGCAGTGGGATTGCTGGTCAACGACGACGACCCCGGCGGGCTGCTCACCGTCCGCGTCGGAGACCGGGGCTGGGTGTCGCCCGTGCGGATCGAACGGCTGCTGATCTCCCGGCTCGGGGAGCTGCTCTACGTCGCCACCGACGAGGAACTGACCAGATCGCCGTCGCCATGCGCGCCGCCTACGACCTGTAGCAGGTCGTTCCCGCATCGACACGTCGCTCCTGGCCGGTTGTCGACAGGCCGGTGCGCGGCTCACGACGGGAACCGGCAGTGCCACTTGAGCATGTCGTGCCGCGATAGGTTCCTCGGCATCCCCGGGAGCCAGCGTCCGACTGGCCCCGGGGAACGCTCACGCCGCCCACCGCGCGGCGATCACACGGTGATCGTCGGATCGACCGGCGGCTCGACGGTGCCGGGCGGGTGCAGCGGGCGACCGTCGCCGTCGACGAGGAACACCGCCAACGCCGAGGTGGCCGCCGGCAGAGCACGGCCGTCGACGGTGACCGTCGTCTCCCGACCCTCGCCGGCGACGGCGCGACCCATCAGGTGCCCGGCCTCGAGCGAGGTGGGGGCACTCGTCCCTGGGGCGGCCACGACCGCGATCCCGGGGACACCGCCGTCCGACCGGGACCGGACGACGACCCGGAACGTCCGACGGAACGGGTTGGTGGGCCGCCGCAGCTCCCACGAGACAGCCGCCCCACCGACCCGGCCCGCCCCGCTCTCGCGCAGCGTCACCGTCGCGCCCTGACCCACGGCGACGGGACGGCCGCCCGCCGGGCGCACCATCGGGTAGACCGTCGCGAGCACCGCGTCCGGGCCCGGAGGCAGCGCCACGGTGTACCCGCCGTCGATCTGCAGCTTCGTGTTCGTGACCCGTCCCCCGGCCGCGAGCGGGTCCTCGGGCCCCGACGGGGACTCGCCGATCCGCCAGCAGACCATCGCCTCGGTGACCCCGGCGGGCAGTTCGAAGGTCAGGAGCACCTCCCCGGCACCGGGCCCAGGCCGCACGGCGAGGTCGGTCGGACGCCCGACGGCCTGGTGGTCTAGCTGCGCGCCGGGGCGCGCGCGGTCGCCGACGACGGTCACCGACGTGTAGTGCACCGCACCGCGGCCGGCGCGGTCGACGACCCGACGGCGTCCCGCGCCCACCAGGCGCACCCGCGCGCCCGACGCCGCCCGGTCCAGGTCGGCCAGCGACACCTCCTCGGTGCCCGGCGACCAGGGCGATCCGGGCGGGCTCGCGTACACCCGGACCTCGCCGGCGCGCGCGGCTCCGAACGAGACGGTCGTCGCGCCGTCGTCGCCGGTGGCGGCCCAGAGCTCCCGCACGGGTCGCGGGCGCTCGGTCAGCGTCACCTCCACCGTGCGCCCGGGTGTGCGAGTCACCTGCCCGGCGTCGCCGGGGTACTCCACCCACGCGCGGTAGGCGTACCGCACGCCGATCTCGCACCCGTCGTCGACGAGGTCGGAGGCGTCGCGGCGCCGGAAGCGGCGGGTCGCACGGGTCACCGCGTCCTCCCCGTCGTCCCCGGCTCGGACGGTGCGGTCCACGACGACCTCGGCGACCCCGCCGAGCGGAGGCCACGTGAGCACGACGACCTGCCCGTCGGAGGCGCGCGCCCGTCCGTCGGTGACCACCTCGACCTCGGCCCGCAGCCCGGCGAGGTCCTTGACCACCCGGCACACGCCGGACCGGGCCGGGGGCGAGGAGCGGCGTCCGGCGACCGCTGAGACCTCGTAGTGGACCGCCGACCCGGCGGGCGCTCCGGCGTCCTCGAACGACGTCGCCGACGTCCGTCCGAGAGTGGTCGACTCCCCGCCCGGGCCGTGCCGCTCCACGCGGTAGAGCACCCCCGATCCCGGAACCGCCGCCCGTACCCAGGACACGGTGACGGCGGGGGGAGCGGCATCGCGGCGAGCGCGGTCTCCGCCGGCGCGCAGTCGACGGCGTCGGTGAGCACGGCGGTCAGCGCGGCCTCCGCGCCCGTCGGATCGGTCGCGGCCGACGCGACCGCCGACCGCACCCGCTGCTGGAGCTCGTCGCGCCGGGTGGCGAGGTCCTCGAGCACGGTCTGCGGGTCGGAGCCGGCGGGGGAGTCGACGTCGCGCGCGGATCGGACGAGCCACTGTGCCCGCCCGTGGGCGCCGAAGACGCGGCGGGCGGAGCGGTCGGCGTCGAGGGCCCGCCACTGGTCGTGGGCCCGGGCGATCACCGCGTCGACCTCACCCGCGAGCGCGGCGTGCTCCCTCGCCACCCCCCCGGAGGGAGCCATGGGGCGCAGGGCCTCGCGGGCGGCGACGGGGCGACCCTCGTCCAGGAGCGCGCGGGCGGCCCGGAGCGCCTCGGCGGCGGCGCGGTGCTCGGCCAGGACGCTGCCGCACGCGCCGCAGACGGCGGAGGCGCTCGACACGGGCGCGCCGCAGGCGGGACACGGGACGAACAGCGGTTGCCCGCAGTGCCGGCACATCGCGGCCGTACCGGTGCCCGGGTCGGGTTGGGGCATGCGGCAGGACCCGCAGAGCACGTAGTCCGACGCGCCGTCGGTCGAGACCTCGACGGCGACACCCTGCGCGGCGGCGACCCGGCGCACGACGCCGCGGGCGTCCGGGGTGGGGATGCCCCATCCGAGCCCGACGATGCGGGCCACCAGGGCGTCGTACTCGCGGGCGTCGACCTGACCGCTGACGATCCCCGCGTCCTCCACGCCGGAGGAGATCTCGTCGGCGGCGTCGGCGATCAGGCTGGCCCGGTAGGCGGCGGGCCCGCCGTCGACGGCCAGACGGGTCTTGACCTGGGCGAGGAGATCGGCTATCAGGGTGCGGATGCGGTTGTGGCGGGCCTGGTCGAGCTCGGCGAAGAACTCGTCGTGGCGGCGGCGCAGGGTCGCGACCGACGCCTCGGGGGTCAGGCCGAGGAAGGAGAAGAGGGTGGCGAAGGTGGCGGCGTCGCCGGTGACCCGGGCGGCCCGGTTCAGGGTGGTCCGGATCTGGTGGCGGACCGAGGGATCCCAGGGGGGCGCCGCCGCGTCGTCGAGGGTCCCCAGCACCCGGCGGCGGGCGAGCCAGGCCGTGAACGCCGTGGCGTCGACGTCCTCGCGCGCGGCCATGGCCCGCAGCCGCTCGATGCGGTCGGCGGGGATGCCGCCGTAGTTCTTCTCGAGCCTGTCGGCGGTCTCGTCGAGCCGGGCCATCCGGTCGGTGTCGGCACGCGACCGCTGCGCGAGGACCCGGCCGCGGGCCTCCCGCCGCCGGGCGGGGTCGGTCATGACCTCGCGGTAGGCGTCCTTGCGGCGCACGAGCGCCTCGGCGGTGTCGCGGAACTTCGGGGCGCTGCGCTGCTTCTGCCAGAACGCGACGATCTCATCGAGGCGCACGGTGATCGCGGCGTCGTCGTCGGCCTCGGCGTCGAGGGCCGGGTCGAGAGCGAGGACGTAGAACACGTCCCCGGTCTCCGGGTCGGCGCGGGAGAAGTCGGCGTCCAGGGCCTTGAGCACCGTCTTGCGGTACTCGTTGCCGTCGAACGCCACCGCCGGACCTCCCACCCCCAGCCTATCCCCGCGTCTTGAGCAGCTGGACCTTCTGGCGCTCCTCCTCGCGCATGCCCGCGCTGCTCATGCCCGCGGTGACCCGCAGGACGAGCGCCTCGGGGACGCCGGGGTGGCGGGCGGCGACCTCGATGAGCTGGTCGGCGCCCATGGTGAAGGTGACGTCGACCGGCGTCCGCGCCGACCAGCCGCGCGGGATACCGGTGATCTCTCCCTCGACGATGACTTTGTTGTCGTCGGGCCGGGTCGACTCGCTCGCCGTGGCCTGCTCGATGACCTCGACCTTCACCTGCGACTGGTCGTCGACCATGGTGAAGAACCGCTGCTCCACCGCCAGCGGCAGCGTGTCGTTCGCGTGCGCGAGGAACTCGGCGACCATCTCGGCCTCGTCCGCGCCGCGCCCGTCGAGGGTGAGCACGCCGAAGCCCCGGCTGGTGACGTTCGAGATCTCGGTGGCGACGGACTCGGCGACCGCGGTGGAGGAGAGGCCGGAGTCGGCCGCGGTCTCGCGGACCGCCTTCTCCAGGTCGACCTTGCTGGCCTGTCCGATCTCCTGGCCCGGGGCGAGCTTGCCGGAGGCCCGCAGCGAGTCGAGGACGAGGTTCTCCAGGCCCTTCTTCTGACCGTAGAGGGCGGCCCCCTTGGCCACGGCGAGGTCGGGGTCGGCGAGCTGGCTCGAGAACCCGAACTCCTCGGAGAGCCGCCGCGCGACCGCGGGCGCCTTCGCCATGCCGCCCACGAGCAGGACCCGGTCGATGGACGCGGCGCCCTTCGCGGCGGCGGCGGCGAGGACCTTGCGGGTGAGGTCGATGGTGCGCTCGAGCAGCGTGGAGGTGATCTGCTCGAACTCGGCCCGGGTGAGGGTGATGCTCGCCCGGCCGCCGTTGAACACCACGAACGTGTCCACCGACTCGCGGGTGGTGAGCGATTGCTTGGTCTCCTCGGCCGAGGTCATGAGGTCCTGCGCGCCGTAGGAGTCGTCGAGGGGGTCGCCGGCGGCGGGCGAGGAGGCCACGAACTGCTCGGAGAGGTGCGCGGCGAGCCGCTCGTCCCAGTCGGCGCCGCCGAGCTCGTGGTCACCGTCGGTGGCCACGACGTCGATGCGGCGGTCGGCGAGGCCGATCACCGTGGTGTCGAAGGTGCCGCCGCCGAGGTCGTAGACCAGCACCGTCTCGTTCGCGCCGTCCGAGCCGAAACCGTAGGTGAACGCGGCGGCCGTGGGCTCGTTGATGATGTCGACGACGGTGAGCCCGGCGAGCTCGGCCGCGAGCTTGGTGGCCTCGCGCTCGCTCTGCCCGAAGTACGCCGGAACGGTGACCACGACCTGCTCCACCGGCTCGCCGCTCGCGACCTCCGCGTCCCGCGCGAGGGCCTTGAGGATCTGGGAGCTGATGGCGGGAGCGGAATAGTCCTGGCCGAAGGCCCGGAAACGCCACTCGGCGTCGCCCATGTGCCTCTTGACCAGGCTCACCGCCTCCTCGGGACGGACCCGGGCGTTGCGCTTGGCCTGCACCCCCACCACGACGTCGGTGGCGGAGTCGAACAGCACCACCGACGGCGTCGTGGGCTGGGAGTCGGCGTTGAAGTGCACGACCGGCCGGCCGTAGTCGTCGACCGACGCCACGCACGAATAGGTCGTGCCCAGGTCGATCCCGAAGACCTTGCTCATCGTGGGCTCCCTTCCGGGGGTTCGTCCGGTCCCGCCGACGGGGGCGGTTCGGGCGGGGGTGTCGGGTGCGGGACGGCCGGGAGGTCCGGCTCGGGGTCCGGCGCGACCTGTCGTGCGGTCGCGTCGTGGCGGGCCACCTCGACCTCGGCGGCCCGCAGCACGGTCCCGTCGATGGACCGGAAGCCGGCCTTGAGCGTGCGGGTGACGGTGTTGTCCGCCTCGGCGCTCGCGGCCGCGACCCGGCCGACGCCGGAGTGGCGCGAGGAGTCGAAGCGCTCGCCCGGGGCCGGGGTGAAGGCGGTGACCCCGGCGGCCAGCTCCAGCGCCTGCACGAGCTGGATGCGCAGCATCGCGGCGTCGGAATCCTCGTCGTCCCCGGCGAGCTGCGCCATCTGGTCGTGCAGGCGCAGCATCGCGACGACGAGCGGTTTCAGGATCTTCGCGTGCTCCCCGGCGCGCAGCCGGGTGTTCTCCGCGTGGAGCTTGTCGATGACGTCCGCGTCCCGCGACCGGAGACGGAGGAGTTCGGAGAGGCCCGTCTCGAGCCGCGCCATACCCTCCTCGAGCCCGGCCACCCGGTCGTCGGTGGGGGTGGGGTCGGGAGGCGGGTCGGTCGGTGGGGCGGCGGGTGCCGGTCGCGGGATGACCTCGGTCACGTCGTGACTCACCGGACCGCCCGGGGGCGGCGGACCGGCCGACCCCGGGCCGCTCACAGGTGTGCCGTGACCGTGGGCGCGAGCTCCTGGAACGTCCGACCCGAGGCGATGGCGCCGATCGCGGTCATCGTCCAGCCCGGACCGTTGCGGGACACCTTGGCCATGATCTGGGCGTTGTGCCGGCCCGATCCACTCAGCTCGTAGCGGGCGATCTCGCTCTCGTTGGTGGCGTCCACCAGCCGGCAGTAGGCGTTCTCGATCTGTGAGAAGTCCTGGCCGGTGAACGAGTTGACGACGAACACGACCTGCGCGACCTGAGGGGCGACCCGCTGGAGGTCGACGACGATCGACTCGTCGTCGCCCTCGCCCTCGCCGGTGAGGTTGTCGCCGGTGTGTTGGATGGAGCCGTCCTTGCTGCGCAGCTGACGGAACCACACGGCGTCGACGAGCTGTCCGCGACCGTCGTAGAGCATGGCGGAGGCGTCGAGGTCGATCGCCTGCGACTTGAGGCCGCCGAAGAACCCCTTCTTCTTCACGGCGTCCCAGCCCAGGCCCATCCGGACCCGGCTGAGCGAGCCGCCCCCGCGCTTGTCCAGCGAGATCTTCTGACCCTTGGTCAGCGACACTGACACGACGGTCCCTCCTGGTCGCGATCCCGGAAGCCGGGATCGACGGACGTCACTTGCGGCCGGCGCGCCAGTTCAGGCCCCAGCCGTAGGTCCGGTCGAGCACGTCCTGCGCGCCCTCGATGTACTGGTTCTCCCGGCGCAGCACGAGCTCGCCGCCGGTCTGCGCGAGCATGGCGACCGCGCAGATCCGGGCCCGGTCGGAGGTGGCGTCGAGCCGCGTCTCGATCTGCGGCCCGACCTGCGGGTACACCGTGACGATCGCGTCGGCGGCCGCCCAGTTCGGTGCACCCTCGTAGATCATGGCGAAGAACAGGATGCGCGAGATGTCCTGCGGACGGCTCAGATCGACGTGGATGTTCTCGCCCGCGCCGGAGCCGGACCGGTCGTCCCCGTCGAGGGTGACCAGGGCGCGCCCTTGCCGGTCGGTGGCGACGAACGCCCGCCCGAGCGCCTGGACGACGCCCTTGCTGCCGTCGGTGAACTCGTAGAGGCACCCCAGGTCCAGGTCGATAGCCTGCGCCCGCTTGAAGAATCCGCCTCCGCCGGGGCGAGCGGTCCAGCGCAGGTTGAGGCGCATCGAACCGGTGCCCCCGCCGCTCTTGGTGAGCGACACGGTGGGGCTCGACTTGGTGAGGACCACCTTGCTCAAGGACACCGGGGTCCTCGGGGCCTCGGACGCCGACGCCGACGGTGCTGACGGGGCTGGCGCCGGGCGCGAGTAGTCGATCTTCCCTGCTGAGGAGGGCTCGTCCCCGGAGGGATCGGACCCGGACCCGCGGGGCTTGGTGTAGTCGATCGGCACGGGAACTCCCCCGGGTCGGCGGTGGTGGATCAGAGGCGGGCGGGCGAGGATGTGGTCTCGTCGTCGGCGGTCGGCGCGGCGGCCGCCAGGCGCCGGTTGCGGATGACGCTGGAGGCGAAGGCCGCACCGATGATGACCACGCCCACGAGCCCGGTGACGATCTCGTTGACCTTGATGCCGATGGTCAGCAGGAGGATCGCGGCGAGCGCGCCGATCGCCCAGTGGGCGCCCGCCTCCAGGTACACGTAGTCCTCCAGCGTGCCCTGACGGACCAGGTACACCGTCAACGACCGTACGAACATCGCGCCGATCAGCCCGAGGCCCAGCGCGATGATGATCGGATCGGACGTGATCGCGAACGCCCCGATGACGCCGTCGAAGGAGAACGTGGCGTCGAGGACCTCGAGGTAGAGGAACAGGAAGAACGCCGCCCGCCCCGTGACCTTGACCAGCTGCGAGGGACCGGTCCGGGTGGAGGTGGCGGTCTCGGAGGTGGCGAGCGAGGGCTCCCTGCCGTCGTCCTCGTCGGACCGCTCGTCCCCGTCGTCGTCCTCCATCGCCCCCTCGAAGGCGTTGCCGAGCCCGTCGACGAGCAGGTAGGTGACCAGCCCGAGCAGCCCCGCCAGCAGGACGCGCTCGGGGGAGTCGGAGAGGAAGCTGGCCACCAGGAGCAGGGCGACGGCGGCGACCACGACCGGGGCGTTGGCGAGCGAACCGGCCCTGCTCAGGACCCGTTCGACCGGTCCCAGCCACTGGTACTCGTGGGTGTCGAACATGTAGTTGAGGAACAGCATGAGCAGGAAGACGCCACCGAAGCCCGCGATCTGCGGGTGCGCCGCCTCGAGAATGAAGCCGTAGATGCCCGGTACGTCCGGGTTGCCGCCCTCGAGTGCGAGCTGGACCGCCTCGATCGGGCCGAGGCCCGAGCTCAGGCTCACGACCAGGATCGGGAACACGAGGCGCATGCCGAAGACGGCGATGACGATGCCGACGGTGAGGAAGATCTTCTGCCAGAACGGCGACATCCGCCGGAGGACGGTCGCGTTCACGACGGCGTTGTCGAAGGACAACGACACCTCGAGGATGCCGAGGATGAGGCACAGCGCCAGTGCTGTCGTGCCGTTGTAGACGTACGCGGTGACCAGCGCCACGGCCGTCACGACGAACGACCAGCCGAAGATCCTCAGAACCGTCATGTGCTTCTTCCTCGAGGCTGCCGTCCCGCCCGCTGTGGGGCGGGCGGGACGGCATCGGGCACGACAAGATCAGACGTTGACGCCGTAGTCCCGGGCGATGCCCTCGAGACCCGAGGCGTAGCCCTGACCGATGGCGCGGAACTTCCACTCCGCGCCGTTGCGGTACAGCTCGCCGAAGACCATGGCCGTCTCGGTGGACGCGTCCTCGGACAGGTCGTAGCGGGCGAGCTCGCTCTGATCGGCATCGTTGACCACGCGGATGAAGGCGTCGCGCACCTGACCGAAGCTCTGGCTGCGCCCGCCGGCGTCGTAGATCGACACCGGGAAGACGACCTTGTCGACGCCGGTGTCCATGCTCTTGAGGTTGACCTTGACCTGCTCGTCGTCGCCCTCGCCCGCACCGGTCAGGTTGTCGCCGGTGTGCTCGACGGTGCCGTCGGGGCTCTTGAGGTTGTTGAAGAAGATGAAGTGGCTGTCGGAGACGGCCTTGCCGTTCGCGTCGCAGCAGATCGCCGACGCGTCGAGGTCGAAGTCCGCCCCCGTGGTGGAGCGGGCCTCCCAGCCCAGGCCCACGGTCACGGAGTCGAGCCCCGCGTTGCCTGCCTGCTTGGTGAGCGAGACGTTGCCGCCCTTGCTGAGGCTCACGGCCATGGTGATGACGTCCTTTCCGTCGGTGGGTGCGGCCGCCGTCCTGTCCGGGTGGGCAGCGACGGCCGCGGGGTGAGCGCGCTCTCGGCGCGAGGCGCGCGTGCCCCTCGCGACTGCCGACGAGCCGTCGCCAGGGGACGAGGACGGTCGGCCGTCCCGGTCGCCGCGTGGACGGAACCGGCGGTGAACGTCATCGTGCCTCCCCCGGGCGATATGACTCGTCAGGGTCGAAATTACTACAGCGCGCCCGTGTGCTCGGCGTAGGTCGCCCGACGGGGTTCCGTGCGGGCCGAGGTGATCACCGCCCGCGACGGCATCCGGACGCACGGGTGACCCGTCCGGCGGTCCGGTGGTCAGGCCCGCCCCAGCGCGCTGCGCAGGCTCACCCGCGCCCCGGTTCGCAGCACCGAGCGGGCATAGATGCGTCCTCCGACCACGAGCACGCCGACGGTGAACGCGAGCGTCAGCACGAGCGCGAGGGCCACCTGCCACACCGGAGCCACCCCGACGGCCATCCGGCCCGGCATCAGCAGCGGGGAGAAGGGCGGGACCAGCGAGAGCACGGCGAGCGTCGTCGAGCGCGGGTCGGAGATCAGGAGGTTGAAGCCGACGACGAACCCGAGGATCACGACGATCGACACCGGCGTCAGCACGCTCTGGACGTCCTCCTGCCGAGAGACCAGCGACCCGAGCGCGCCGTAGATCGTCGCGTACATCGCGAAGCCCAGCAGGTACCACACGAGGACCGAGACCAACGTCCCCGCGATGCCCGCGCCGCCGACCAGCAGGCCCGCGACCGAGGCCGCCACCAGACCGGCGCCGGCGAGCACCGCGAGCTGGAGGAGCCCCACCGCGCCGAGCCCCAGGACCTTGCCCAGCAGCAGCTGCCACGGGCGGACGGTGGCGAGGATCAGCTCGACGACCCGGCTCTGCTTCTCCTCCACGACGCCCTGCGCGACCATGCCGCCGTAGGTCTGGATGGAGAAGAAGAGCAGGAACGCACCGAACGCCCCCACACCGAGGCGGAGCCCCTCGGCCGGGTCCTTCGGGGTCGCCGCCACGACCGTCGGGGCGGCGGCGGCGACCGCTCCGGAGATCGTGGCCGGGTCCACGCCCCGCGCCCGGAGCGCCTGGTCCTGCGCGACCTGCGCCGACGCCGTGGTGATCACCGACCGGAGGTTCTGGCCGAG
>JAABVA010004831.1_pt1 | contig 12381 bp, 13 predicted proteins | sample 5560331 | NCBI WGS metagenome assembly JAABVA01 (sample SAMN12812661, study PRJNA571458) | rock metagenome | isolation source: Antarctica rocks | place: Antarctica: Victoria Land, Mt New Zealand sud | collected 2016-01-07
AGAGCTGCTGCACGGCTGCGGCACCGTCGACATGAAGTCGACGGACGCGGTGTTCCTGTACCTCGCGGCGACACTGCCCGAACCCGCGCGCGACGTGACGCTGGTGTTCTACGACTGCGAGGAGATCACGGCGGTGCACAACGGGCTGGGCCGCATCGAGCGGGAGCTGCCGGACTGGCTGATTGCCGACCTCGCCATCCTCGGCGAGCCGACCGACGGCGTGATCGAGGCGGGCTGTCAGGGCACGCTGCGGCTGCGCCTGAGTACCCAGGGCGTCCGCGCGCACTCGGCCCGCTCCTGGCTGGGCAGCAATGCCGTGCACGCCATGGCGGCGGTGCTCGGCCGCCTGGCCCGGTATCAGGCTCGTTCGGTGGAGATCGACGGTTGCCGCTACCGGGAGGGCCTACAGGCGGTGCGGATCGCCGGCGGAGTCGCGGGCAACGTGGTCCCCGACGTCTGCGAGCTGGACGTCAACTTCCGCTTCGCTCCCGACCGCGCTCCCGCCGACGCCGAGACCCACGTCCGGGAGGTCTTCGCCGGCATCGAGGGGTTGACCATCGATGTCACCGACTCGGCTGCCGGCGCGCTGCCCGGACTGGCTGCACCAGCGGCTGCAGAGTTCATCGCCGCGGCCGGCGGGCAGGTGCACGCGAAGCTCGGGTGGACCGACGTCTCCCGTTTCGCCGCGCTGGGCATACCCGCCGTGAACTACGGAGCCGGTGACCCGAACCTGGCGCACAAGCGGGAGGAGCACGTTCCGGTGGCGCAGATCACCCGCTGCGCCGCGATCCTCCGCGCGTACCTGACCTAGTACGCACTGGATACGCTGAGCGCATGGCACGGAGCGAGCAGGGGGAGAGGCAACGGGGCCCGGTGCTCTTGCGCGGCGCGCGCAGTCACGAGGCCAGCACCACCGACGAGCGGTTGCTCGACCACCGGGGTCCCGGCGACTGGGTGCACACCGACCCCTGGCGGGTACTGCGGATCCAGAGCGAGTTCGTCGAGGGCTTCGGCGCGCTGGCCGAGGTGCCGAGCGCGGTCACCATCTTCGGGTCCTCCCGCACCCCGGAGGACAGCCCCGTCTACGCCGCGGCCAGGGAGATCGGCGCCGCCCTCACCGCGGCCGGGTTCGCGGTGATCACCGGAGGCGGGCCCGGAGTGATGGCCGCAGCCAACCGGGGGGCCAGCGAAGCCGACGGGTACTCCATCGGCCTGGGCATCGAACTGCCCTTCGAGCAGGGTCTCAACGAGTGGGTCGACCTGGGCATCAACTTCCGCTACTTCTTCACGCGCAAGACCATGTTCGTCAAGTACTCCCAGGCCTTCGTCTGCCTGCCCGGCGGATTCGGCACGCTGGACGAGCTGTTCGAGGCGCTCACCCTGGTGCAGACCCGCAAGATCACCCAGTTTCCCATCGTGCTGTTCGGCACGGACTACTGGCAGGGCCTGCTGGACTGGCTGCGCTCCAGCATGCTTGCCGCAGGCAACATCGGTGAGGCCGATCTGGCGCTGCTGCACTGCACCGACGACGTCGAAGAGCTGGTTCGCCTGGTGCTCGAGTCCCACAAGTGACGCGCTTTGTCTGCGTGTACTGCGCCTCCGGTCCGGTGGAAGCCGAGTACCTGGAGCTCGCCGCACAGGTCGGTGCCGCCGTCGCGGCGCGTGGTTGGGGACTGGTGTGGGGCGGCGGCAACGCGTCGATGATGGGCGCGGTCGCCCACGCTGCCCGGCAGGGCGGAGCCAAGACGGTGGGGGTGATCCCACAGGCTCTGATGGGCCGGGAGCTGGCCGATACCGAGGCCGACGAGCTGTTGGTCACCGACACCATGCGCGAGCGCAAGCGACTGATGGACGAACGAGCCGATGCGTTCCTGGCGCTACCCGGCGGCCTGGGCACTCTGGAGGAACTGTTCGAGGTGTGGACCTCGGGCTACCTGCGGATGCACGAGCGGCCGGTGGTGCTGCTCGACCCCCACGGCCACTACGACGGCCTGTTCCGCTGGCTGCGGGAGCTGCCGCCGGGGTTTGTCTCCGAGCGCGCCCTGGAGTACCTGCTGTGCACCGGCGACGTCGAAGCCGCCATGAACGCCTGCGCCGGGTTGGGCTGAGGTGTTCTGCAGCTTGTTCTGCGGTCGTCCGGTTGCGGGTGATCGGGCGCTGGTGATGGCCATCCTCAACCGAACGCCCGACTCCTTCTACGATCGCGGCGCGCACTTCGCCGACTCGGCGGCCCTGGCCGCGGCCGAGCGGGCGGTGGGCGAGGGCGCCGACATCCTGGACATCGGCGGCGTGAAGGCCGGACCGGGCGCACCGGTGGACGCCGCCGAGGAGATCCGCCGGGTGGTGCCCTTCATCGAGGGGGTGCGTTCCCGCTTTCCCGAGATCGTGATCAGCGTGGACACCTGGCGGCACGAGGTGGCCCGGCTGGCCTGCGCCGCCGGAGCGGACCTGCTCAACGACACCTGGGCCGGTTACGACCCGAAGATGGCCGAGGTGGCTGCCGAGTACGGTGCCGGGCTGGTGTGCTCGCACACCGGTGGCGCCGCCCCGCGAACCCGCCCGCACCGGGTGCGCTACACCGACGTGGTCGCCGAGGTGATCGCCGACGTGTCCGCCCAGGCGCGCCGGGCCGAGGAGCTCGGCGTGCGCCCCGACTCCATCCTCATCGATCCGACGCACGACTTCGGCAAGAACACCTTCCATGGCCTGGAGCTGCTGCGCCGGGCCGACGAGCTGGTCGCAACGGGATGGCCGGTGCTCATGGCCTTGTCCAACAAGGACTTCATCGGGGAAACCCTCGGAGTCGGGCTCGCCGAGCGGGTGGAGGGGACGCTGGCCGCCACCGCGCTGGCCGCTGCCGCGGGCGCACGAATATTCCGGGCTCACGAGGTGACCGCGACCCGGCGGGTGGTGGAGATGGTGGCGAGCATCCAGGGCCAGCGACCGCCGAGCAGCACCGTGCGAGGTCTGGCGTGACGGATTGGTTCGACACCCACACCTACCAGGATCCACAATGGACGGCCGAGGAGCTTGCCGCGCGGAAGGGCGCGCGGACGGTGTCGGTGGTGCTGCCTGCCCTCGACGAGGAAGAGACCGTGGCCGAGGTGGTCGGTGCGGTCCGCCCCCTGCTGGGTTCGCTCGTCGACGAGCTGGTGGTGCTGGATTCCGGCTCCACCGACGCGACGCGGGAGCGGGCCGCGCAGGCCGGTGCCACGGTGATCACGCGGGAACAGGCCCTGCCGTCCGTGCCGCCGGTGGCAGGCAAGGGAGAAGTGCTGTGGCGGTCCCTCGCTGCGACCACCGGGGACCTGGTGGTCTTCCTGGACTCCGACCTGGTGGAGATCGACCTCGGCTTCGTCACCGCCTTGCTCGGTCCCTTGCTCACCGTGCCGGACACGGCCCTGGTCAAGGGCTTCTACCGGCGCCCCCTCCGCGTGGAAGGGGAGCAGAGCGAGAGCGGCGGTGGGCGGGTTACCGAGCTGATGGCCCGGCCGCTGCTGGCCGCCCTGCGGCCGGAGCTCGCCGAGGTGATCCAGCCGCTGGGCGGCGAGTACGCCGCCACCCGTGCGCTGTTGGAGAGCGTGCCCTTCGCGGCCGGCTACGGGGTGGAGATCGGACTGCTGCTGGACACCCACGCCGCTCGGGGACTGGCCGGCATCGCGCAAGTCAATCTGGGCGTGCGTAAACACCGCAACCGCTCACTGCTGGAGCTCGGGGTGATGAGCAGGCAGATCCTGGGCACCGCCCTGGGCCGCTGCGGCGTCGAAGATGCCGGGCGCGGCCTGATGCAGTTCACCCAGGACGAACACCACTGGCAGGGCCGGCGGCACGAGATCTCCCTGCAGGACCGGCCGGCGATGCGCCAGGTGCTGGCCGGGCTGCCGGTCGATGTCGGTGGCCCGTGGCAGCATCGATGACATGGGTACCGCGTTGATCTACCTCGTCGTCATGGTCGCCGTCGCCGGGGTGTTGTTCTTGGCCGCCTCGATGGTGTTCGGCCGTGGTGAGGAGCTCGGGCCGCTGCCTGCCGGACACACCGCCGCAGTGCTGCCCGAGCACGATGTCGAGGGGGCGGACGTGCGGGCGCTGCGGTTCCAGCAGGTGCTGCGCGGCTACAAGGCGAGCGAGGTGGACTGGGCACTGGAGCGGCTGGCGACGCAGATCGACGAGCTGCGCGCGCAGCTGGAGACCACCGCGAGCGAGACGCGGGCCGAGGCCCCGTGAGCAGGCACGCGGCAGTGGTGCAGGTGCACCAGGATCTCTCCGCACCCGCGCCGGCCGTCTGGCGGGCCGTGATGGACTGGGAGGCCCAGGGGCAGTGGATGCTCGGCACCACCGTCCAGGTGACCGGAGGCGACGGGCAGTCGGTCGGGTCACAGCTGCGGGCTTACAGCGGCCGCCGGCCCTTCGGTTTCGCCGACACCATGGTGATCTCCGAGTGGGACCCACCGCGCCGATGTGTGGTGCGCCACACCGGCACCCTGGTTCGCGGGCTAGGCATCTTTCTAGTGGAGCCCCGCGGGCAGCACGCGGCGAGGCTGATCTGGCGCGAGGAGCTGGAGCTGCCGTGGGGCCGGGTAGGGGCGCTGGGCTGGCCGCTGGCACGGCCGGCCTTTCTGCTCGGGCTGCGGCACTCCCTGCAGCGGTTCGCCGACCGGCATGGTTTCGCCGGCGGTACCGGAGGCGGGTGAGCAGGTGGGGGTGGTGAGCAGCGACGACGGGCGGCTGCGCTGCCCCTGGGGCGACGCCCCGGCGATCTACCGTCGGTACCACGACGAGGAGTGGGGCCGGCCGGTGCACGGCCGCGACGCCCTCTACGAGCGAATCTGTTTGGAGGCCTTCCAGGCGGGCCTGTCCTGGATCACCGTGCTACGCAAGCGCGACGCCTTCCGCAGGGCCTTTGCCGGGTTCGACCCGGAGCAGGTCGCGGCGTTCGAGGAGACCGACGTGGCGCGGCTGATGGCCGACGAGGCGATCGTCCGCAACCGCGCCAAGATCCTGGCGGCCATCGGCAACGCCCGCGCCGTACTGAAGATCGACGACCTGGACGGGCTGCTGTGGTCCTTCGCGCCCGCACGGTCCCGCACCAGGCCGAGCGATGTCGCCGAGGTCCCAGCCATCACCGCGGAGTCGACCGCGATGGCCAAGGCGCTCAAGACCCGCGGCGTGCGCTTCATCGGGCCCACCACCGCATATGCGTTGATGCAGGCCACCGGGATGGTCGACGACCATCTCGCCACCTGCTGGCGGGCGGGTACCTGAGGTGGGCAACGCCACTGCACCGCCTCGGTTACCAACCGGTCGGGCGATAGGGGACAATGGTTGCCGACGGACAAGTGGCGGCCGGATTTTCGGCCGGCCAGCAGACGATGCGGAGGGCACACGATGGCGGCCATGAAGCCCAGGACCGGAGACGGTCCCCTCGAGGCGACCAAAGAGGGACGAGGCATCGTCATGCGTGTCCCGCTCGAGGGTGGCGGCCGGCTGGTCGTCGAGCTCACGCCCGAGGAGGCGTCGGCACTGGGCGACGAGCTCAAGGGTGTGACCAGCTAACAACCGCCGGGTCCGCGTTACTCCCCGGGGTTCGTGATTCCCAGCGCAACCAGGACCTCGCAGATCGGCGACGATCGCGGGGTGCTGTGCCGTCAGGCGTGAAAGGTGGTCCAGTGGTTCATCCGAGCGTGCCGACCGCGGTCGTCGAGGTCGAGCTGGTCGGCGCGCCCGAGGGCGGCGTGCCCCAGGCGGTGACGTGTACGGCCGGCTCCGACGAGGCCCTGATCCTCAGCGAGGGTGCCGAGGAAGTGCTCCACGAGGCCGGCGACGTGGCCGGTTTCAGCGCCAGGGGCTTGACGGCCGCAGGATTGCGGGCCGACGGATTCACCGCGGAGCCGGGCGAAACCCGGCTGTTCGCCCTGGTGGGCGGTGAACCCGACCACGTCTGGTTGCTCGGGCTTGGCGATGAGAGCGAGCGGTCCTGGCGCACGGCTGGCGCCGCGTTGGTGCGCGTGGCACAGCAACGACTCGAGACGGTGGGGGCGGGCAGCGGGACGGATCTGCAGCTGCGGCTGCCGCCGATCGTGAGCCCCGCGCAGGTCAGCGCGCTGGTCACCGGCCTCATCGTGGGCTCGCACCGCTTGCGGCTGTCCGGCACCCGACCCGAGCACGTGCTGGGCTCGGTGCTGCTGATCACCACCGCCACCTACGAGCTACGGGACGCGGTACGGGTCGGGCGGGCGCTGGGCCGGGCCACCGCGCTGGCCAGGGACCTCGCCGGTATGCCGTCGGACGTCAAGAGTCCGCAATGGCTCGCCGAGACCGCACGCGAGGCGTGCGAGGCGGTGGCCGGAGTGCACGCCACCGTGCGCGACGAGGACTGGCTTCACGCGCACGGCTTCGGCGGCGTCCTTGCGGTGGGATCGGGCTCCGTGCGCCCGCCTCGGCTGTTGGAGCTGAGCTGGTCGCCGGAGGAGGCAACGACGCACCTGGTTCTCGTGGGCAAGGGCATCACCTTCGACACCGGCGGCATCTCCATCAAGCCGGCCGAGAACATGCATCTGATGCGCACCGACATGGCCGGTGGCGCCGCGGTGATCGCGGCGCTGCGGGCCGTCGCCGAGCTGTCCCTGCCGATCAGGGTGAGCGCCCTGGTGCCCTGCGCGGAGAACCACGTGTCCGGTTCGGCCTACCGCCCCGGCGATGTGGTGCGGCATTACGGCGGCACCACCACCGAGGTCGTCAACACCGACGCCGAGGGACGCATGGTGCTCGCCGATGTGCTGGCCTACGCCGCGGACACCGCGGAAGCCGACCTGATAGTGGATGTCGCCACCCTCACCGGAGCAATGAAGGTGGCGCTCGGACTGCGCACCGGCGGGCTGTTCGCCACCACCGATGAAGTGGCCGCCGCCGTCAGCACGGCAGGTGCCCGGGTGGGCGAACAGTGGTGGCGGATGCCGCTGTCGGATGAGCACGCCGATGCGGTGACATCGGAAATCGCCGACCTGCGGCAGGGTCCGCCCGGTCCCGGCGCCATCACCGCGGCATTGTTTCTGCGCGAGTTCACCGGGGGACTGCCGTGGGCCCACCTGGACATCGCCGGCCCGGCCCGGGCGGAGCACGCCTACGACGAGGTGGCCCCCGTGGCCACCGGCTTCGCCGCCCGGACCCTGGTCGAGCTGGCGCGCGGACTGGCTCAGGCGTCGCCGAGGTAGAAGCGACCCCCCTGGTCGTCCAGGCACTCCGCGCTCATCCCGTAAAGCTGCTGCTCCGGCCCGCTGAGCACCGTGCCGCCTGCGGCCCGGACCCGTTCCACCGCCGCGGGAACGTCGGGCACCTTCCACATCGGTACGATGACGCCGTCGCCCCCGCCGGCCATCCCGGTCATCGGGTGCACCTCGCTGACCTGCCACCCCTCTTCGACGTGGCCGGGCGTGTAGTCCCAGCCGAGCACCGCGCCGTAGAACTCGCGGGCGGCCGCGGAGTCGCGCACCTGGAAGGTGAGGTAGCTGGGGTCGCCGGCGCGAGCGCCGTTGAGCGGCGGCCGGGGGTTTCCCGTCAAGGGCTGATAGAGCGCGAACCGGGTGCCCTGGTTGTCGGTGCAGTCGGCGAGGGTGCCGTACGGCGTACTCGCCGGTTCCTCAGCCGTGCCGCCCGCAGCCCGGACGGTGCGCACGGCGGACTGCACGTCGTCGACCGCGTAGCAGCAGAACAAGGTGCTCTGTGGGTGTCCGCCGTCCAGGCCTAGCGGCATCGAAACGTTCGTCACCTGGTGGCTTTCCGCAGAGAGCTCCCAGCCCAGTACCGCGTAGTAGAAGCGGGTGGCCTGCGCCGCGTCGGGCGTCCACCAGGACACATAGCCGACGTCGCCGTGGCGAATCGGCGCTGCCTCGTCGCCGCCTATGGGCATGGGCGCGCTGAGCATCCACCGGTGGCCGAAGGGGTCGATCAGCGTGGCGCCGCGGCGGCCGTAGTTGTTCGCCGGCTCCCGTTCGACGCGGGCCCCCGCTGCCTCGGCGCGGTGCAGCACCGCGTCGGCATCGTCCACCGGGAGCATCAGGCTGACTGACACCGCACCGCTCACCGGGGCCGTCAGGCCGAGCTCGGGGTGCTCCTCGGCGAGGTAGACGACGCCGCCGCCCATGCTCAGCTCGCAATGTCCGATCCGCCCGTCGGGCATCACGATGGGGTCGCCGAGCTGCCGGGCGCCGAATGCTTCGACGTAGAAGTCGATGGCCGCCCGCGCGCCCCGCACCGTGAGGTAGGGCAGGGCTCCGGGGCGCGGGAAGGACCCGTCGGCGGCGTCCGCGGGGTCGTCTACGGGGGCCAGGTTGAGGTCGGCCAGGTCGGTCATCATCACTCCTTGGGGTAGGTCGAGCGCGCGCCGCAGCCGTGCCCGCAGCGCGTCGACGAAGGCGGGGTCGGGGGACACCGGTGTCACCGGCGTGGACAGGATTTCCAGTGGGTCAGCCACGGTGTCCCTCCTCTCGGTGGGTGTTGGCGGGTGCGACTGGGGGGTATGCCGCGCGGAAAGCCTTGCGGGCGCGAACGAGCAAGGCCTCGGTGGCTTGCACGGTGCGGTCGAGTGCCGCCGCGCACTGCGGCACCGTGAGGTCGTCGACGTATCGGAGGCTGAGTACGGCGTGGTGGGCGGGATGGAGCTCGTGCAGGGTCTGCTGAGCGAGCATCCGGTCGAGCTGGGCGTCCCAGGGGTCCTCGCGTGGTTCGTCCGCGAGGTCGATGGCCAGCGCATCCTGGCGTCTGCGGTCCCTGGTCTGCCTGCGCCAGTGGTCGGCCAGCTTGTGCCGAGCGATGCCCATCAGCCACGGCACGGTCAGCGGTGCGTCCGTCGCCGGTGTCGAGCGGCGGACCGCCTCGACTGCCGCCAGAAAGGTGTCCGAGGTGAGGTCCTCAGCCAGGACTCGGCTGCCGCAGCGGGCGAGCAAGTAGCCGTACACGTGCGGCACGGCGTCGTCGTACAACGACAGCAGGGCCTGACCCGCTGCCGTCGTCGCACCCGCTGAGCCGCTCATGTCCTGATAGTCGTCCGGGGGCGGCAGTTCCCGACACCCCCGGGTCAGGCTCCGGCGCGGAGATGGCTGACGGCCAGGCGGGCGGTCTCCCCGATGACGGCGTCCGCGCGGGGCAGCACGGGGTCGGCGCGCGCAGCGTGGGTGAAGACGGCGACCGCCAGGGGACGGTCATCGGGAAAGTGGACGATGCCGACCTCGTGGCGCAGCGCCCCGAGTGTGCCGGTCTTGCCGGCCATGCGGACGTTGTTGTACGGGAACCCGGCGCGTAGTCGATGCGGCCAGATCTGCCGAGCCAGCGCCGCGCGCGCGAATTCGCACTGGGCGGTGGATGCTGCCTCGTCGGTCCAGATGGCTGCCAGCAGCCGGGTCATGTCCCGGCCGGTGGTTGCGCTGGCGAGCAGGGGATCGTACGCGCTGGTCGTGGCCGGATTGTCGTTGTCGGCGAGGGCCTCCAGCGCGGCGAGGTGGTCCTCGGTGCGGGTGTCGTGGCGCAGGGTCCGAAAGGTGTCGGCGGTGCCGCCGGTGATGCGGGTCGCCGACAGCCCCAGTGCGCGCAAGGTCTGCGCCACCCTGTCCAGGCCGACGAGTTCCAGCAGTGCGTCGGCCGCGGCGTTGTCGGAGACGGCGATCATGTTCGCGGCGAGGTCGCGCACCGACATGGTGACCGGGTCGAGGAGGGTGGCGAGGCCGGTGGGTCCTGGGGTTCTGGTGGCCGGGTCCAGGCGTACGGGTTCGCGGTGGTCGATGCCGCCGTCGTCGACCATCCGGCAGAAGGCGACGAGCAGCGGCAGCTTGTACACCGACGCCATCACCACGGGCTCGTCGGCGTCGACGGCGACCTCACTGGCGGCGCCGACCGGTTGCGCATGCAGCCATCCCCGGACCCCGGCGTTGGCGAATCGTTCGCGCAGCTGCGTCTCGATCCGGCTCATCGGGTGCGCCCCAGGGTCGCCGGCGCGGCGTGCAGCACGGCGGACGCAGCGAGCAGCACCTGCGGGAAGGCCGTGCCGGTGCGATTGGCGGAACTGTAGATCGACCGGATGCGCAAGGGCACCGGATCGGTGTCGATGCGGCAGCGGGTGACGCCGTGCGCGATCAGCAGCGGGTCGGCGGTCAGCGCGATGGCCTGCCCGGTCGCGACCAGGGCCAGTGCGGCCCGTTCGTCCTCGGCGGCGATGGTCGCCCCGGTGAGGCCGTGCTGGGTGAGGGTGTCCACGAGCAGGTCGTGCACGGCGGGCTGGTGCGCCCGCGGCGGTACCGCCACCGGTAGCGCGGTGAAGGCACGCAGCGGTCCACGTCCGCGTGCGGCCACGGGGTGCGCATCGGGTAGCAGGGCTGTGGTGGGAAGCCGGACGACCTGGCCACAGGAAAGGGATCCGAGGACGGCGGGATGGTGCACGACGGCCAGGTCCAGCCGTCCGGCACCGACCTGTTCGATCAGCGTCGTGGTCGGGAGGGTGGACACCTGCACTCGTTCGCCGTCCATGGCGCCGGCACATGCCTGCGCGAGCGCCGTGCTGACGGCGGCCGGCAGCTGCGGAGTCACCCCGAGGCGGAGGCCGACCTGCCCACCCACGTGTTTGGCGGCGACCTCACGCAGCTCCTGGGCGGACTCCAGCACCTGGTAGGCGTAGGCCAGCAGCTCGCGGCCAGCAGGCGTCAGGCTGACCTCCCGGGAGCCGCGGTCGAACAACCGCAGTCCAAGATCGGCCTCCAGGCGCTGCAGGCCCTGGGACAGCGGCGGCTGCGTCATCCCCAGCACACCCGCTGCCCGGCCGAAATGCTGCTCCTCGGCGATGGCCGTGAAGAACTTCAGATGACGCAGCAGGTCCATGGCAGCCCCCTTCACAAGCATCGATATCCAACAACTATCAACACGTGGTTCATAGGGTATTCGACTAGCGCGGGCATTCCGTGGTGGATTAGTCCGCGTTGTCGGATACCAGTAAGGGGGCAGGATGAGATCAGGTCGGTGGGCAACCGGTGCTGCGGTGGTGTTGGTCGCGTTCAGCGTGGTCTCCTGCTCGGGCACCGCTGCGCAGGATGCGGACCCGCGGAAGGCGGTTACCGGTTAGCTGGATGCCTTGTCGCGCGGTGATATCTCCAGGGCCGCGGCCTTCACCAGCGATCCCGTGGGGGCGGCGCGGGAGCTCACGAAGGTGCGGGCGGACCTGGACCCGTCGGGTGCCGCGTTCAGCCTCGAACAACTCAGTGACGGCTCCAGCGCGCAGGCGCGCTTCTCCCACCGCTCGACCTGGCAGTTCGGACCGAACCGTCAGTGGTCCTACAGCGTGGAGGGCGAGCTACGGTCGGGCAACGGCGGATGGCGCATCGCCTGGGACCCGAGTGTCATCGATCCCCGCCTGCACGAAGGCCAGAGCATCGGCTTCACCGAAGTCAGCCCGGCATCGTCGCGGGTGACGGATCGGCAAGGCCAGCCGTTGCTGGCGCCGCAGGTGGTCACGCTGGTGAATGTGCTGCCGTCGAAGGTGTCCGATCGGTTGGCCGTGGCCGGGGAGCTCGCTGCGACGGTGCACCCCTTCGACCCGTCCATCACCCCGGCGTCGGTCCAGGCTGAGCTCTCCGGCGATCCCGCCAAGCCGGTGACCGTGATCGTGCTGCGCGAGCGCGACGCGGCCGGCGTGCAACAGCGACTGCAGGCGATTCCCGGGGTGGAGCTCTCCCAGCAGAGCCGGTTGCTCAGCGTCGATCCGGGGGAGTCGTCCGTGGCGCTGAGCGGGGTGCGTGAGGCGTGGCAGTCGGCGCAGGGGACGGCGGCGGGCTGGCGGGTGAGCCTGCTCGAGGTTGGGGGAGCGCCGGGCGCGCAGCTGGCCGGCGACGGGGCAAAGAGCATTCCTGATCTGACGACAACGCTGGACGCCCGCATCCAGGCAGCGGCGCGGCAGGCGGTCGGTCAGCTGCCGCAGCAAGCCGCCATCGTGCCGTTGCAGCCCTCCACCGGGCAGGTGCTCGCCGTCGCGCAGAACGCACCGGCCGACGCGGAGGGGCCGATTGCCCTCACCGGCCTGTACCCGCCGGGCTCCACCTTCAAGATGATCACCGCCAGCGCGGCCCTGCAGGCGGGCTCGGCCAAGGCCGACACCGAGTTGCCCTGCCCTGGTAGCGAGAACATCGAGGGCCGCCAGATTCCCAACGAGGACATGTTCGACCTCGGCACGGTGCCCCTGCACACCGCGTTCGCGCATTCCTGCAACACCACCCTGGCCCGCTTGGCCGTCGGCCTCGCCCCCGATGCCCTGCGCCGGGCCGGGTTGCAGCTCGGACTGGGGGTTGACTACAACACTCCCGGACTGACCACGGTCACCGGATCGGTGCCGGTGGCGACCACGTC
>JAABVA010004833.1_pt1 | contig 12377 bp, 13 predicted proteins | sample 5560331 | NCBI WGS metagenome assembly JAABVA01 (sample SAMN12812661, study PRJNA571458) | rock metagenome | isolation source: Antarctica rocks | place: Antarctica: Victoria Land, Mt New Zealand sud | collected 2016-01-07
GCTGGGCGCTGTCGGAGTTTCGTGCGACCAGCCCGTTGGCGCTCGGGCAGGCGGTGGCCGCGATCAGCCGGTTCGATTCCTCGTCGTGGGTGGGCGAGGTCGACGTGCCGACCTCGGCGGTGATCACGCAGCGCGACCGGGTGATCGCCCCTGGGCGCCAGCGGTGGATCGCCCGTCAGATCTACGGGTGCACGAGCTACGAGATCGACGCCGGACACGCATCTTGCGTGCTGGCGGCGGACACCTTCAAGCCTGCGCTACTGGCTGCCTGCGCGTCGGTCGTCGGACGACTGAGCTGAGCCGGCCTTGCCTGCGGTCTTCGTGGCCGCAGGCCTGCGTGTCACCGCCGTTTTCTTGACTGCCCCCTTCTTTGCCGGCGCCTTCTTGGTGGGGAGGGTGCGTTTACGGGCCGCAGCGAGAAGTTCGGCGACCGCCTTGGGCATCTCGTCGGCCAGCAACCACGGATTGGGCACCTGCTCGAGGCAGGCGATGATGCCGATGTCGAGATGACCGTTGTTGGACAGCACCGTGATGTTCATGCCCGCACCGTGGAACACCGGCCCCAGGGGGTAGAGCCCGAGCACCTCGGCACCGAGGAAGTACATCGGCACCGGTGGGCCTGGCACGTTGGAGATCACCAAGTTGTGCACCACGGGATGGCGTTCGGCGAGCCGTAGACCGGAGTACGCCCGCACCGCCAGGCCGAAGGTCGTCGGCGCGGCGAACTGGGCCCAGTCCTGCAGAATCGCGGCGCTGATGGTCCGGTGGTGCTCCTTGGTGACGACGTTGTCCCCGGCGATGATCTGCAAGCGTTCCACGGGGTCGGCGACGTCGGTCGGCAGCGAGGCGAACAGTCCCGACACCGCGTTGCGCCCCTCCGCGCCGCCGCCCGTGACTGCACTGTCCTCGCGCACCGAGACCGGCACCATGGCCAGCAGCGAGTTGTCCGGCAGCTCGCCCCTGGCTGGAGGTAGCCGCGCAGTGCCCCTGAGCACAGGGCGAGCACGACGTCGTTGACCTTCGTTCCGAAGGCCTCCTTGATTTCCTTGACCTCGGCCAGGCTGACGCCCGTGTAGGCGATGCTGCGGTGGCCGGTGATGGTGCCGTTGAACGAGGTCCGGGGGGCGGTGAACGGGGGAGGCATCGCCGCGCCGCGACGCGCGCGCATGATCCAGTCGCCGGCGATAGCGACGGTGCCCGGCAACAGCTTCAGCATTTCCAGTGGTCGAAGGACGATGTGCCCCAAGCCTTCTGCCGCCAGTCGCACATCGCTGGGGGCACGCAGCGGCTTGTAGTTCTTGTCCGGCTCGGGCCGGGGGGCGTCGGGCTCGATGCCGCACAGGGCCGACATCAGGTTGGCACCGCTGACGCCGTCGACGCTGGCGTGGTGCATCTTCGTCATCACGGCGATCTTGCCGTCGGCCAGGCCCTCGATCACCCAGAACTCCCACAGCGGGCGCTTGCGGTCCAATGGCTGCCCGGCAATGTGGGCGCACGCCTCGGCGAGCTGCTCGCGATCGCCGGGCGCGGGCACGGCAGTGCGGTGCAGGTGGCGGTCGATGTCGAAGTCCGCGTCGTCGATCCACACGGGGTGATCCATGTTGAAGGCGGAGTCGTGCAACTTCCTGCGAAAAGCCGGAGTCGCCCTGGTGCGCAGGAACAGCTCGTGTTTCAGCTTGTCGAAGGAGTAACCGCCTGGGACGGTCGACGGGTCGAGCACCAGCAGACCGCATACGTGCAGCAGCTGGGTGGGCGTCTCGAGGTAGAGAAAGCTGGCGTCGAGACCGCTGAGACGTTCCATCCGCAGGATATTAGTCGGTAGTTAGAACAAGTTCTACATACCGGATAGGATTAGTTGATGCGCAACAGCTTCGTGGCCAGGCAGTTGGTGCAGCTCGGGTTTGTGGGCAACGCGGTGCGGCCCGTCCCTGCTGCGTGGGCCTCGATCCCGGAGTTCTTCGCGGGCTGGCTCACCGCGGAGCTTGCGCCGCACCTGTTGGCCCTCACCGCGATCGACACGGCGTCGCAACTGGCCCGGCGCAAGCGCTGCCCGGTTGGTGTCGCGCTCGCCGCCGCGACCGCCGCCGGCTACGGCAAGCTGATCCTGGACGCGCAGGACGCCAAGGGTGAGGTGGAGGACGCCCTGCGGGAGACCCTGGGGGTGGACTACGTGCACGGCCTGGAGCGCGAGCCCGACGCCGACGACCTCGCCACGCCGTGGGGACAGTTGCTCATGCCGTTCCGGATGACCAACAAGAACGTGGTGCGCGAGTCGAACATCGCCTACGCCGCGGGCGGTCGCCGGTACCTGCTGGACGTGTATCACGGCACCGAGGAGCAGCACGGCAGGCCGGTGTTGATCCAGGTGCACGGCGGTGGCTGGATCATCGGGCACAAGGCGCAGCAAGGCGTGCCGTTGATGCAGCACATGGCCGAACGCGGCTGGATCTGCGTGGCCCCCAACTATCCGCTGAGCCCGAAGGCTGCCTGGCCGGAGCATGTGGTGGCCCTCAAACGCGCGATCGCCTGGGTGCGCGAGAACATCGCCGACTACGGCGGCGACCCCTCGTTCATCGGTGTCACCGGAGGCTCGGCGGGCGGACACCTGGCGACGCTGCTGGCCCTGACCAGCCACGACAAATCGTGGCAGCCCGGCTTCGAGGGCGCGGACACCTCGGTGCAGGTGTGCGTGCCGCACTACGGGGTGTACGACTTTGCCGGACAGACTCAGACCGCCGCCGCGATCGGGCGCCGGGACAGTTTCTTAGCCCGCTGGGTGATGAAGAAGACGTGGAAGCAGGACCCGCAGCTGTTCCTGGACGCTTCGCCGCTGGAGCGGATCACCCCGCAGGCGCCGCCGTTCTTCGTCATCCACGGCAACCTGGACACCCTGGTGCCGGTCCCGGAGGCCCGCGAGTTCGTGCAGCGGTTGCGCGCCGCCTCGGACAGCCCCGTCGCCTACGCCGAGATCGCCGGTGCGCAGCACGCGTTCGACATCTTTCCCTCGATCCGCAGCGCCCACGTGGTGCGCGGCGCCGAACGCTTCCTCAACTGGACCTACCGCAAGGCCACCGCACAACCGGCGCCGGAGCCGACCGAAGACGACTGACCCGGGCCAACATTGAGGGCCACGGCGTGTCTGCAATCGCGGTCAGGTCGATGGTTGCGTTGGTTCAAAGTGTGCTTGCAGGCCAAGGATCATCATCTGCACGCCTTGACGGAGTTGGGTGGCGCCGTCGTAGCCGGCGAGCTCGGTGGCCAGCGTGCGCAGCTGAGGGAACTCCTCGGGGGGCAGACGGTGCAGACCGAGGCGGAGCAGGTCTTCGGTTTCTGCCGGGTCCGTCACGAGTTCTTGCAGCTCGCCGAGGATGTGTCCGTGCAGGAACCCGAAGAACAGCCGGTAGGCGTGCAACGCGTCGGTGCGGGAAAAGCCGGCGCCGATCAGGAGCTGCAAGAAGTCTTCCAGTGGTCGCAGCGTGCCCGGTGGGCGCAGCCCCAGTGGGGTGGCTGGAGGGCGGGTGACCAGCAGGGGGACCAGCTGCGGGTGGGCAAGGGCGAGGCGGCGGAAATCGGTGGCGAGGGTGCTCAACTCTTTGCGCCAGTCGGTGGCGGACGGGTTGATGTGCAGCTCGCTCAGCACCAGCTCGACGACGCCGTCGAGCAGAGCAGCTTTGTTGCGGGCGTAGCGGTAAATCGTCATCGGCTCCCGGTCGACGGCCTGGGCGAGGCGGCGCATGGACAGCGCCTCCAAACCGTCGGCGTCCACGATCTGCAAAGCCACCGCCCGCACCCGATCAGCGCTCAACCGCGGTCGAGCCGGCCTCGCCTGAACGTGCTTGTCCGCGGCCATGCTGCCTCCTCCCACCGGTTTGTCGCCCACCCGGGACCGTACCGGTCGACCAGTGTGATTGATTCGCTTACAACCTATGCGTGCGCTGTAGGTGTACAGCGTTACACTGATCGTGCACTAGCTACCTGAAGCAACCGGGCACTACGTGATCGAGACGCTCCAGCTCTTCGTGAAAGGAACACCCTGTGTCTGACAACGACACCAGCAAAATGATCGTTCAGTTGCGTGCCCTGCTGCAGCTGACCCACACCGAAACCCAGATCGCCGAGGCCCGCCAGGCCCAGGCCCGCACCGACGCGGTGCGCCGCGAGCTGGCCCAGAACGCCCGCAACGCGAGCACCCGTTCCCGGCTGATCGCCAACACCTTGTCTGACCTCGGCGGTGTGCCCGATGTGGTCTCCCCACTGTTGGGCCGTCTCACTGCCCTGGTAAAAACAGTCCTGGAGCAGGCAGAACCGCTGGACGGTGCCCTGCTGGAGGACCTGGCGTTGGAGCACCAGCTGTTCGACCGGGCCCGTTACCTCAAGGTTCTGGCCAGCACCGCGGGCAACACGGCGGTGCGCCGGCTCGCCGAGCGGCTGGAGACCGCGCACGAGGCGACCATTGAGTGGTTGTCCACCGTGCTGGCGGAGGAGGCCCTCGGTGGTCCCACTGCCCTTCGGCCCACCGCACTGCAGGCCGTGGCGGGTACCGCCACCCGCATCGTGGCCTCCCCGGCACGGTGGTCTGCGGGCGGGGTCAACCGCGCCGTCGCCACGGTGAAGCAGACCCGGGGCAAGGCCGAGGAGGTCGCCGACGACTGGGCCGATAAAGCCACCCAGGTCGCCGATGCCACCAAGGACACCTTCGCCGCCAGCCGCAACGCCGGACTGAAGCAGGCCGAGCGATCCGCGCGCAACGAAGGTGCGGAAGACACGGCCGAGGCCGCGCTGAAGGCCCGAGTCCGCACCGGCAGCCTCAGCTCGAGCGAGCTCCCGATCCGCGACTACGACACGCTCAGCGTCACCGACGCGGTCACCGCGGTGAAGAAGCTCAGCAAGCCCGAAGACCTGCGCGCAGTCATCGGCTACGAGGAAAACCACAAGAACCGCCACGGCATCGTCTCCGCCGTGCAGACCCAGCTCGCCGACATCGCCAAGAGCGTCGCAGGCATCAGCTGAGAAAACCCCCGACGCACAGCGGGCCGACCCTTGGCCGGCCCGCTGTGCGTCCACTCACCCGCAGCATCGGTAGGAGAACTGGATGAACGCGAAAGACAAAGCAGGACAGGCCCGTAAGGGCCTGCTGGACTCGGTCAAGGGGAAGGCGAAAGAGGTGGCCGGTGCGGTGACCGGTAACGACTCGCTGACCAGCGAGGGGCAGCTGCAGCAGCGCCAAGCCCAGGACCGGCAAGAGGCGAACACCACGAGCGCGGTCGCCGACGCGCAAGCCGAACAGGCCGCCGAGGAACTCACCGAAGCGCGCCAGGACGGTGCGCGGCAGCGCGCCGACGTCGCCAAGGAGACCGCGGCAGCCAAAGAGGCCGTCGCGCGGCAGCAGGACGTCCACCATGAGGTCGCGGAGCAGGCCAAGCAGCGTGAGGTGACCGCCGGTCAGGCCAAGGCCGAAGCGGAGGCTGACGCTGAGGTACGCCGCGCTGCGTCCGCTGGGCAAGCCGACACTGCCTCCGCCGCGCACGAAGCCTCCCAAGCCACCGCCGCCCACGATCGGTCGGTCCGCGAGGCCGACGAGGCCGACGCCGAGGCTGCTCGCGCGCGGGCCAAGGCCAAAAAGCTCAGCGGCGACGCCTAGCTTTCCCGAACACCCATCCGGCAACAAAGGAGAAAACAATGAACCTCAGCAGTGTGCCCTTAGCGGTACTACGCGTCCCCTACGCGATTGTGCGACTCCCGCTGCAGCTGATCGAACAGCAGGTGATGTCCCGTCTGTCCGAAGAGGCGCCGGTGCGCCTGGTCTATGAACGCACCTTCGGTGCGCTCGACGGTGCGGTGGGTTCCGTGCTCGGTGACCGTGGTGCGGCCCAGCGTGGTGCCGCACTGAAGGAGCGCAGCGAGGCGTTGCAGCGGGCCGCTGAGTTGGACGAGCAAGCCAGTCAGAAGCGCGCAGCCGCTGACGCCGAGCTCAAGAGCAAGCAGAAGAAGGCTCGCGAGGATCAGGTCGCTGCACAGCGCGACAAACAACGCAAGACCGAGCAGGCCCGCAAGACCGAGCAGGAGCGTAAGCGCCAATCCACCCAACAAGCCGCCCAGCGTGCCGCGGCCGCGAAGAAACAAGCGGACGAGCAGGCGGCCAAGCGCAAACAGGACGCGGAAGCGGCCAAGCGAGCCGAGCAGGCCAAGGTCAGCGCCCAGGAGCAGAAGGCGGCGGCACCGGCTACCGCGGAGCTCAAGGACGCCGCGGCGAAACAGACCACAGCAGCCGAGCAACGCTCCCAAGCCGACCGGGTGGAAAAGCTGGCCGAAGCGGAGAAGTCCGAGCGACGTACCAACCGCTCGTAGCGCACGCATGGTGACCCACAGCAGCATCGAACTACGCATTTGGCCGTGAGGTACTCGTGCAGCGCAAGCGCTCCGAGCCCCGCAGCATCAAATGCGTCGGCGGGGGGGCGGCCGGCACCGGTGTGCGGGCGAGCAGTGAGAGCCAAGTAGGTCCTCACCGGTGGCGTGCCCGAGAGTTGGTCGTCTGAGAGGCGTTGTCGGCCCCCGACTATCCGGTCGTGGCGAATAGGGAGCGCTGTCCGCTTGACAAATTGAGGTGGTCAACCCGCTTCGATGGGTCGTGCGGGCGCGACGAGACGAAGGTGCTCGGCGTGGTACACGGCTTCGTCCAGCAGCATCGCGACGTGGTTGTCGTAGAGCGAGTAGACGATGTTGCGGCCGTGGCGCTGAGTGGTGACAAGCCCCATCGTGCGCAGTAGTCGCAGCTGATGGGAGACGGCGGACTGTTCCATCCCGACTGCAGCGGTGAGCTTCGTGACAGACGCGGGTGCCTGGCGCAGCTCGGATAGGATGAGCAGTCGGCTCGGCGCGGTGAGCGCCTGCAGGGTGGCAGCCACGGCGGCGGCGCTCTGGGCGTCCAGGCGTGCCGCTGGGGTATCGCGACCCTCAACACCGTGCCCCATGTGGCGAGCGTACCCGCCGAGGCATGAAGACATGTTCATATTCTCCGGTACAGTGGATCTCCAACCCGCTTGAGCCACAGGAGAGTGTGATGCCGTCAATGCTGTCTGCCTCGCCGATCGGCACGGCGACCGCCGAACGGTCGACGCCGATCAGGGCGTGGATCCGCGGCATCGTCACGTTGCCCGAGCTGCGGTGGGCGGTGGTGGCGACGGTGCTGTTTGCCCTGGGCGGGCTGGCGCAGTTGGCGGGTGCCCCAGCGTGGTCATGGTGGGCGCTGTATCTGGCGTGTTACGCCGCCGGCGGATGGGAACCAGCCCTGGCCGGGTTGCGAGCGGCGAGGGAGAAGACCCTCGATGTCGACCTGCTGATGATCGTGGCCGCCCTCGTCGCCGCGGCGATCGGGCAGGTCTTCGACGGAGCGCTGCTGATCGTCATCTTCGCGACTTCGGGCGCGTTGGAGGCGGTGGCCACCAAGCGCACCGCGGACTCGGTGCGAGCGCTGCTGGATCTGGCCCCGCAACGGGCGTCCCGCCTGAGCGACACCGGCGGTGAGGAGTTGGTGGACACCGCCGAGCTGGTGGTCGGCGATCTGGTGCTGGTGCGGCCCGGGGAACTGATCGGCGCCGATGCCGAAGTCCTCGACGGTGCCAGTGAGGTCGACCAGGCCTCGATCACCGGGGAGCCGCTGCCGGTGCTGAAGCAGACCGGCGACGAGGTGTTCGCCGGCACCCTCAACGGCACCGGCGTGCTGCGGGTGCGGGTGGCCCGTCCGGCGTCGGACTCGGTGGTGGCCCGCATCGTCTTGCTCGTGGAGGAAGCCTCCGCGACCAAGGCCGCGACCCAGCTGTTCATCGAGAAGATCGAGCAGCGGTACTCGGTCGGCGTCGTTGCCGCCACCCTGGCGCTGTTCATCGTTCCCCTGGCGTTCGGCGGTGAGTTGCAGCCCACTCTGTTGCGGGCGATGACGTTCATGATCGTCGCCTCCCCGTGTGCGGTGGTGCTGGCGACGATGCCGCCGCTGCTCTCAGCGATCGCCAACGCCGGCCGCCACGGCGTGCTGGTCAAGTCCGCCGTGGTGATGGAGCAGCTCGGGCGGACCGACCTCGTCGCCTTCGACAAGACCGGCACCCTGACCGAAGGAACCCCGCGGGTCGCCGAGATCCATCCCCTGCCGGAATCCGGGCTGGAGGAGAACGAGCTGCTGGGTTTGGCAGCAGCGGCGGAACGGCCCAGCGAGCATCCCTTGGCCACGGCCATCGTCACCGCAGCATGCGAACGCGGCCTGGTCGTGGCCGGTGCAACGGACTTCGACTCCACCCCCGGGCGGGGCGTCGCCGCCCGGGTCGACGGCCAGCTGGTGCGGGTCGGCTCCCCGGCCCTGCTGGCCGACGTCGCCAGCGGGCGAGCGTCGGTTCATGCGGTCATCACCGCTACCGAGGCCGAGGGCCGCACCGCCGTGGTGGTCCTGCTCGACGGTGCGCCCGCCGGTGTCTTGGGCCTGACCGACCGGGTCCGCGCCGACGCCGCCGACGCGGTGGCAGCATTGATCGCACTGAGCGGGCATAGCCCGGTGCTGCTCACCGGAGACAACGCCGCCGCCGCCGCACAGTTGGCCGAGGAAGTCGGCATCACCGAGGTGCACGCCGGATTGCTGCCCGCGGGCAAGGTGACCCAGGTCCACGGCCTGCAGCAGCACGGGTGGCGGGTGTTGGTTGTCGGTGACGGCGTCAACGACGCCCCCGCCATGGCCGCCGCCGACCTCGGTCTCGCCATGGGGCGGCACGGCTCGGACCTGGCCCTGGAAACCTCCGACGCGGTCATCGTGCGCGACGAACTGGCCACTGTCGCCAAAGTCATCGACCTGTCCCGCCGCGCCCGCCGCGTGGTGACCGCCAACCTGGTCATCGCCGCGACCGTGATCACCGGGCTGGTGGTCTGGGACCTCGTCGGACACCTGCCGTTGCCCCTGGGCGTCGCCGGCCACGAAGGCTCCACCGTCATCGTCGGCCTCAATGGACTCCGGCTGCTCCGTAAGTCCGCCTGGCTTCGCGCCGGCTGACGCCCAGGGTTGGTCAGGCGTGGATGAGAGTGCGCATCTGCGCGATCTCGGCCTGCTGGGCGGAGGTGATGTTCGTGGCCAGCTTCTTGGCGTCGGGGTTGGACCCGGTGCTGAGTTCGGTGGTGGCCATGGTGATGGCGCCTTGGTGGTGAGCGGTCATCATGCTCAGCCACTTCTGGTCGAACGCGGTGCCGGACAGCCCGGACAGGGTGCTCATGTCGGCAGCGCTCATCATCCCGGGCATGGCGCTATGGTCCATCCCTGCCATTCCGTTCATGGCGGCCGACGGTGCGGGCTTGCCCCAGGAGACGAGCATTGACGTCATCGTGTCCATCTCCGGTTTCTGCTCGCTCTTGATCTTGGCGGCCAGCTGGAGGACGGCGGGGGTAGCGGTGCGCCCGTCGACGAGTGCGGCCATGTCCACGGCCTGGGCATGGTGCGGAAACATCTGCTGCACGAAGGTGACGTCGGCATCGCTGAACATTTGTTGGGTCGCCGAGGTAGTGGAGTTGGCCGCCGTGGGGGTGCCGTTACTGCATCCGGCAACTGTCAGAGCAAGAGCAACGGCGACAGCAGCGATCCTGGGCAGAGAGGTGGTGATACGCATGGGGACTCCTCAAAGATGTTGGGTGTGGGGTCGATCTGGCACGCCAAACGCGCACCGGAACTCGCTCAGGGCAGTGCCCGAGCGACCTGTCACACCCGCAGAACCGAGAGCTCCGCCAGTTCGGGGCTAACCCAGGGCGGTGCGCGCCCCAGACTGTTGCGCGTGGTCCGGAGCCGATGCACCATCGGCGGCAGCACAGGGGTGGCAGCGCCCAGCAGCACCAGGAGCACGGCGACCCCGGCGGCGAGCAGCACGGCGAGACACATATGCATCGCGGCATGGCCGCTATCCGAATGATTGCCGTGCCCGGTCGCCTCATCAGGGCTGCTTGCTGGATTGGACGCGGCCATCACCATCGCCCCCGTCGTCGAGGCTGCGGCGGGCATGGCGACGGCGGGCAAGGCATGCATGCCCAGCACACCGGTGAGCAGGAACAACACCAACACGGCGCGGGCATTGGTCCGCGGTCGGGATGCCTGCATGGCTCGACGGTACACAGAGTCAAGGCCCGAGCAAGCCGGGCGCGTGACCGGGTAGGCCCTGCGCGACTGTGTCGTCGGCTGGACTGTGCCCGTGTTGATGGTGTCCGTCGCTGGCGCCAGCGCGGGACCCCCAACGGCGCTCACCCGCAGCGCGGAGTTCCCGGTCCGCTGGGCGTCGGCCGACAAGGGGCTGACCAGGCACGTCTACAGCGCGAACCGGCAACGCAGTCCGCCGAGCCGCTCGGCCTGCTCGCCGGCTGGGCGGCCACCATCGACCAGAAAGCCAGCTCCCCCGACCGGGCGGACACCAACCCCTGGGGCTGACGGCGGCAGGCGGTCTTGCCCGAGGGATAGCACTGTGTCGACCAGCGTTGCGTCGTTACCGGACGGGTCGCCATAGCGAACTGGCGATCAGCTGCCCACGCGCTCGGCCGACCCAAGATTCTATGATCGCTGCAGGCCTTTGCCGGCAGCGATGAGGTCGTGGGCAGTGGCGAACTTGACGCGGGGCCGCCCCGCTTCGTCTCCGCGTGCGCGTTCGGCCTGATCGATCGCGAGCACTTCCCGTTTGCCCACCGCATGGGGCTTACGGCGGCGCACCAACCGTGCGAAATCCCTCGCCGAGCCCACGGGGTGCAGCAGTTCTCGGCCATTGGCGTCGTCGAGGAGTGCATCGACTGTTTCGGCGGCGCAGGTGCGGTTGGTCCCGATGCCGCCGGAGGGTCCGCGTTTGATCCACCCGACCACGTAGGTTCCGGTCACGCGCTCGCCCTGCTCGGGGTCGACAACCCAGCCGGCGTGGTTGGGCACGGTGGCGGTGGCGGGATCGAAGGGTAGATCCGGAATCGGCCGTCCCCGGTAGCCCGTCGAGCGCAGGACGAGTCGTGTGGGGAGTACGTCGTGCTGCCCCGTTGCCTCGACGCCAGCCTCTCCTCGGATGGTGTTGCGGCCCACCGCGATAGACCACGAAGAACGCGGCCCCGTAGCCGGTGGCCTCGGTACGCACCCGGGCACCTCCCCACGTGAGGTCCTTACCGGTGAGCACGCCGGACTCGTGCCGATGGGTGCTGCGCTTGTACTGGCCGAACAGGAAGCCGATCTCGCGGGCGCCGACACCGATGTCGCCCGCGGGGACGTCGGTGTGCTCGCCGATGTGGCGGTAGAGCTCGGTCATGAAGGACTGACAGAAGCGCATGACCTCGCCGTCGTTGCGGCCCTTGGGGTCGAAGTCGGAGCCGCCCTTGCGCCGCCGATGGGCATGCCGGTCAGCGCATTTTTGAAGATCTGCTCCAAACCGAGGAACTTCACGATGCCGAGGTAGAGCGAGGGGTGAAAGCGCAGGCCACCCTTGTAGGGGCCGAGGGCCGAGTTGAACTCGACACGGAAGCCACGGTTGATGTGCGGCTGGCCGGCGTCGTCCTGCCACGGCACGCGGAAGATGATCTGCCGCTCGGTTCGCAGATGCGCTCGATGGTGCTCAGCTGGACGTACTCCGGATGCCGGGCGAGCACCGGCGCGAGCGACTCGACGACCTCGCGGACCGCCTGGTGAAACTCCTGCTCACCAGGGTTGCGACGCAGCACGTCGGGCGTAGATTCCCTCGATGGTCGCGCGAACGTCGGACATGACGAGCGGGCCCTTCCGGTCGACAGCCGTCGTCATTGAGCCCGACCACGGCAATCATGGTGCTGCCGACCAGTGCGCTGGCCGGGTGAGGAAAGGGGGAATCCGTGTTTCCGCATCCCCTCGGGCCGCCTCCATCTGCGGTTGGGTGAGGAAGAAGCTGGTGCTGAGGTCCGCGGCGCGTACGTCAGCGGCGCGAAGATCTGCTCCCAGCAGGTCAGCGTGGCGCAGGTCGGCACCGCGCAGATCGGCCCCGATCAGGTAGGCGCCGCGTAGGCTGACTCCACGCAGATCCGCGCCTTTGAGCCTGGCTTCGATGAGGTCGGCACCCCGGCGTTCCCTGGCGGGTTGTTGTATCGCCGCGCGCACCGTGTCGCTGACCCGTTCGAGCAGCACGCCAATCTCGCGCCGGTATGCGGTGGCGTCGAAGGCGGCAAGCTGGTCTGCATCGAGGCCAGCGATTTCGGCGGTCCGCAGATGGGCGCGGGCAACCTCGGTGCGCAGTGGGCCCCGGCGCAGTAGCGTCTGGGCTTCCACCAGGTACCACAGCACCTCGTGGAGCTGGCGCATCACGGTGAAGGCATCGAACATCTGCTTCGCCGTGACCGGATCGTGCCGCCAATCCTGCCCGCCG
>JAABVA010004834.1_pt1 | contig 12376 bp, 4 predicted proteins | sample 5560331 | NCBI WGS metagenome assembly JAABVA01 (sample SAMN12812661, study PRJNA571458) | rock metagenome | isolation source: Antarctica rocks | place: Antarctica: Victoria Land, Mt New Zealand sud | collected 2016-01-07
TGTTGACATATTTGCTTTGCTGAAATGAAATACAGAAACAGAATAAGATGAAGAAGAATACTGTATATAAGAAACATAAATGTTTTAAGATGAACTTATTGACAAAATGTTTACATAATAATGATGAGATGTACACTTTAAATAGTATTGTTATGCAGAAAAGACAGCAGCAGAGACTTTGCTGTTGTATATAAATACAGTTGTATTTACTTAATTTTTCTGATAATGAAATACTGTCTTTTTGCACTTCATTTTTACTTTCTCAAGCTGCAGATAAATCATTGTTGACAGATTTAATTGAAAATGCTTACTTAATGACTGTTGCTGCATCATTGACATCATAGAACATCATTCTCAGAATATAATTAATTTATAAAAATTTCATTACTCAGAAGAGTATTAAGTTTAAGATTATAATTAATGAATATCTTTCTGCTTTGCATTGTATGCAACATTCTTCTTTTACAATAACATCATTATACACATTATATCTCAATTCTGTTTTCATCTCAATTCTCAAGAATGTCATCACTTCACAACATTGTATTCTCAGCAATTTCTTTATTTTCTTATTTACTCACACTGACATCACCTCAATGCTTAATAAGTTAAATTCTCTCTGCTGTCTTTACTGTTTTAAGCATATCAACAACAACATTAGTCAATGCAATATTATTAAAAATTAAAATTACAACTATTACAAGATACTCTGAAAGCTGTGCAATCTAATTTGACAGAAAGTTTCTTATTATTTTGTGATGCATTAATGATAACAGATCTCTGCATTCTTTAATTGTTGAATTAATAACTTGCACATACTTATTAATTATGTTGTCATCATGACAATCAATGATATTCATTAATCTTGACTTCAGTGTCATCTTAATCATATACAGACATTATTTATTAAACATATCACTGTCTACATTATTTATGTTGTGAAATGTCACAGCAATCATTACAAGTCTGCAGAGATTCACAATCTGTTGTTGCTCATAATTTAAGAGCAGTGAGCAGTCACTGTGATGTAGACATTTATGTTAAATATTTTTTACTTTATAATTTATTTTCTTAATTTTCTTACACTTTACTGTCATCATCATGTTGCTTACTTCACTTTAAGTGTGAACTTCTCTCTTTTCAGTTAAGTAACAACATCTCAGAAAGCTCTCATAACTCAATGCTATAACTTAATTACTTTGACAGCAATTATAACATTAATAAGTAGTCACTATTCTTGTCTTTTATTTCTGATAGCAACACAGATGCAGAGATAATGAAGTGATTTGATAGTGTTTTATTAATGTATTGATTGTGTTTTGACTTTGCTTCTTTTAGATGATACTATGTAAAATATTTTTGATTGAAGTTTTTAATTTCTTAAATCTCATTTATGTTTGCACTTTCTCTCTGTTCTTACATCATATTCTTGTCACAACACTTCTATACTCTTTATATTCTTTACTTAAAGTCACTCATTATATTCTGTCAAATACTTTATTCACTTAACTTCATATTGTAACTGTTCTTTTCTTTATTTCTTGCTTAAAATCTGTTCAATTTTATATTCTTTCTCATCATTTATGAGATCTGAAAAAGACAGTTCTGATAAAGAATTATTGTTCAGACAGCATTTATAAAACTTTAAGTATGAAACATAAAATATATTATGAATTCTGTAGTGAGCAGACAGAGTCAGTTGATATACTTATTTATTAATAAGATTAATAATTTAAAAAGACTCAATAAATTTATGTAACAGTTTTTTACTTAATCTGTGTTGCTTTAAGTTCTTAATGAACAATAACATCAAATTGTCAACATTGTAGCTTTTTTGAATATGATTTTTGTCAAAGTACTTAACTTATGCTTTTACAGCAACTTATTATTGCTTTATTATTGTAATATGAATTTTCTTTATTTGCTGCACTCAGTCTTTCACTGTTGACATCTTCTCTTCATGAATGTTGTTCTCAACATATTGAGCAATTCTTAAATAATAGCTCATTAATGTCTTAAATGATGTTTAATTGATTGTTATATGTTTTCTGTTTGCATATGCAAACTTTATCATTAACAGAAAGAATACTCAGTTATTTTGTTCTTTACAACAATAACAATGTAAATAATGTTTTAGAATTTGATTCTGTCTTTTAATTTAATTATCAGTTTATAAATAAAAGATGATGCTTAATCTTTACTTTATTTAAAGTTAATAACAGAATTCAAATCAATATATATTGATAAAGATTGACTCTCAGTCTAAAACAATATTTCTGAGTTTTTCATAGCAGCATATGATCTGTTTAATATATATGTTAGCTAACTTGATTACAGTGAGTTTTTTAATGACAGAGATATATTGAGTTATCTTTGTAAGATGATTTACAATTATCAATATAAAGTTATAAACATTAGTTTCTTATCTGCTAGACAGCAAGTCAGTGATCATATTCATTATTATCTTTTCTTATAATTGAGTAGATAATAACAATAACTGTAATTTGTCATATAAATGATGTCTTGATACTTGAATTCTTAAACATACAATACACAAAGCAACATATTCTTAAACATCATTTGTTATATTAATTCAATAATACTTTCTAAACTATTGAAAGAAATGAATACTCATGCTATACTATGCCATCTAGTGAAACCCCTAAATTATGTTGTCTATGAGCACATCTTGATTGAGAGAGTTACAGAAGAAGTAGAAAGAATGTTGACTGTAGTCAATGTAAGTAGAGTCTTTACTCAATTCTTGACACTAATTTTACTTCACTTCATAGAAGCAGCTAGAACATCATTTCTCAACACTCTCACTCAGTAAGGCTGCATCTATTGACTCTCACTGACAGCAAACATCAGATGACTAAATGCATTGTCAAGAGTTCAACAAATCATTTAAGAGTTTAATTAATCATTAACAATAAATTTTATGAATTTAATGAATCACTCAAAGATCTGTTTAGACAGAGACTTAATAAGCTCATTAACAATTATCTCTTAACTGAGCACAAAGTCTATCTGAATCTGATTGTGCTTATGCAGATTGCAGATGTTGTAATAGAAGACATTAATGTACTTTGATCACTCATATACATATACATTCTTAATTAAGATCAAGACAGCTTGATTGTCTCTTTTAAACTGAATAAATGAAGAAGTCTGATGAGCTTTGTTCTCTTGAATGCTTACACAGTGTAAGTTAACTTCAAAATATTTGCTTATGCTTATATTTCTTAACATCTGTTCAAGTCAGATCTCAGTCTTCATACACATTGATATAATCATATATTCAATTTCAGTAATTAAGATGATGACAAACTTCTGCTTTTAACTTATTCACAACACTGATTCATCTTCAAGCATATAGACACACTTTAAAATTGATTTTCAATTCTGCTTATTTAAAGCATAATCAGAGTCAGAGTATTCAAGCATTACTTGACTCTTACTAAAGCTGTACATGATGCTGAGATTGATGATTAATCTTATGTACTGCAGTAATTTCTTAAGTGTGTATTCATAATGCTTCACAGAATTGCTGAGATATTGACTTAGTCAATTTAGTGCAAAGATGATGTCTAATTAAGTATGAATTGCTGCATACATTAAGCTTTTAATTGTCTATTGATACTGTCTTTGATCTATTCTTTAATCAGTTAAGTTGATGAGATGAAGAGCATTATATTCATTAAATGAAATGCTGATGACTCTGTATTTATTAAATTGCATGTGAAGATTCTTTAATATCTTGTTTACATAGTGAATCTGATTTAAATGTAGGGTCCTCATTTTGCAGTTATGTATAACTTAAATATTAAGAATTTTCTGTGTCTCTTTTAAGTTCTTGACTTTAAACATGCTCATAAGAGCTTGCTTGAATCAGAGAATGTGTAACAGATTTATTGAAGTTACAACAATATCATTTACATAAAGAAGCAGCATGATTCTTTTAATGCTGTGAAGAAGAAGACAGAGATCAGTCTTGCTTTGATGAAAATTTAATTTAAGCAGTTCAGTAATACATTGTTCATGTCAGTTCTGTGCAGCTTGCTTAAGATCATAAAGACTGTGCAGTATGCACAGAACACAATTAGATGTGACATTGACTTTAAAAGAAAATGTTATATAGATTGTTTTCTTTAGAAAGAATTCTGTGAAGATGTTATTGACATTTACTTAATGACACTTTAGATTCTTGAGTGCAATGATAGTCAGAAAGACTCACAGAGTGTTAAACTTAACAGTGAGAACAAAGATGTTTTTATAATTAACATTATATGTCTATGAAAAGTCTCTTATCACAAGTCTTGTCTTGAGCTTGTTTAAGAATTCATCAGTGTTCAGCTTAAATTTAAAGACTTACTTGCTGATCATAATGTTAATTTTTCTTGATGGCACAGTCTCTTTTCATATTTCATTTACTGTCAAGGCTGTCAGCTCTGTATAAATGACATTTTTTTACATTTCTTCTCAGATTGAGTCTCTCACTGCTTCAGCATAGGTGACAGATGTTGAAATGTCAGATCTGATTATAGAGTCTTCTTTATCTGTAAAGAACATCATAAGTGTCAGCATAGCTCTTAATATTTTGATTAAGAACTCATCTGCATCTTAATCATCATTATTGTTTCTCTTTTATTTCAGAATCTCAATGCACAAAAAGATTCTGACTTCTTTAAGTGTCATCATCTTAACTTAATCAATGTTGATCTTCTCATCTAACAACTTATCTAGATTAACTGCAGTTAACTTGATCTTATGTTGTTTATCTTAAGACTTGTTGATCTTAATCATGATCAAGTCAGACTGCATCTTACTGTTCTAAGTCATAAATGTCTGATTTAAAGCTGTGATCTTCATAATGATTGACTTCTTTCATAGACATTTAACAGATCTTCTGTTCAGAAGAACATTTAATGTTTATCATTGCAGTTTAAGATCAACAGTGTCTTTCTTCTTGCTTTCAGCAAACTTTACAGCATAACTTTTAATGATGTACTTAAGATCTGAAGCTCAAAGCTGATACTGCTTTGTGATTTTCTCAACATAATTTATAAAGACTCTTACTTATTCTCAATTCATGAACTTGTTGTGTCTGTCTTCAGATAGTAACTTGAGATCAATGTAGCTGTAGCATTTGCATTTTTATATATAAATGTAATTGATGAATGACTTCACATCAGTGAAAGCTTTCTCAGAAGTTATTTACTTATCATTAATTAAGAAATTAGTTGCTGTTTAATTGTAAAGATAAATATCTGTCTGTACTGTCTGCACTTAAAACTTTATTGACAGTTATGTCTCTTTAATCATAATGTACACTGAGTTCTCAGTAATTCAGATAATTCTTTTGACAACATCATTCTGAATTGACATGTAGAGCATCATGTATTGCAGTGTAATGTTAAGAGATTTGCATCAGTCATTTAAGATAAACTTTAACTTCATTTCATTGTCACTTTATACAGCAAGAATCTTTGCATCAATCTGAAGTTCAGTCTTTAGCTGTCATTCTTACAGTATCTGTGAGATCTCATCATGTTGCTTTAGCAATATTGTTCACATCTTTCAAAAATGATTATCTATTATCTTCAGAAAGTACTGATATTCATTAAATAACAAGAATAATGAATTACATATGTCAATAAAGACAAGAACAAGAATGTTAGCCTTTCTTTTATTTACAGTGTGATCTTACTTATTGATGAACTTAATCAGAATACAGATCTTATACATGTTCTTGTTGTTCTCAATAATGAGAATTGACTTTTTAAGAATTGTCATCTTGTAAAGATTACACAACTTTGCAGAATCAAGATGAACAAATTATCAGTGTCAAAGTCTGTAAGTCTTGATCTTTTCATTCAATGATGCAGTGTTAACATCTAAGAAGTTAATCATAAGATCATGCTCATGAATCTAAACATGCAGACTTGTATCTGAAGCAGTAACAGAGAAGATGATCTCTGAATGTGATGTATGCATTGCAGATATCAGAACAAATTCATTAAGACTCTTTACAATGTATTTAATTATATAGACTTCATCTTACTCTGATGCTTCTATTATAGTCTTGTCATGCTTATCATACATTTAAAGACAGTGTTGATCAAAGCTTTTATGCAGTTTCATTTTGTACATTTGCTTTTTTGACAGAAGATTGATCTTAAGTTTAGACACATAGAGTGTTGAACTCAGTCTTACAGAATTTTTTGATCTAATTTGCATAATGATTACTTCACAATAATAAGAGTATAAATGTCTTTTTTTAACTCTAATTTGCTGACATCTCATTCATATAAGAAAATCACTGAAGAATTGAAGTTAATCAGTTATATATGAGAAGAATTTAGAGTCTGCAACTCATTCAGATTTAAGCATCTTACTGACAGTCTTCTTAAACAGAGCAGCAATTTCATTGTTAACTTTCTCTTTCTCTTTAAATTTAAAGAAGAAATCATCATCATTACTGTCACTAACTTCTGCATTAAAGACTCTGTGTCTCTTTTCTTTTTCTTTATAGACTGACTTTTAATACAACTTGACTGCAGTCAATCTGTGCAGCTTGACTGCAGTTAATCTGCTTGTCTTCTTTTAAGTATCTTACTTAACATCAGAAAGAAATTCATAATCTTTAATAAAGTGAAAGCTGTTGTAAAGAAAGCACTTAATAAAGTAATAAGAAGAATGATCACTGTCTGAGCTGAATGATCTACAATAATGTTGCTTAATATTAATTATGCAGTAATTCAATGAACTGCAGTTCTAATTCATTAAATGTTGATTTTCTTTCTATTTGTTTATTCATAAGACAATGACAGTCTCATCAGTCTTAAGCTGTATCTCTTTTTTCTGAAGCTTTTATAGATCTCTTTTAATGTCTAAATTGTTCTGAATGTCAATGACATTGCAAATCACAATGTACTTAACTGATAGCACTTAAAGCAACATCTGAAATCATTATTCTAATTTAAACAACTCAGTCATATCAGATTGAGTTGCAGCAATTTTTCTGCTGAGTTTGCTCAGATAAGTTTATACTTCTTTAATGAATACATTCTTTAACATTCTATATTCAACAAACTCTGTTAAATATTGTCTCTCAATCATCTGCAGCTTCTTCTTGTACTTGAACTTTAGCATATCTTAAACATTCTTTGTACTGATTTTGTTCATCAGATATTCTTAATCATCTGCATTCATGCAGATAATAAGTCAATATAAGATTTTTACATTAATTTTCTGATTTTCAAAGCTGAGACTGCTGAGAGAAAATGAGCCTAAGAATTTGCTGATCAGCATATTGACTGCTAAGACTTCAACAACATTTTATAGATCTTCTTTTATCAGTTATCTTCTCATAAGAGTGAATCATTGATTGCAGTTCTCATAAGTGAGAATTGAGATGAGTTATTGCTTTGTAAAGAAGTTGTTGAAGTTCATGATGATGATAGTTGACATGTAGTATAAGAAGTGAATAAAGTAAAATAATGATGTATATATTGAAGATAATATAAGTAAAACAAATAGAAAGCTTTTGTGCCTTTTATTCTGTGAGATAATAGTGCTTATTTATCTCAATGACTCATACTAAGCTGCTGAAGAACAGTGCTCTCTGAGTAACTGTAAGTGCTTGTTTGTCTATTTAACAAGATGTGTATTAAGCTGCCACCACTGTGCTGATTTCACTAGAGCCAGATTTATCACAAACCTCAATAATCAGTAACACTGCTAAAGCTGAATTCACTGTGAATCTCAAAAGTCTGCAGACTCAGCTGTTACATATATTAGAAGTATGCACTTTCTCTGAGAAGCTTCTTGTTAACTGAGCTTATAATTTATTGAAAGAAATGAATACTCATGCTATACTATGTCATCTAGTGAAATCTCTAAACTGTGTTGTCTATGAGCACATCTTGATTGAGAGAGTTACAGAAGAAGTAAAAAGAATGTTGACTGCAGTCAATGTAAGCAGAGTCTTCACTCAGTTTCTGATACTAATTCTATTCTGCTTCATAGAAGCAGCTAGAATACCACTTCTCAACATAAACAGCAAATTGATTGTTCTGTTTACTTTATAATGTTCTGTTAAAACATTATCATGATGCAGCTTTATAAGCTCATTCTTAACAGTTTCATTAAATAATATGTATATCTTACTTTTATAATAAAATAATTCAGTAAAATTAAACATTCATAAACTGTTACTGATGTCTTGATGACTACAGTTACTCTGTGATTTCAAGTCTTATCACATCTTTACTGTTAGAACATCAGTGTTCTGTAATAAATAAATAAGTTTAAAAAAGAGTAATTACTTCTAATTATGTATTGTTTTGCTGTCAGTCACTTTCTGAATCAATGTATGTGAAATGAACTATTTATAATTAGTAATTTCAGCAACAAAGTTAAGCAGCTCTTCTGCTACATTGTGTATAGATAAACTAAATATATAATCATTATTCTTCAGTTCATTCTTAAATGAAGACTTTCTAAATCTCTCATTGACTTATTCTTAACAGTCATAATTTTCAGTCTTAATGCTTAATTAATATTCTTTTAATAAAACAGTCAGCATAATTTGCAGATCTAAGCTTTAAGCATTGATCTGACTAACTAAAGCAGTAATGTTTAATTTTAATTCTTAAGATAATGTAATCAGCTTTTATTGCAATGTTAACAGCAATCTATTTATGTTCTTCTTGACTTTGTAGTCAGAACATCTCAACAGCACATTAATGAGATTTGTCTTCTTTAATTAATGTATAATTATAAAATCATAAGCAGCTAATCTCATAACTCAGTGTGCTTGTCTTCTATTTAATGATTTTACATTCATAAATTCTTGTAGATTATTGTGATTCATGAGTATCTCAATAAAGTAATGACTATTCTTAAGATAGTGTTGTCAGTGTTTAAACACCTTCATAATTGTCAACAATTCTTGATCATAAATTTCATAATGTATTTTAATTAGATTTAACTTTCTTAATTAAAAGATAATAAAATGTCATTGAGCATTCATCTAAAGCTGTAAATAAATATTTATTAATTTAACTATTAAGATATTAATTTCAATCTGAGCTCTTAGCTCTGAGTTAAAGTGTGTCAAAATAAATATCTATGTAAAGACATTGCAAAGCTTACAAAATGCTTACACTGTCATTTATAATTACTTAAATGTATCTATCTTCTTGTCATTCTTGCTGTCTTTTAATAGATCAGTTAAAGAAGCAGTGATCTTAGAATAGCTCTGTATAAAGTGATGATAAAAGTTCATAAATTCTAGAAATATTTGTATCTTACAGTAGCTTCTAGATACTGATCATTTCTTTATGATTTTGACTCATTGTTGATTCATTAAAACATTAATAGTGAAGATAATAAACTTAAGAAATTTTATCTGTATAGTATGAAAAGTGCACTTCTTTAGATTTGCATACAGTTTAAATCATTAAAGTTGCTTCAAAATTTGTTTCATATGACTCTGATGTTCTTCTAGAGAACTAAAATAGATTAGAATATCATTTAAATATATTACATAAAAGACATTGATTAACTCAGTTAATGCTCAGTTAATATAGACTTGAAAAGTTACTGAGACATTAATCAGTCTGAATGACATGATTATGTACTTAAAATAATTATAATGTATGTAAAATACAGTCTTTCACTTGTTATCTTTCTTGATTCTAATGTAATGATAAGCATTCTTAAGATTTAGTTTGATGAACATCTTGACTTTACTTAAATAATTAAGTGTCTCATTAATTAATGATAGAGAATGACAATTCTTAATAATGATCTTGTTAAGATCTCTGTAGTCAATATATAGACATAAGTTTTCTTCATTTTTTAAAATAAACAGAATTGATGTTTCTGCAGAGCTGACAGAATATTGTATTTATTTCTTCATTAAGACATTATCTAAATATTCTTTAAATACTTATAGCTTTGTTTCTGACAAATTGTAAAGTAAATTATAGAATGATTCATGTCTCTCTATCTTTATAACATGATTATAATCTTAATGAGATGATAACTTGTCAACATTTTCTTCAGAGAGCACATCTACATATTTGTTATATTGTTAAGATAGTGTCAGTGTTTCACTAACAATATATACAGCAGTTGTTGATGAGTCTGTCTTAAACATCATCAACAATGTATAAACAGTAAATTGATTTTGAATATTGTTAATAAACACTTCAGACTCATCAATAATCAGAGATATCTGTTTTATTTAATAGCATTATGTGTATAAGTTACAATTAATATGAATGTGTTGCTGTTTCAGATCTAAAAGATTAAAGATGAGTTTAGATTCATTCTTATTTAAAATATAAAATAACTGCTTTTCAATTTACTTTTATTCTTAACTGTTAGTGAGTTTATGCTTCATTAAATATATGTTATAACAGTAAACATGTTGTTTTCTTAGAAGCTCTAATCTTAAGAGTTTTACATTAATTTATATTAATTAATGAGTAACAACATATTGCTAAGACATCACATTGATCTCTGCTGCAGTGTTTAATAGTACACTGATAGAAATTTAATTGAATTCAATTTAAACTTAATCTTTCTTTATAATGCTAAATTTCTTTATGATTTTTAATTTAATTTTTGTCACTAAAGCACAGTCAATAAAACTCTATCTTTTTTTGTCTTAACTGTATTAATCTTAATGTAATTAAGATTTTTCAGAGAACTTCTGCAGTTCTTTATAAAATGATTCAGTCTCTTATAATTATAGTAGTCATTCTTTTTAACATTAGTTTTAAAATGAGATTTATCTGCATTGTCATGATGACTTAATTTTGTAGTCTCAAAGTTAAGATAATTGTTCTGCTGTGACTTTGCTGTCTAAATAAAAGAGTATGAACAGTGCTTATAGATTTTCTTAATGATGTAACTTCAAATTATATAATTATCTATAAATTATTGATTAATCTTTAGTCTAGTAATCAGAGCTATTAGACTTTCTCTTGTCTTTAAGAAATCTTAATAATTAATTAAAGCTGTTTAAATCTTTAATTAAAGTTTTATAAAGAAATAACTTATTCTTTATTTCTTTATATAATTCAGAAGCTGATTCTTCAGCATGTTAAGATATGTTATAAAAGCTTAAATTAATTAAATAAATTTTTATATAACTTCTGAGTATTTCTGTACTGTATTAAGTCTGCAGTTCACTAAGTTCTTAATGAGATTGAGCAGAAACTCTAAAAAGAATATTCATAATTTGTCATTTAGAAGTTCATTCTCATTAATATAACAAAATTATGCATCTTAAGATTCTTCTGCTAAGAACTGCATGACAAAGAGAATTTTATTGTAATTATTAAAAAAGTTTTCAGAGACTAAACAGAATGCTGTTACAGCACTGTGTATAAACTTAATATGTTTATAAATGAACTTTTTATTATATGTAAGCAAGTTTTTTAACTATTGTATTCATTTTGCTGAAAGTGCATACACAACTTCAGATGTATGTCACTTCATTGAATTTAAAGATTTAATAAGAATATAAAAAGATTCTGTATACAGTTTTCTCTTAAATGAGACTTAAGAGTCTTTATTTCTCAGAAGTTTGTCAATCTCATTATATATATTAAATGCTTACAGTTCACAATTAATTTCTATAAATCATCATCTTTTCTCATTATCAATCTATTTAATTTCAGTCAGACAAATCTATTCATTTAAATGTTAATTCTTCTTCTCTGCAGTCTAAATAGCAATCTGAATCTCTGCAGATTCTTATTCTTTAAAGATTACTTAAGTCTTAATATAATTAAAGAATGACTCTGCTTCATTTTGCTGACTTTTAGTCTGCATATTGTAATGTAATGAATTGTCATTCTTTAAAAAGATAAAGTTATTAAAATTGTGAACTCACAAGCCTCTTATTTATAAGAGGCTGATGAGTAAGATATGTAACAATGTGAGACACTACATTACAACAGCTATTCAATGAAGTTTCAATGTTAAAATCTTATATTGATGAAGATTAACAACTAAGAAACTCAAAAGATTTATATGTAAAGACTGTCTATATAGTACTTTGCTTATCAATTGTTGTGTAAGGGGTTCAGCTATGATTTAATATGAGTGCATGATGATATCATGACAATAAATAATCAATACAGTTTAAATAACATTTTAAGTCTCTGTCAATGAAACACTGAGAAGATATAGATGCAGTACAGTCTTCATGATTAGATTACTGACAATGATGAAGAGTCTACAGTAAAGAATAATGACACAAATAAAGAAGTAGAGATAGCTTCAGATACAATTAAGAAGATAGTAAATGAATTTACAGAAAGTACTGATTAAATGAATAAATTTGAAGCAAAAA
>JAABVA010004835.1_pt1 | contig 12374 bp, 11 predicted proteins | sample 5560331 | NCBI WGS metagenome assembly JAABVA01 (sample SAMN12812661, study PRJNA571458) | rock metagenome | isolation source: Antarctica rocks | place: Antarctica: Victoria Land, Mt New Zealand sud | collected 2016-01-07
TACTGCTACTCTGGGTCGCCAGGACTTTGGTGATGGCGGCGGTCAGGGTGGTTTTGCCGTGGTCGATGTGTCCGATTGTGCCCACATTCACATGCGGCTTCGTGCGCTCAAATTTCTTCTTTGCCATGCCGTTTAAGGCTCCTCCTGTGATCCTGTTTACTTATTCAAACTGCAAGCAAACTTCCGTAGGGACCGATGTATCGCGTCCTCGTTTGTTATCGGTATTCCGAGAGGACGCGATACATCGGTCCCTACAGATACCATTGCTGGACGTTATTAGCAGTCTGTCAAAGAACACATTGCGATCAGATATCAGTGGTATAGACATGCAGCAGCCATCCCCTGATAACTTGATACATCGGTAAAGCTTCCCCAAATCTGCTATTATGATAGGGAAAAGCAGCGATCAATCAGTACAGAAGATGGCAGCAAAAGCTTTTCAGGTCCTGCGTGGATTTCTGGCAAGGGCGAGACCAGAGCAAAGAAGGGCATCTGGTGCAAGCACCATTCGAGAAACCACTGGAGCCCGTGATGGGATTTGAACCCATGACCTCAGTCTTACCAAGACTGCGCGCTACCCCTGTGCCACACGGGCCAACCTTACATACGTAGCATATACGACACGCAATGCCTGTATGGGTGGGCAGTGGAGGATTCGAACCTCCGAAGCTCTCGCAACTGATTTACAGTCAGTCCCATTTGACCGCTTTGGTAACTGCCCAGGTTGAGGAACACACCAGTTCATTCTGAGTGATCGACGTGGCTATTATAGCCGACCCTTCAACGCATGTCAAGCATTTTTTCAATCATCGAAAAGACTAAGCAGAGGTTAAGGGAACGCCGTCCTATTGTGCAAGTGGAAGCGATTCCCACTTTTCGCCATCGAAAAGACCGAGCAGGGGTCAAGGGGACTGCTGTCCCCCTGCGGGGTGCGGGGTGTCCCCGCTCTCCTCCTTCCTGCCGCCGTAGGCGGCAAAGAAAACCATACAAACCCATTTCTCCTACCGCGGTAGGAGAAATAAGCCACTCTGTTTTTTCATATGCTACAATAAACGCAGAGACAGCACACAAACAAACATTCGCAAAATCGTAGCCTAAAGCATTGCGTCTTACGTAAATTGCTGGTATAATCTCTTTCGTTGGAGAAAAACACCTCATCCCTTCGTACTGAGAATTGCTGCTAGCCTTTATGCTAAAGTAGAGCTTTACTATAAAGGCTGTGCGCGGCTATTCCGCGACCCTGAACGTGTACGATTACTGATTTTGGAATACATGGACTAGGAACAAAGAGGGAGCTACTATGGCAACAAATTATGACTTCGGTCGTTCTTCCTTACTTCGTGAGCAGTATCAGCATGACATGGAATTGATTGCTGTCGCACTTCAAGAGGAGAGTCAGGATGAGCGTGAAGATAGACTCGGCCTTGTTACACACTCCTGGTCACTTACCAGTGCTTGTTTCCACTCACAGTTTGAAGCAAATGATGCTTATGCATATGCATCCGTTGCTTTCGCTCGTTCGTCGTTTAGCAGATAGATATGTTGTAAACCATGCCTCATCCACCCGAACTTATACCGGACGCACTGACGTACCAGACGCCTGTGCAGTTTGGTATGGTGTATTGGGTAAACTTCGGCTACCCATCACTGCCGCCAGGGATAGAAGAGAAACGCATCCTGGATTGGCACCCCGCCCTTGTAGTGTCGGGGGACCCATTTTGCCGCCATGCCGGAGCGGTCAATGTTGTCGCCTTGACCTCGTATCGCGGCAAACTGCGACCCTACCATCACCTCCTCCTGAAGCGCGATTATCCATTGTTCGATACGGATAGTCTGGTCAAGACTGAGTTGATGTATCCCATCCTGCGTTCACTGCTTGCCGACCAGTACGCGATCTGTAAGCTCAATGATGCAGACCTGCGTTCAGTGATGGGCAAGATAGCGAATAGTCTTGCCATCACGATGTATTATTCACTACATTAGGAGAGATGGCTATGACCGTCGATCAGAACCAGCTTCGTCTCTTACCTTCGGTCGATGAACTGCTACAATCCGTGACGGCCCAGCAGCTTGTCTTGCGCTTCTCACGTCCGCTAGCTACCCATGCTATTCGTGTCAGTATTGCCCTTGCTCGCACACACATTCTCGCAGGTGCTGGTTGTCCTTCTCATGATGAATTGCTTCTACAGGCTGAACAACAGCTATACGCCGAACAACAACCACATCTGCGCCCCGTTCTCAATGCAACTGGTGTTATCATCAATACAAATCTTGGTCGCGCGCCTCTCAGTTACGAGGCTCTCCAGACGGTGCAGCGTGTGTCAGGTGGCTACTCAAATCTCGAATACGATCTGGACGCTGGGGAACGCGGCTCTCGCCATGTTCACGTCGAGGCTTTGCTACGTGAATTGACCGGAGCCGAGGCTGCCCTTGTGACGAATAACGCGGCGGCGGCGGTCCTTTTAGGGTTGAGTACGCTAGCAGTGGGACGTGAGGTCGTGATTTCACGCGGCCAACTGGTCGAGATCGGCGGCGGCTTTCGTGTACCCGATGTGATGCGTCAAAGCGGTTGCCAGCTTGTCGAGGTCGGCACGACGAATCGCACACGCCTCAAAGATTATGTCGATGCATTGACAGAACGCACTGCCCTCCTCTTAGCGGTTCATCCCAGCAATTTCCTGATTACAGGCTTCACCGAGTCAACGCCCTTGAGCAATCTGGTAACCATCGCCCATCAGCACGGTCTGCTGTTGATGAACGATCTTGGTAGTGGCTGCTTACTCAACAGCGAACGCTACGGCCTGACGCATGAACCAACACCACAGGAGAGCATCGCGGCAGGTACCGATGTTGTGTGTTTCTCTGGTGATAAGCTGCTCGGCGGTCCACAGGCCGGTATTCTTTTAGGAAAAGCTGAGGTCATCGCACGCTTGGCGAAAAATCCATTGATGCGAGCGGTGCGTATCGACAAAATGACGCTCGCCGCCCTCGAAACCACATTGCGTCACTATCAACGTGGTCAGGCTGAGACGCATATCCCTATATGGCGCATGATCTCCGCCAAACCTGAGAATATCTATGCGCGAGCCGCATCATGGGTGGCTCGTTTGCAACAACACGCTATTGCCGCGCACATGCAACCCGGTGAATCTACCATCGGCGGCGGTTCGCTCCCAGGTGAAACCTTGCCCACAACGCTCCTCGCACTGGACGCATCGAACACAAATATACCGTTGACTGAACTCGCGCAAAAGCTGAGAATGCGCCCAACGCCTCTTATCGTGCGTATCCTACGTGATACCCTGTTGCTCGATCCTCGCACTATCTTCGAGGAGCAAGACGAAGAAGTGCTACGCGCGTTGCTAGCCGTGCTTGCCTGATAATATCAAATCTTTACTGAAACTTAGAAAAATTGTGTGAGGTTTTGAGAGTAGAAAGCGACATACTCCTGATAAGACAAAGATGGGAGGAAATGGACGCTAACAATGCCAAACATACTAAACACAAGCTCATCAGAGAACGATACTATAGATAGGCAACTTGCCGCCGCTCGTCCGCGCTTGTTGCGTCTCGCACAATCACAAGGAGTGTTACACGACGCTGCTGACGATGTAGTACAGGAAACGTTGCTTGAGGCATGGCGACACCTCAATTCCTTACGCAAACCAGAGCATTTTGATGCGTGGTTGAACGGCATTTGTCGCAATATGTGCTTACGCTGGTTGCGAACACAAAGTATAGCAACGACACATCAAGTAACTTTTTCTCAATTACACTTAGAAGAAAATCATGAAGATCAACCAGAAATTGCCTTACCCGACCCTGCACTATTCGACCCCGTAGAAGAGCTAAATCGTCAAGATATGACTGTGTTACTCGACCGTGCTTTGGGGCATCTACCAAAGACTACGCGCGAGGCAGTAGAACTACATTATCTTGCGGAGTTGCCGCAGCGTGAGGCTGCCCTACAGTTGGGCATGACCATTCATGCTTTAGAAGAAAGGTTATACCGTGCGCGTCGTCAGCTACGCCAGTTGCTCAACAATGAACTACGCTCAGAAGCTGAGATGTTTGGGTTGTCGCTAGAACAAGAGGCATCTGAGGGCTGGCGTATGACGCGCGAGTGGTGTTTCTATTGTGGAAACCGTCGGTTTATTGGAAAGCTTGAGTCGAGTGAAGACGGTTTTGGCAATCTTAGGATGCGCTGTCCTTCATGCTCTTCTATACATGGCGATTTCAATGTGAACACTCATCTACCCGAACTCTATGGGTTGCACACATTTAAGCCTGCGCTCAAACGTGCGAGTGTTGCGATGAAGCCATACATGCTACAGGCTTTACGTGATGGGGGCTATCCCTGTCGTGCTTGCGGAGTGTGGGCAAAACTCCGATTGGTTCCCCCTTACGAGCCGTATGGAGATAGACAACGCCCTCATCCAGAACACGTAATGACACTTGAATGTCCAGCGTGCGGAGAGTATAGCAGTATGTGGGCTTTTGGTGTTCCACTCTGGAATCATCCAGTACCCCGCGCATTTAAGGAGCAACATTTACAATGTATTATTGGACCAGAAGCGGTGATAGAGTATGATAATCAAACTGCTATTCGCTGCTGTCTGATAGACTTTGCAAGCAAAAAGCGACTTATTGTCATTGTGAATTACCACACCCTACAAGTTCTCACGACCTTCCAAGAATAATCTCCAAACTTCTACCACTTGTTCCTAAATATCTTGAACGAGGTACTACTTTATGCCTGCAAAAAAATCTTCATCACCCAAAGAGCAGACTGATACTATACAAAGCTCTTCATCTCATTATCTATCAAGTACAACACAACAGATGTGGCCTATTATACTCGGTGGCATTGTAGTTCCACTTCGTAACCGTAATTTCAGTTTGCTTTTTAGTGGGCAATTGATCTCCAACATAGGAGATGCCTTTTACTGGGTTGCGCTGCCCTGGTTTATACTAAGCAGTGGTGGTGGCGCACAAGGTCTTGGTTTTGCACTGACAGCATATGGTGTACCCCGTGTTGTAACAATTCTTCTGGGTGGAGCATTAAGTGATCGACTACATCCCCGTCGCGTAATGTTGCTATCGGATGTGGCACGTCTGCTCCTGACTTGTATACTGGCTGCACTACTCTTGCAAGGGCATCTTGCGCTCTGGTTACTCTATACGCTTCTGGCTCTATTGGGCGGCTTCGCTGGACTTTTCACACCTGCCGCTTGGTCGATAACGCCTCATATTCTAACAGATGACGATCTACAAGCTGGCAACGCTATTAGAACAAGTTCAATGCAAATTGCAACGTTTATTGGTTCTGCGCTGGCTGGAATCGTAGTTAGCCGTTTCCATCCAGGCGTTGCGCTTGCATTAGACTCTCTCTCATTTGTCGTCTCTGCGCTCACCCTCGCATTTATGCACGATACAAGTTCTGTCTCTACAGAACAAACCATCGAGAGGGAAAATGCTTCTCCTACAACACAAACTCAAGCGACATTTTGGCAGTTATTGCGTGCATCGCGCTACCTGCAAATTCTGCTTGTTATGGTGACGTTTATGAATCTTGGTGGTGGAGCTGCGATAGAGGTCGCGTTACCCGTATTCACACGCAATTTTTTACAAGCAGGAGCTTTTGGATACGGCCTCATTGTCGCTACTTTTTCAGTAGGAGCACTTTTTGGTGCATTGGTGGCAGGGATGTTGGGTAAAATACCGCATCGTGGCATACTCTTTCTTATTATTTTTATTATTCAAGCATGTGCTATGACGCTCGTTCCCTTTCTTAGCAGCGTACTCGCAGCTTCTCTCGCTATGTTAGTCGCTGGCCTTATGAATGGTTCAGGCAATGTAACTTCTACCACTGTGATGCAGCAAAGCCTGCCACGACATCTTATGGGACGTATCATGAGCGCGTTAGCGTTCACCAACTTCGGTTTCTATCCACTTTCAGTAGCACTAGGAGGTATCCTGGTAGCACATTATGGACCAATCCTTGTTTTTCTGCTCAACGGCGCGTTGATTGCGGGACCCTGTATATTCGGCTTATGCTCTTCAGAATTTAGGAGACTATGATTTGAGAGTAGCAAACGATAAAAAGAGTATCTGCCGCTTGGTGCGATACTTTATACCAAGTGGCAGATACTCTTTTTGTCTTCTTATTTATTTCCCTACATTAAATCGGAAATGTACGATATCGCCATCCTGTACAACGTACTCTTTCCCTTCCAGGCGTTGCAGCCCCTTCTTAGAAGCGGCAGCGAACGAGCCAGACGCCATGAAGTCCTCGTAGCGCGTCACCTCGGCGCGAATAAACCCTCGTTCGATGTCGGAGTGGATTTTTCCAGCCGCCTCTGGTGCCTTTGCACCCCTTGTCACCGTCCACGCACGTACCTCGTCCTCACCTGCCGTCAAGAAGGTAATCAGATTGAGCAGGCGGTAGCCAACCTGAATTACGCGGTCAGCCCCTAACTGCGGCAAACCCAGCGATTCAAGATACTCATGCGCGTCCTCCTCTGGCAGTTCCGCGAGTTCGGCTTCTAAGCGTGCCGACACTGCTGCGACCTCGGCACCCTCGTTCTTTGCACGTTGGGCAACCATCGCGATCCCCTTGAGTTCACCCGTCAGGTCCGGTACAGCCTCACCCTTCGCGATCTTCGCCAGAATATCCTGTGCCTCGCCCAGCACATCTTCGCTGACATTCAACACGTACATACGTGGCTTCATCGTTATTAAGAAGAGTTCGCTCAACAGACCGCGCTCCTGTTGTGTCAATTCAACCTCGCTCGCCAGCTTCAGCTCGTTGAGCGTGTCCTGCAACTTCCGTAAAACATCCAATTCTTGCACATATTTCTTGTCGCCAGACTTCGCCGCTTTTGTCGTGCGGTCGATACGCTTCTCGACCGAGGCAAGATCGGTCAGCACCAATTCCGCATTCAGGCTATCCAGGTCGCGGATCGGATCGATCTCGTCATTGACAGGGGGTACATTGCTATTGCTGAATGTGCGTAACACAATCGCCAGCGCATCGGCATTGCGAATATGCCCTAGAAATTCGGCACTGAGTCCCTTGCGTTCCTCCTGCTTCTCTTTCGCGGTCTGTCCCATGCCCGCCACATCCACAAACTCCACCGTCGTATACGTGGTTTTCTTTGGATTGAATATCTCGGCGAGCGGCTGTAAGCGTGCATCAGGCACTTGCACCATCGCTAGATTCGCCTGTACCGTGCTGCTCGCGTAGCCTTCAATCGGCGCACCCGCCTTCGTCAGCGCGTTAAACAACGAAGTCTTGCCACTCTGTGGCAGACCAATAATACCTATTGTAAGAGCCATAAAAACTCGTTCCTTCTCAACATATATTTCTTTAGTACTGTCTTTGCCGAACAAGATATCATATTCTAATTGATTGAGGACGTTTCGCTCAAGCAGTTCCTGAAAATATTCTTTCCTTGTTAAGTTTCCTTGTAAACTGTGTTCTTCTATGCAGCTATTAGATAAGCTTGCATTGTAATCAGTTGTTCAAGCAGTGGCTTCGACAAACTTTCTTTTCGCTCCTGTAACCACAGTAATTCGTCTGCAAGCGAATACAGATAACTACGTATTGCACTTCCAACTGACTCCTCTTGCTCGTATATATCGGAGATAAGACTATTTACTGCATATTCCTCTTCTACATGCATAAGCCATATATAGAAGGGTTGTCGAACGCTTACAACTTTTTTGTGTTCAGGAACAGGTATCATAACACCCGCCTTAATTAGAAATGTTGTGGTTACTTCCCTTGTCAGAATAAATGTGGTAGGAATTGATGTCGTCTTCGAGTTCAGCGAGTTATAAAGTTCTGGGCTATAACGTGCTATCGTTGTCATTACCATTTTCCTTTTTTTGAGAACGGTGTAACGTATCAATTTGCTGTGTTTGTGCGTCGTATACAGAACTCATCACATCAATAATTTGTTGCATAACTGCTCTTGTCACAACAAAGCGAAAGACAGGATGTGCGTTGATAGTTTCTATATTTTCTAGCTCTTTGATGTCCGTCACTTCCAACGGCATAGCATTGCCTAGAGTTGATTATTTCGTCACGAAACTCTTTCTTGGTTTTATAATACCATATCTCTTCTAAACCCGCACTGCTGGCACATTGTCTCTGACGGTTTACCTTTTCTGAAAGCTGCTATTGGTTTTTCGCATAGCGTCATCAAGGGTCGAATCAAAATTGTTGGAAACGTAACACGTTGTTTCTCGCAACAACTTGTTCTATGATATACATGAGGGCTATAACCAGTTCCTAGAACCATAGCCAGACATGCCCAAAATGTAGACAAATTTCCCTCTTGACAATACCTTATCGTACTGGTATAATACGTTGTATGGGAAAAACAACAAAACAGCAACAATTCACGGCGTATCTGCCGCCCGAACTTATAGAGCGATTGAAACGAATTGCACACACTAATCATCGCTCTATGAATGCGGAATTGACCGTTGCTCTTGAGGCACATCTTGAGGGTCAAGAGAAAGGCAAACAGTAGTGGTGGTGAAGCGTGGCTATAAAGCAGAACTCGACCTCAATAACGAGCAACGCACGGCGTGTACGAAACATGTGGGTGCTGCTCGCTGGGCGTATAACTACGCACTCACGCGCAAAAAGGAAAACTACCTCAGAGGCGACAAGACACCCTATGCCTCAGACTTGCATAAGGAAATCAATCTCCTCAAACAGTCAACACCCTGGATGTACGACGTGAGCAAGTGCAGCTTTCAAGAAGGTTTACGTGATGCAGATAGCGCGTTTGACCACTTCTTTCGCAAGTGTCGCCTCAAAAAAGAGGGCAAGTGGAAGGGCAAATGCGGCTATCCCAAATACAAATCTCGCAAGAAACAGATAGGAAGCGCACGATTTACAGGAACCATCAAAGTGTATCCTGATGTGATTCAGTTGCCCCGTTTAGGCACTATTCGCTTGAAAGAGCAGGAGTACCTTCCGATGAACGTCAAGATTGGAAGTGCGACCATCTCAGAATATGCGGGGCGTTGGTTTGTGTCCATCACAGTACACGAAGAAATGAAAGAGCCAACACGCGCAACAGGTGAGGCAATCGGGGTAGACCTGGGAATAAAGACACTTGCTACTGTTTCCGATGGACGTACCTTTGACAACCCGAAAGCGTTACGCAAGAAAATCAACGCCTTGAAACGAGCGTCACGCAAGCATAGCCGTAAAAAGAAAGGGTCAAAGAACCGCGCTAAGACAAAGCAGAAGCTAGCACGAGTGCATGTACGCATAGCCAACGTTCGCAAAGATGCACTCCACAAGGCAACCAGCGCAATCGTAGCGAGAACCAAGCCCGATTGCGAACGCCCTTGTGTGATTGTGTTGGAAGACTTGAACGTGAGTGGCATGCTCAAAAATCACAAGTTGGCTAGGGCATGTGCTGATGTAGGACTCTATGAGTTCAAGCGGCAAGTCTTGTACAAAGCGGCGTTTGCAGGGGTTGAGGTGAAACTTGCGTCACGCTGGTATCCGTCAAGCAAAAAATGTCATTGCTGTGGCTGGATAAAAGAGGACTTGACCCTCAAAGACCGCGTGTACGTCTGTGAGGAGTGTGGAAACGTCACAGATAGGGATTATAATGCCGCTTGCAACCTAGCAGCATTAGCGTAAAGATGAGTTTGTACCGCAAGTTCTGCGGGAACATACACGCCTGGGGAGATTGTGTAAGACTAGGGACTCCTAGCAACGGTCATGGAACCAGGAACAAGACGCTGAATAGAGCTTGTCTATATTTGGGTAAGTTCTTGAGAACGGTATCGAACCATTAGCACAGAGGACAGAGACGAGAACACATGGCTACCATTGTACAAGAACCAAAGACAACACTTCCGGCGGGTCCAACACCGCTTCCCGTGATTGGGAATGCGCTGTCATTTCGCACCGATCCGCTCGGTTTTTTTCAACAATTACAGCGCACCTATGGCAATATGGCGACGGTCTATCTTGGACGTGTGCCGATTGTGTTGCTGTTTCAACCTGAACATGTACGCTATCTTTTAATAGAGCATCCACGTATCTTCAACAATCGTGAGTTCACGCAGGGCAGTGGTGGCAGTGGTGAAGGAATTCTCGACGAGGGGCTGCTCACGATTGACGGCGAGGCACACCGTCTACAACGCCGCGCCGTCCAGCCCGCGTTCCACAAGAAGCGTGTCGAGGGCTACGCGGATTCGATGCTGCAATACTCGCAGGAGTTGCTCAAGACATGGCACGCGGGCGATGTCGTCGATGTGTCGCGTGCTATGCAAGAACTCACGTTGCGTATTGTAGGCAAGTGTCTCTTTAATATCGACCTGGGCAGGCAGCTTAGCGATCTCGGCACCGCGTTCAATGGTATTATCGGCACACAACCAAGTATCCTGGAAACGCTGCTTAATGTGCGTATCGACCAGCCGTTCACCTCGTATGGCAAACGTATGGCCGCGATACGTCGCCTCGATACGCTCGTTTATACTCTCATTGCACAACGGCGCGGCGACGATCATGATCGTGGTGACGTGTTGTCGATGTTGCTCACCGCGCCCGATGGCAGAGATGCGGAACATGCCGAGATACCGTTGAGCGACAAACAGGTACACGACCACATCATGACCTTTATCGCCGCTGGACATGAGACAACGGCCAACGCGCTAACATGGACCTTCTACCTGCTTTCAGAACATCCAGAGGTACGCGCAAAGTTGCTTTCCGAGATGCACACTGTGCTGAACGGACGCACTCCTACTATCGAAGACATGGCGAATATGCCGTACCTTGACTGGGTGCTGAACGAGTCAATGCGCCTCTACCCCCCGGCGTGGATACAGGGTCGTAGCGCGACGGAGGGTTTTGAACTCGATGGTACACAATTCCCTGCTGGCACCCTGTTCCTGTTAAGCCAGTGGGTCACGCATCGCATGCCGAGCATCTGGGGCGATCCCGACGTGTTCCGTCCCGAACGCTGGGACCCTGTGAATGGGCAAAAGGTGCCACAAGGCGCGTACTTCCCCTTCGGTGCGGGACCACGTATCTGTATCGGTATGCCATTTGCTCAGCTTGAGGCTAAGCTGATTCTGACCACAATTTTGCAGAAATATACGCCACGCACGACACCGGGGTATCGTCCCGAGATCAGCCCACTGATAACGCTGCGCCCAAAAGAGAACTTGCGTATGACGTTGCTCCCAACCTCAACCGAGGCATCAGCCGCACCGTCATGGGAACAGGTTCTGCGCGTGCCCTACGCATCGCAAAACGAACTTGCCGACCGTCGTGGCTGTCGCAATGCCTTCGCGGGCATCTTCGATTTGTTGAAATTGTAAGAAATTCAAATACACATTAGGCCAATGCCTGCACGTCGTGCAGGCATTGGCCTAATGTGTATTCAATTAGGAGTCTTCCCTATGCCCTACCCAATCGTCCTTTCTTATATTCAAGCTGAAACGTTGCTCATAGCGAAACGACAAGGACAGACGACAACGACCCTTTCACCAAACCTGGGTATTTCAGAAGTGATAGTGCAGGTGTCACAAGAAGGGGTACGTTTTCCATCGGGCGAGTCTATCGACTGGGCGCAGGTTGAGAAAATCAAGAAGGCCGATGTCAACTGTTTTGTGGTTGAGCAGAATGGGGACATTCACCCGATCCAGGTCTTTTCGGAAGCCACAAATCGTATGTGTAGCCTGTTGCCGACGAAGCGCACGCCAAGCATGCTGATTGCAGGTTTTACCATGCATCGTATCGTCGATATCGATCCTATGCAGGACACGCTCAAAAAAGTCGCTACCCTGCTACCTATCACAGGTCGTATACTGGATACCGCGACAGGTCTGGGGTATACCGCGATTGAGGTGGCGAAAACGGCGGAGCAGGTGGTGACAATCGAGCTTGACTCAGGGGCACAAGAGATCGCCCGCCTCAATCCGTGGTCGCGTGGCCTTTTCGACAATCCACGAATACAACAAATTATGGGTGATGCCTACGAAGTTGTGCCAACCTTTGAAGATGCTAGTTTCTCCGCTATTTTGCACGATCCTCCCGTCTTCAGTCTCGCGGGCGAACTCTATTCCGGTGCTTTCTACCGCGAACTGCACCGCATTCTCAAACGTGGCGGCAAGCTCTTTCATTACATTGGCAACCTGGACAGCAAGTCGAGCGGTACCGTCGTGCGTGGTGCTTTAAGAAGGTTGCAAGAGTCAGGCTTTACGAGAGTTATGAAAAGGCCGGAGGCGTTTGGTGTTGTGGCGTATAAATAACCCCCTTCACCACGCAACTCGGTTTCGCGGAGTGTGTCTTTTTATTACCCGGCGTGCAAGAGGAGTCCAAGACCTAC
>JAABVA010004836.1_pt1 | contig 12374 bp, 22 predicted proteins | sample 5560331 | NCBI WGS metagenome assembly JAABVA01 (sample SAMN12812661, study PRJNA571458) | rock metagenome | isolation source: Antarctica rocks | place: Antarctica: Victoria Land, Mt New Zealand sud | collected 2016-01-07
CCGTAGTTGTGCCGGTAGGTCGTGTGGTGGATGGTGTGGTAGCCCGCGCCCATGACCGGCATGCACCTGCCGGCATCGCCAGAGCGGTTGGCTTTTGGCTTGCACGGCATGCACTGCAGAGCTGCGGCGCCACCCACCATTAAAGAGTCCATAACATGGGCTGGCATCATCACAGGGATCCGCGCTGATGCAGGGATGCCCAGACGTGCAAAGCTGCCGCCACGCCATATGCGAAGAAGAGCAAAGTACCAGACATGGACTGCTCAAGCTGTGCCGTCGCTGCACGGCTCCGGCGCATGAGCAGCACAAATTCTAGGCATGAGCAGGCCGCAACCTGCCATCGATGTTGTCGTGTATGTTGGCCGTCCAGATGCCCGTCGCGAAGAGCAGCAGCTCGTGCGTCAGCAAATGCATCGGCACGATGAAGAGCATGTAGCAGTAGGGGATCGCCTGCAAAGCCGGTGGCCAGCGCGGCGTGGGTGCGCTACGCACGACTGGTCATGCGCACTGCAGCCACGCACCAAAACTCCTGACCACTTTGATGTTCAATATCAGCCACCTGCAGCAATTGCCAGCACTGCGGGTAGTGCTGCATGTAGGCGCATGCGCTCATGCGGCTGTGCAGCGACCCTGGCTGGCCTGCGCGGCAGGGCGGGCCGTCCAGGCAGCATGTCCGCACAAACATACGGAACACACCACGCCGCCCGGCCCGCGCGCACCTGCAGGATGCCGTCCAGCGCGTTGAACGCCAGGCCCGCAAACGGCGACAGCGTGTGCTCCTTGTTGTACTTGTGGTGCGTGTGGTGCAGCAGCCTGCACGCAGGAGCCGGCCACCCGCTCCTCACCCAGCTGGGCAGCACGAGCGGACTGACGGCACAGTTCAAGCAAGGGCCGCCATGCTGGAGCCTGCACGCCGGTGGGTAAGCAGGACGACAAGCAACACCCAGCTCACATGCATCAGCCTCTCTTGTTATTTTTCTAGCAATACAAAGTGTTTTCTGCACACGTGTCGGGTGACAGTGTGTGTGTCCATCCATACGGAGACATGGATTTTGACCGGCAGCGCTCCGTGATGCGCTACTTGTGATGCAATGCGCTCATCACAGGCGCCAACACTGGGGCGCGAGCGGGCCCCCCCGGGCGCGCCTGTAGCCGAGACGGACGTCGTGCAGGCCGCGGTGCATCCAGTACACGCCAAGCTCCACGCATGCCATGTACACGGCAAAGTAGGCCAGGTACCGCGGCGCGCCCACGTCCGCGATGCGCGAGTACACGCGCGTCCAGCCCGCCTCCACCACCGCCTCCGTCACCGCCGGCAGCGCCGCGTACAGCGGCATCGAGCCCATGGCCACCTGGGCGCAGCAGGGTTTCATGACGCGGGCGTCCCTGGCTCGGCGCCACCATGACCCGGACGCGCCTCGGCCCAGCAACAGCATCCAAAAGCTCATCCCCATGTTCCCACCCGCGCTCCCAGCATCCACACGTTTACACTGCAGAAGGCCGATGCACCCATGATGCAACTCGCACGGTGTGTTATGGAGCAGGGTCTTGAGGCGGAGAGGAACACGCTTCATGGCATGCTTGTGCATGCATGTGGACATGCCTTGATCTGCTCCACCACGTCAGGCACGCCCGGCATCGCGCCGGGCGCGAACAGCGCCGAGCCAAAGCACCAGTAGATGTAGTACGACCAGACGCCGCCCACCGCAAAGTACAAGGCCAGCACCGCCACGTAGTTCCGCAGCCAGGAGTGCACCACGCGCGGCAGGCGTGCCCTGCACGCGAGCACCCAGCAGGGCGCTCGGTGCGCTGCCTCGCCTGCGTGACACACACAGCCAGGAGGAACAGCACGCCTGGAACACAGCCCTGCACTTTCGGGGTCAGCAAAGGACAAAAGCTGGTCAGGCCACAGTGCTGGCGGAGGCAGCGCTCCGGAGGGGCGACCAGCACTAGGTCGCGACCACAGGCGGCCCCCGGCACCTGATCCGCGGGGGCACCCAGAACAGGACCACGTCGTTCTTCCAGTCGTTCTCCTCCGCCAGCTCGGCCAGCGTCTGCGCCGCGCTCTTGCTGCCGCGCGGCGCACGCACGGCAGGGCGCCTGGCCGCTGCGGCGCAAGCCGCAGCCTCCCTGCGCACATGTGGTTCCCCTGTCACCGTGCTGAGCCTGCGTGACGGGTCCGCAAAGGAGCCGCTGCTGCGCGCAGGCGTGCGCCCCCGTGCAGCGCGCGCACCCGCTCGAGAAGTTTTCGCTCACGCCCGCCGCGCTGCCCAGGCACACGAGGCCTTCCGCTGACGCCCTGTGCACCTGCCAGCAGACACCGCGCACACCTTTGACTCCGAAAAGCGGCTGCGATTTAAGAGGCGTGCTGCATCTTTGCACGCACGCCCTTTCCTGAAGGAGATTGCAGGCACCAGGAACTCAGCACACACTAAAGCGCTTGCCTGCCGGCGGAGGCACCTGTGCGCCCGAACAACACATCAGAGGCACGCGGCGCGCAGGTGTGGGGATGCGCACATTGGCTTGCGCCAGCACCGTCTCCACGCCCCCACGCGCGTGCAAAGCCAGCTGCGCAACAGCCAGGAGAACCAGGCCCCTCCAGCTGCGCATCGCAGCCCCGCCTGGCTTCACCTTTGTCGCACACTGCGCCGGCAGCAACTAAGCACCACCACCGGCAGGCCGGGCTCCCTGCTTTGGCGCTTGGTCCGCTGCAAGGAATATAAACCCCTTGCGCAAGACCTCGACAAGAAGCAGTGGCCCAGCCAATGCCGCGAAGTTTTGCTGGTCGAGCCGAAGCGCTCTTTAAAGGCAGGCCAGCAGCCCGCAGCAGCGGCCAAGGCGGTAGCTGCATAGGAGGTTGCTGGCCGCGCGGGCGCGCGCAGGTAGCGCTAAGCTGCCAGCTTAGGGGCTTGCGCATGCCGTGCCGCCGCTGCCAACGTGCTGGCAGGCCCGCACAGCTGGCGCAGGTGTCGGAAGTCAGCGGCATATGCGCACACTAGGCCGCGCGGCTGGGAAAGCTCAGTGTGGGACGCCGCGCTGCCAGAGGCGCAGGCGCCGCCCTGCAGCGTCCCACCCGGCTGCGCGAGGGGCCTGAGGGAAGGTGCTCCGCACGGCACCCCTTACAAGTTTGGAAAGGCACCCAGCGCCAGGACACAGCGACAGCCTGCACACGCGCTCCTCTGACCGTGCGTGGCTGCAGCCGCGCTGGACGGTCAAGTGCAGTCTGTATGACAGAGCTCAAGATGTGTGCGCTAGAGTCGCACACCTGGTGTGCGTCCATGTTATAAGCAGGAAGCTGCGTGTTACAGGATGGGAGACTATGCAGCGCCTTGGGAGGCGTGCCTGCTCCCGCTCGACAAGCAGGTCATGGCGGGCGGCTCAGTCAAGGTGAGTTCTTCCCGCCGTGACGCCCGTTCTCTTGCAAGTGAAAAGGGGGCTGGTCTCGTGCTCAGTGCACTGCGTCATTGCGGCGCAGCCGCTGCCTGTGCTGCAGCTGCTTGTCTAGTTTTCAACTTTGACGATGCGGGCGCGTTCGCCAGCTGGTGGTCTATATGGTCTCACCCCCGCCCCTGCAGGCCTGCTGTGCACCTCGGAGCTGCTGCGTACGGCGTCGGCGGCGGCGCTGACCGTGGCGTGGAGCCAGCCGCGGCGGATGCTGGCCGCGTCCACGTCCGCGCTGGACGTCGCGTGGCGCCAGCCCCGCCGCGTGCTCGACGCGTCCAACACCGCGCTGGACGCCGCGTGCGACGTGGCGTGGCGCGCGCCCGCGCGCCGCATCTGCGAGGCGTCCAACGCGGCGATGAAGGTCGCGCGGCAGCAGCCGCAGCGCGTGCTGCAGGCGTCCAACGCGGCGCTCGGCTGGGGCTTTGGGCTGTTGCCTCTGCAGGCGCGTCCTGGCCTGGGGTCGAAGCTTCTGGCAAGTTGTGTTTGAGTTGCGCACAACGCACAAATGCGTGTGCCAGCAGCTTTAGGGCGCGCCGCGCGTGTCCAGTGTAGCGCTGGGCTGAGTCCAAAGGCTCCTGCTGTTGGCACTGTCCAGCGCAGAGTACAAATTTGTTGTTTTGGCGTCTCAGCAGTGCACACTGAATTGAGTGCATGGGCCAACAGGTTGCAGCAGGTGCTGCACGTTTTGTTTTGTTGCGTTAGGAAGGGGTTCTGTGCAGCACACACGCACAGCAAATATTTCACAGCGTTAAACCTTGCCATCCAAGCGTTCATGTTGCTTGCTTATTGCTGCCCTAGGTTTTTCTGGTGGGGCGGGTGCGTCAGGCTCGGTGGCTGTCTGCCCATCTGAGGTGTCGAGCGAGCGGCAGCCTTGTTTGTGCTTGGCTAATTTTGCGATGCAAAAGCTTTGCAGGGCCTGGGTTGTAGGCTGGTGTGGTGCATGTCTGCCGGTTGACCTATGTGCCGGGCGCAGACGGTGCTGCCTTTCGCGCGGAGGAGCGAAGCTGCACAGGAGGAGTACATGCGGGTCGAGGTGAAGCTGGCAAACGGGGCGGACATGCGCCTGGACCTGGTGCGCGCTCCTCACGCTGGCTGCAGCCGCGCGCAACGCGCGAGGACAGACCACCGTGGCCGACAGGGAGCTAACAGCAGCATGCGTGCATGCCTGTTGCGCTGGGCGGCAACGAGCTGGGTCTGCTGGAGTCGCCGAGAGCTGATATGATATGGGGCCTTTCTGGGCTTCTGGCGCGGGCAGGAGGGCTTCTTCCTGGAGTCTTAGCAGGAGTGATGCCATTTAGTGTCTGCGTAACTGCAGCGCGGACTGTGCTGCGCGGGCAAGGCCATGACCGAGCATGCATGCGCGCGCACCGGGCGCAGGCGGAGGGCACGAGCGTGGAGGCGATGCAGGAGCAGGTGGCGCGCGCGACGAGCGTGCCCGCCAGGCGCCAGTTTCTGGTGGTCGCGGAGGAGCGCGCGCGCGGCGCCTCGCTCGGCCACCTGGCCAAGCGTGTGCAGGCGCGGCGGGCTGGCCCGCGCAGCATTGTGCATGCGGGCGGTTGCAGTACCTATTGGCTACCTCTCTATATATATTTTCACAATCACATTAAATGACTCTCCTATTTCAGCCTCCCTCCTTAGTGAGAGCAAGCGCGTAAGGTGTAAAAGAAGGGCATGTTTCAGGCATGGGCACCTGCTTTTTCGTCATCACACTGCACGCAGGAATCGCTCATGGTGGATAAGTCTGTGCTGCCAGATGCGTAACATTTTTGGGATGTGTCTATTGGGAGAAACGCTGCAGCTTGGCAGGAAGCACACTGACACTGCTGAGTGTCCGCGCAGCTAAACTTATCTGCGCCCAAGGACCTGCGCTCGTCGCTGATCCAGTGGATCAACTTTGTCTTTCTACCAGAGGCTGTGAACCGGTGCGCGCTACGCTTGACATGCATGTGTAGACATGCTTGAGTTTCATGTAGGGTGGACCCAATGTGCCTGTTGTGTGTCCAAAGTTCAATTAACTCAACTTCTCTGACTGCGTCAGAGCAGCAGCAAGCACTGCCGGGGGCCAAGCACCTGCTGCGCATGCCACATGACAGTCCCCGGGCCTCGAGCTGCTCGGCTGTGGCGACATGTCCCTTGCGTAAATTGCTTGCACGGCACGCTGCCAGGCGCGGCACACAGGCTGTGAGCGAGCTCCGCTGGCACTGACTGGGGTTGCGTGGCAGGGAGCTGTACGGCCGAGGCGTCATCGGGCTCGTGAAGTCCAGCCACTGGTACCAGCAGCTGCAGGAGTCGCAGCAGCTCAGCCTGCCCGCGGTCGGCGACGCCGTACGCGTACAGGCGCGATGCACGGCCGGGTCCTGGAGACACCTAGATTACTAGGTGAAATTACCCTGCATTGACTCACTGCGTAAGCTGGTGAGTAGGTCATCTCCGCAGGGGTGCCCTGCGCGCCTGCACGCGGGCGAGGCGTGTCGCGCGCATGTCTGATATGTGCGGCTGCGCGGACGCGCGCAGATCGAGACGCTGGCGGGGCAGGTGCTGGCGGCAGAGGTGGACAGCAGCGCGAGCCTGGCCGCTATGCGCGCGGGCATCCAGCGCGAGACCGGCGTGCTCGCTGAGCAGCAGCGCTTCATCATCCTGGGTGCGCCTTTGATGCGGGCCGAACTGGCTGGCGCGGGGGGGTGTGCTGGCACACTGTTGGCAGCCGGTCGCACATTCAGCTACAGGATACGTTCGCTCAGGCACTTGAGGCTTGTAGAGTAGCGACGTGGCAGGCGCGGGGTCATTAGTATGCACTGTTTCACACGTCATTCCACCGACAACAAGGAGCCGCTCAGCTTGACAATACCCTGTGTGCTGCATAGCAGCGGTAGTTGCTGCTGCAGTGCCAGGCATAAGCAGCGGCATTGCAAGCATGTAGGGCAGTAATCCTGCACAGTGTGCCGGGGGCAGCAGACCGACAGCGCTGGTGGAGGTGACTTGTCAGGCTATGCAGCATATGGTGACACAAATCCACCTTTTCACACACATTGCAATTATGTTGACATGTTGGCTGCATTCGCGTGCAGAGCGCAACGGCCCAAGCGCGCTGACGGCGGTGACCAACACGCTGCTGCGGCGCTCGCTGCGCGCGACGCGCACGCTGGCGGGCGCGGCCAGCTGGGCGGCCACACGGATGCTGGGCGCGCAGCGCCCCGACAATGGCTTCACCATCCAGGTCAAGACGCACGGCGGGCAGTGCTTCTCGCTTGATGTGGTACGCCCCACCGTCCACCTCGTGCACTAACCAGGATGTTTTGTTTTTCTCCTGCAGTGTTGAGGGTGGCAGTGTTTGCAATATTTCGCAAAGCACAGGCGTTGAGCTGATATGCGCGGGCATCGTCAGCCAACCCGGCTGTCATAAGCGAGCAGTTTGTTGCGCTGCTTTCTGTGGTCTAAACTTGTTCTCGGCGGGCCGTCCGTGCAGACGGGCGACATGACGCTGGATGAGCTGCGCGCATTGCTGGAGGAAGCCGCACGGCCAGCCAGGGCCGCTGCCGCCGCCGACGGCTTGGCGGGCGTGGCTGTGCTGGCCGCCGCCGCCACAGACGCAGCGCTCGGCATGCAGGTAGGTCAATGGGCTTTGCGCCTGGGAAGCAACGTACAGGCACCCAGCAAGCTTTGCTGACATGCTGGTGCATACTCGGTCAATCCGAGATATGGTGTTGGTGCTGGTTTATGTGGTTTATTATGCGTACAGTAACATGCACCTGTTGCCTGCTTCACTCCATCTGCTATATGCCGATTACCTCTGATCAGCTTGCCTTGCTTCTTGCTCAGGAGCTGCTGCAAGAGCAGCGCCTGAGCGCAATACACACCTACACGGCAGGATGCTTTTGGTGCCACTGTCTGTGCTGACATACTTGGCACTCTACAGGCTGTTCATGCGATCATGTTTCCGGAGCTGCCGCCACCGCCACCTGTGCAGCCACCTTCTGTACGGGTGTGCGCTATCTGAGCGCCCAGGAGCGTTGGTAGAGGTAGGCAGCCTTTCATCGCTACAGGCGGTGGTCGCGGCCTCTCCTGAGACTGCACAAGCTGGGCGCGCTGTGCTGCACATGTAATCACGTACACAAGGTATTGCCTGGTCGTCCCCAGACGTTTGGTGGGGCTTTTCAGTCAAGGTTTGGGTTTGCCATTGATTAAGATGCGTCTTGCCTTGCTTCAGGGCGCATGTCCGTACCCTGCTTGTGTGCAGTGTGCCTTGGATCTGGCTGCGCTGGACTGTACAGTATTGTTTGCCTGCTCGGCGGCTGGGCGCAGCTGTGTGCTCGCAGCCTGGGCAGGCGCAGCGGAGAATGTACCGCTGTGCTGCATCTACTAGATAGGCATAGGCAAGGTTGAGCGTAAGTTATGTGCACACACCAGGCAGTTGTTCGTTCCCTGTGGTCACTGGTTTCAAAGTCGCTGAAGTGCTGCATGGCAGGTGCTGCTGCTCTCGCGCGTGTCTCTTATGCAGATACCGTGCAAGAATCTTGCAGTCCTGCATGCGTAGTAGCTAGGGCTGCATTGCTTGATTTGCAGCTATGGAGTCCAGGTGTGTTTTGTCAGCCATTAGCTAGGAGTAGCTGCGTGTACGCTGCGCACATGCTATAATCATTGCGTATGGTTTGGAACTGCAGCACTACTACTTACCTTGCGGTGTTAGGCATGGTGTGTGCGCCTGCGGACGACAAGAGTGTAAGGTGTGCTTGCTGGTATTGTCTTTGAAGCCACCTCTGTAATCATGGGATTGACATTGTGTAAAAGGTCATGAAGCACACCAGAACTACCTTTTCAATCTGGCACAACAGCCCAGCACATGGCTACCTGTGCATGTTAGGTATGAAGTACATGCAACCATGCAAGCTCACGTGCAATGCAGGAATGCACCACCGACAACATGCGCCACCCCAAAACAGGCCTCACTGTGCAAGCTCTGTGATCCTTGCACCCTCCTCCGACGTCGCCGGCCTGCACGACAGTGCAGCTCATAAGCTATCGTCATGCCGGCCTCCTCAGCAGTCTCAGTCACTGAGGCCAGGGTATACAAAGTGTACAGTGTGCAGAGGGGCGCACTGTACAAAGGCAGTGGCGCCGTCGTTATACCGCGAGGCCGCAAACGCGCCGACGACCAGCGCAAGCACCAGCAGCGCAGGTATGAAGGCGGACGCACCCCGTCCTATCAGCTGCAGCACACACCCCGCCTTGGTTAGAGCTTATGCTTGCATTCAGAGGCCAGTGCAGCAGGCAGGCCTGGGCATATTGCCTCCACCGCCAGTGCACAAAGAGCGTGTCGGTCGCAGACAGACTGCTTGCCCACACGGCAGTCAGGTTGCGGACGCACCTCAAATCTCTCACTCTCCCAAAAATCCTGAGGCGGCTCTGGCAGCGGCGTGCCATCGCTGATGAACACCTCGCTCCCAAGCGAGCGCGTCACCCGGACTTTGCCCTGAACCCAGCAGGACAGTGTCTTCCACACTTTCGCTCACTGCATGCTCACGCCTCGCTGCTTGCACACAGCCTGCTGGACAGGAGCACTGGCAGCGTCAGCGCAAGTACCACCTTTCCTGCTGCTTCAGTCTTCTTTGTCTCCTCTGCTGTGCAGCACGTTCGGCTCTGCAGGCGCCGCTGCATCCTGCGGTGTGCAGGCACGGCCATGCACCTGGGCAGTGCTGCTCTGCCATACAAGCAGGGCATTGCGCAGCCCACTGCCCTCACTGTGGGAGGCGCCATACTGTTAAGCGCAGAGGGGCTCAGCCAAAGATGGAGCAATGAGGCAGGTGAGGAGTCCTCGATGAGTACTGTGTGCCCACTGAGTCCTAGGATCCGACTTGGTGCTTAGGACTTGCTCATTGGAATGCAAATCCATTCCATGCGTCAGCCTTACAACAAGTCCTTCACATGCATATATGCCTGTCCTCCTACACATGCGACCTGCTGCACATGCTGTAGTATTGCAGGGTGCTCTGCATGTCCTTCATGTCATGTCTTGAGCAAGGCGTATGTGTGAGCAAGGCGTATGTGCGTCACGGCACTGTACAGCCACCACCCAAACAATTGCGGGACGTCGTGCACAAGCTGAATCCTGTGGGACAGCGCCAGCTAAACCACTTCAACCAGTATCACGCAGATCCAGCGCTAAGCTACCTCCTGTACTACATGCAAAAGCACGACTGAGTGCCTCGAGACACCCGCCACATATGTGCTGCTTGCGATGGTCAAAAAATGCTCATACCAACGTAATTCAATACTTTGTGCCAGCCCGGCAGAGTCTGCCATAAAAGCGCTGTCACGATACCAATATCGTAGCAACCCATGTGCTTGCTTCACCGTGGGTTCACAACCGCATGGGCTGATCACGCCAGCCCCTGGCACTGCTCACCAGCTGGGGCGGCTGAGCGCTTCCCTAGCAAGCAGGAAGTGTCAAATTGATCACGGGGCCGTGGAGTGTTCCAAGGTTGCTCCGTAAAGGCGTACCAAGCGCTATGCGGCGCTAACCTAGAGGCTCCAGTAGCTTACGGGGTGCATGACGCGGTCCAGCGCGGTGTCGCCGTGCTCGCGCATCATGTCCAGCTCCTCCGTCAGCATCTTCACGCGGCTGTCGCTGCGCGGGTGCGTGCATTGTACCTGCCGCACCGCCCACTCATGCCTGTGAGCCGTCATGCAGCACACCGTGGAAGATGTGACGCAGCACACAACTTCACGCACTGCTCGTCCTTGATGTCCTGCCGCCTCTGCGCGACAACGATGTGCCACAAAGGCATGGCCAACACAGGTAGCTCAGCGGCGCAAGCACCTGCGTCCAGCAGAAAGCCCGCCAAATCAGTCAGGGTGAGCGCGCGCCTGCAGCACCATCTTCGCGGTGTCGGAGCCGGCCAGGCCGGCCATCTTGCCGCCGACCTCCATCTGGCCCAGGCGCCGGAACGTCTCGGGCGCCTTGTCCGGGTTGTACCCCGCCAACGCCATCAGCTTCAGGCCGATCAGGTCAGCCTCGGCCTCCGCTCTCCGCGAGAAGGGCATCTGGCGCGTGCGCTCTGACTCACCGCCGCCCTGAGCGTCTGCTCATCACCGCCCTCAGCATGCGCTCTGTGGCAGCCACGCTGGCGCTGAGCAGCGTCGGTCGCGGCTGGCGCCTGACCCTGCCTGTGCCTCCATACCAGCAGAGAGTCATCATGATGCGTGCGAGCATCACACATACCCCTGGCCGGCGGTCGCTGTAGGCATGGGAGCAGCGGGGTTGGCACAGGCAGGCGGCCGCAGCCAACGCTGGACCGGCTGTGCTGTGCGCAAGAGCGCACCCGGCCGCACCGCATGCGAGCACCGCGCACATTCCTGGCCGGCGGTCGCTGCAGGCATGGGAACAGCGGGGCTGGTGCACGCAGGCAGCCGCAGGCATGCTGGACCGACTGTGCCGTGCACGAAAAGAAGACAAAGATAAAGAAGAACAGCGCGGCCGGGCGCGCCTGCAGGAACAGGTTGGTGAAGATGGAGATGACCTGCGGGTTGAGCAGGCCCGGCGGCCCGAAGCCGGCGCGCTGCGGGCAGCCCAGGCCGTACGGCGAGCGCCCGACGCCCATGCCCATCTGCGGCCGCTGGCCCGGGAAGCCCGCGGGCACCCCCGGGAAGCCGCCGCCGCGGCCGAACTGCGCCTGCCTGCCCCTGCAGCCCCAGGGCGCGCACCGCCAGTCGAGGCGCGCCCAGTGCGGAAGTGAAGCAGCAAGGTGCCGAACAGCGCCTACCTGCCCCTGCAGCCCCAGGGCGCGCGTCGCCAGTCGAGGCATATCCAGTGCGGAGTTAAAGCAGTAAGTGTTCACAATGCCCCTGCCTGCCTCTGCAACTCGACAGCGCACACCACCCGTCAAGGCACGCCCAACACTGGGACCACCTTATCAGATGCGCATGCACTGACGCATGCGCAGCAACGCCAACGCAGCTGCCTCGGCCGACCGCAGCTCGCATGCACATCGGAGCGCGCAGGCCCGACAAGCACAGCTCAGGCCAGGACATGCACGTGCCCTCCTGCTGCAATCCTGCTACAAGGAGAGTCATGCTCGCGCACCCGCCCTGCCGCTGCTGCTGCTCGATCTGGCGGCGCTGGTACAGGTTGAGCGCGGCAAGCGCCAGGTTGACCACCACCGTCACCGCCAGGCCCAGGCTGCGCGTCGCCCGCCCCGTCACGATTAGCCGCGAAGCTGCTGTTCGGGTAGTATTATGGTAGCCCTACCCTATCCAAGCCCTACCCTACCCTAATACACCTTAGCTCTATGAGCACACTGCGCACCGCCCTGCTGCGCTGTGCTGAGCGCCGATGTCGCATGCACAGCCCGCTATCATGCTATCATGTGCGCCTCTGGCTCGCAGGCAACGCGCCCCGCGCCTGCCCGCACGCCCTGCCACCTGCAGCGCCAGCTGCAGTGCTCACCCAAGGACCCTGTGGAAACCTGGGAAAACCCAGAGCCGCACCTCAGCTTCTCCGTGCTGTGCCGGGCCAGGGCGTGGGCGACCTCATGGCCCAGCACTGCGGCCAGCAGGTCCTCGTCACGGTCCAGCAGCTTGATCAGGCCTGCGCGCACGCGCCGCACGCATTTGCGAAGAAGCAGGAGCAGAAGCAGGAAGTTCTGTTGCTCAGGCAGGAGCAGGCCGGCAGACGGCGCGGACCCTGGGCGTGTGAGCAGGAGCACCTCTCTCAAAGACGGCGTGCAGCACCGCGTGCCCAACTGCGTACTCGGAGGCAGCAGGTGCCCACCATCACCAGCTGAGGCGGCAAGAGACTGAGCGGCGAGCGGGGGCGCACTGGTGAACACGACGATCTTGCCGCCGGGCAGCACGAAGGCGTTGGGCGTCTTGTCCTCCACCACCACGACCTCCCAGTGGAACCTGCGGCCGCGGGGCATCTCAGCGCCGACAAA
>JAABVA010004837.1_pt1 | contig 12371 bp, 8 predicted proteins | sample 5560331 | NCBI WGS metagenome assembly JAABVA01 (sample SAMN12812661, study PRJNA571458) | rock metagenome | isolation source: Antarctica rocks | place: Antarctica: Victoria Land, Mt New Zealand sud | collected 2016-01-07
CGCATTCATCGCCTCAGAACCAGCCTTCTGGATCCGGACCTAACCTCTCAATCCCGTGATATGGGCAAAGTCGAGCTCTACTTCATGGGCCTGAACCTTTCCAACCGGCAGATCGCAGGCGAATTGGGCCTGGCCGTCTCGGATGTGCAGGCGATGACGGAGCAGCTGCGCCGCGGCTTGGTCGCCAAAGCGCCGGCGGTGGAGCTGAAAGGCGAGGTCGAGATCGATGAAGTCTACGTGGTGGCCGGGCACAAGGGCCAGCCGGCAGAGGTCGCCAAAGGGGGCGGCTTGGACGGTGCCGCAAGCTGGCAGGCGCGCCGGGCCGCGGCACGCTGGAGAAGGACAAGCCGCCCGTCCTCGGCCTGATCCAGCGCGGTGGCCAGGTGGTGCTGCACATGCTGGCCAACGTGCAGCAGGCCACGATCAAGCCGGTCATCGCCGCCGTCGTCACCCCGGGCACCCTCGTCCACACCGACGAGTATGCCATCTACGCCCGCCTGCCAGCCTGGGGCTACGAGCACAAGACGGTCTGCCATGGGCGCGGCGAGTATGCCCGCGACGAGGACGGGGACGGCTTTTGCGAGGTCCACGTCAACACCATGGAAGGATTCTGGTCGCTGCTACGCTCCTGGTTGCGACCGCACCGGGGCATCTCGCAGCACAAGCTGCCGCTTTATCTCGGGTTCTTCCAGTTCGTGCACAATGCGCGCCGACGCGGCAAAGCCCTGCTTGGCGCCCTCATCACCGCTCTTCTCAGCTGACGCAGGCCAACACCTCGGAACCCGACAAGAGCCACGACTTTTAGGCCGCCTGGAAGCACGTTAGAACCCGGCCCATGATGAACGCGACCTGGTAGGAGATGGGCATGGACCACTCGATCGGGTGGACGAGGCTGTGGACCCGGCTCGACCGTCAAGGATCGGATCGGGACACGGGTCCGGGAGAATTGCACGATTACGATGCGGCAGGCTGCTTGTTCCTCATCGGGCCGCCCGGCTCCGGCAAGTCGACTGAGATCGAGAGAGCCTATAGAGCCCTTGAGCCGTCCAGGGGGACGTCGACGTTCGTCCGCCTGAGGCAAGTGACGAGCAGGTCCGAGTTCCTCACCCTGCTCGGCGACGGCCGGCGGCGTTGGGTGGCCGGCTTCCCCGGCTGGACCATTTTCTTGGATGGGCTGGACGAGCTGCCCGCACGCAACGCGATGCTTCGCTCGGATATCCTGGACGTCCTGTCGACACTCGCCGCGGAAGGGAAAGCCGCATTCCCGGCCCAGCCGCTGCGCCTGCTCGTCACATGCCGCAGCGCGGACTTGCCCGAAGACTTCGTGCGCGGGATCGAGGCGGCGTGGGTCGGAGAGGTCGCCCTGCTCCAGCTTGAGGCGCTCACCGAAGCGGACATCCTCCTAGCGGCCAGGAACGTTGGGTTCGGCGAAGGCGCCCGCTTCGCGGCCTATATCAACACTAGGGGCCTTGGGCCGCTTGCCTCCAGCCCGATGACGCTCGGTATGCTGATCCGCCTTTTCGAAGCGGGCGAAGGCGACCTTCCGACCAGCCTGGCGCAAACCTACCGCGCCGCAGTCAGCGACATGCTCGAACGGAGCCGGACCTCGGCGCAGGCGGCAAATCCCGCCTTCCTGTCCCAGGCGCAATTGCTCCTCGGCCGGCTCGCCGCCGTTTGCGTGCTCTCCAACAGGCAGGTATTGTGGACAGGGGTCGCGCGAGACGCGGAGCCGGCGGACGCCGTGGCCGTCGCGGACGTGGCGGGGGGAGACGACGGCTTCGGCGATGCCGCGCTTCCGGTAGACGAGATCTTCGTCAGGACGGTGCTCGGATCGGGCTTCTTTGTGCCGGACGGCTCCAATCGTTGGGTCTGGCCGCACCAGAGCTTTGCCGAGTTCCTGGCCGCGGACTATCTCGCGCAGACGTCGCTCGACCGCGGCCACCTTATGGAGCTGCTGTCCGTCCGAGAGGCCGACGGCATCCGGGTCGTGCCCCAGCTGCGGGAGGTGGCCGCCTGGCTAGCCGGAATCGACGACGTCGTCCGGCGCATGCTTGTGGGCAGTGAGCCGGTGCTGCTGCTCCGCAGCGATGTAGCGGGCGCCGACGACGGCTTCAAGGCAACCCTCGCGTCCGAATTCCTCACCCGTCTCGAGAGCGGCGGGCTCGACGACTTCAGTCTGGACCCGCGGGTCAAGCTCGCCCAGCTCTCCTACCCGCGCCTTGCGGAGTTGCTGACGCCGCTGATCAGCAACAAGGGTCGGCGCCTGCAAGCTAGGCGGGTCGCGTTGGAAATTGCGCGGAGCTGCGGCCTGCGATCGGTGGGCCCGGCGCTGCTGCGGCTCGCTACCGACCACGATGAGCCGATCTCCCTGCGTGCCTCGGCCGCTGTTGCGGCGGGAGACGTCATCCCCGACGCCCGCGACCTCGCTTCGCTCTCGTGCCTACTCGCGAGCAGCCACGAGAGCGATCCCCAAGACGAGCTCAGAGGCGCGGCGCTATGGGTACTGTGGCCCAAGGTCCTCGGCGGGGAGGCGCTGTTCGCCGCTCTGGAACCGCCACGGGACGACACCCTTTACGGGTGGTATAAGGCTTTCATCTACCGGCTCGACCCGTCCACCTTCGACCCGGCCTGCCTGAGGGCCAGCATGGCTTGGCTGAACGGCCTGGACCGACGGCCGCAGACCCTGATCGTCTTTGAAAAGCTGGTCCCGGCTATCATGCGCGCAGCCTGGGCGGCCCGCACCGACGACCGTGTTCGCGCGGCGTTCGCCGACGTGCTTGTTGCCGCGGCGGACGACTACGGCCACGTGCTCAGGCTGTTCGATCTCTCGGCGGTCAGGAGCGATTACGCCGGGTCCGCTTCCGCAACTCACGAGCAGCTCATCGCTGACCTCGCTTCGCGCGCCGGCCAGGATGCGGGCGCCCTGACAAAGTGGGCCATCTGGGGGCCCATGCCGCTGCTGTGGCCTGACGACCTGCCTTGGCTGCTCGAGCAGTCCGGCCATCTGCCAGGCGAGTTCCTCGTGGATGCCATCTGTTCCGTGGCCTCTGGCAAGTCGCCTGAGGAGGTCGCAGAGCTGTGGCGGCACGAGGCCGCGAGCAGCGATGTTGCGGTGGCGATCAAGCGCCTATTCGTCACGGACCTGGAGGGGCCGGCGGCAGGTTGGGCTCGCGAGGCGCACCGGCGCGCGCACGCTGATGTCGGCGCAGGACAGCGACCGACCTATCGTGACGGGCAGATTGCAAACTCGGTCGATGCGTGCGCCGAACGGCCGGAAGAGTGGTGGAAGCTGAACTTGCTTCTCCTGGCAGACCGATCCGGATACGGGAACGAGCTGTCCGGCAACCTCGCTGCGTCGGAAGGATGGCTTCAAGCAACGGAGGTCCTGCGCGCCAAGATCATCAGGTGTGCATATCGCTATCTGCTCGACCATCGGATGCAGGGCAACGACTGGATCGGCAGGAACACGATCCTTCGCACGGCGACTGCGGGCTACAGGGCGTTGCGCCTGCTTTTCTCCGAAATGCCATCGTTGTACGAGGCAGTGCCGCGGGATGCCTGGGCGCACTGGGCACCCGCGATCTTATGGTTTCCGAGTAATGATCCGCCCGAAGAAAGGGCCATACAGTCGGAAATAGCAGCGCGGGCGCACGCGAACGCCCCCAGAGACTTCGCCGGGGCTGTCGAGGAGATCCTGGACCGCAGCAATTCTCCGCACGAACTCGCGAATTTGCTGGCACGGTGCTTTGACGTGGACATGGGCTCCCTGGTCTGGCGCGCGATACTCCGCAGAGAGATGGACCCGACCTCAGCAAAGATCCTTTTCCGGTTGCTGGCCGAGCAAGAGTTCCCCGAGGCGGTCAACTGGACCACGGAGTTGCTCGAGAACCCGGCCCGCGTACCGGAAGACCGGAACGACGAAGGCTCGCTAGAGGTGTTCGCGCCGGCGATACTCTTTGAGACCTCGGCCGCGAAAAGCTGGAACGCGATGTGGGCGCGGTGCCAGCTTGATCCGCCTCACGCCTTGACGGTGTGGCGGGCATTCGCGGCGTTTACATTTTTCGATGTCGGAGTCCTGGCCGCGTTGCCGCCGGCTGCGCTTGGCGATCTGATCGAATGGCTCAAGGAAATTCATCCGGGCGAACGCCTGTCCGCTTCAGGCTATCTCTCTCCCGACGAGCAGCTGTTCTCGCTGCAGTTCCGCCTACCCGGGCTGCTCGCGGCGGTGCCGAGCGACGAGGCCGTGACAATCCTCACCAGGATCGCCGCGCTGCACCCGGACGACTTGACCCTGCGTGCAAGCCTCGCGGCGGCCCGTGAGGCTCGCTTGGGAAGGGCCGCGATCTGGATGACACCCGCCGCCATCCTCAGCGCGCTTGGGCTCCGCTCGGTCAGCACAGGCCGCGGCACGAAACATTCCATTGAGGCATCGGCCGCCGCCGACGCCGAACGTGCCGGCTCCGACGCAGCCATCGACGGGTCGTATCCCGAGCCCGCAGAAAGCGTGTCGCTCGAGGAGCTGACCCACGTTGCCAGAGGGCGAGGCCCGTCGCGCAGCTTCCTGTTCGCGGCGACCGAGTGGTCCAGCAAGTTCGGCGGTGTCTCGTCTTTTAATCGCGAGCTCGCGTGCGCGCTGACCCGAGGGGGCCACCGTGTCAGCTGCATAGTTCCGGATGCCACCGACGAGCAGATCCGCTTAGCGCTGATCGCGGGCGTGGCGCTCGCGAAGGCGAACCCAATTACCGGTTACGCAGGGCGCGACCTATTGGACGCGTGCGCGAAACCACAGGTCGACACGCCTGATTACGTCGTAGGGCACGATCACGTAACAGGCCGGGCTGCGCTTCGCATGCGAGACTCCTTTTTTCCTGGTGCGACGTACATCCACGTGCTGCACACGATCCCCATCGAGAGCGAGCCCCACAAACCGAACCTGAGCCTTCCGCCAGCTATGCACGGCCTGAGAAAGGACGAGCTGCAGCGGGAGATGTGCGCGGCCGCCGATCTGATCCTCGCCGTTGGGCCGCGGGTGTTCGAACGACTTGGCTCGTTCCCGGGCGGGGACGGAAAGATACACCAGCTCGTGCCCGGTCTAAGCTACGATCTTCTAAGGTCGGCGAAGCGCTTGGGCGCCCTTCCGTTGCCGCGGGTGCTGTGGATCGGCCGAACAGAAGACAGGCATCTGAAAGGCCTCCCGGCCTTCATGCATATGGCCTCCCTGCTGCAGCACGAACGGCTGGACGGGGTGCGCTATCCGAAGATGGTCGTCCGCGGTCTTACCCCGGAGACTATCGGTAACGAGATCAATCAGTTATCCGCAATCGCGCCATTCGAGACACGGGCGGTCGAGTGGTATCCCTATACTACCGATCAGGCCGAGCTGTTGAGGGACTACCAATCCTCGTCCTGCTTCGTGATGCCTTCCCTCTTCGAGGCTTTCGGATTGGTTGCGTTCGAGGCAATCGCCGTCGGCCTGCCAGCAATCGTCAGCAGCGAAAGCGGCGTCGGGCGGTTTTTGTTGGAACAGCACAGGGGCATCCGTGGCGGCATCGGCTTGCCGGATGATGCGGTGCTCGACGTGTATGACGATCCGGCCCGCACCGCTGGAGAATGGTGCACGGCGATACGTCGCCGCCTGAGAGACCCTAAAGCTGCTTTTGAAGAGGCAGCCCTGCTGCGCGAGCGGTTGGCGGGCGCAATAACGTGGGAGGCATGCACCGCGGAGCTCGTCAAATTCCTGAACTCGACGGCACCCCGCGACGAGCGCGATGCCTCCGCGCCTCGGCAGCCTTGAGAAGCGAATCGGAGCAGAGGAGGGCGGGGCAAGAGTGGACGGACGGGCTCTGAACGAGATTACCTCATCCTTAATGTTCGGCAGCAGACGGCAAAGCGCTGTGACGTATTCGGTTCACTTTCGGAGGTCAGGGCGTGCGCTTCATTCCTCCAGTCCAGTAAGCCGACGGAGGACGTATCATGACCAAGCGCACTTCTTCCGAAATGGCCAATGCCGCTCGTTGGACCAATTTCGCCTACTGGCCGGGAGCGGACGATCCGGTTTAGAGGTCCCGAAAGGGGTAAGCCGACCTTCGTTGTCATCAAGAGGGCGGCGGCTCCCGACCCAAGTTCGCCGTTCGGCAAGTTCGGCGGAATAGCCAGAAGCGGACGTTTATCGTTCCCTATGGCGGCAGCTCAACGCCGGGTTACGCCAGCCAAAAGCGCTTTTACCGTCATGCTCCGGCGGCATTTCAGGATGCCGTCAACTGTCGCCTATTCGTGGACGGTCAGGTAGCCCGTTTGCTCGCTGTGCTCTCAACGTTTGGCAGGAGCACCGTGAGTAGACCGATCATCGGCAAAAAGGAGCAGACTTGGTAAACGAAATCGATCCCGGCACGATCGGCGAGACTGCCGAGGGCCGCGGCACCGATGCCGCCCACACCGAAGATGAGGCCGAAGAACAGGCCGGATACCATGCCCGTGCGCCCCGGGATCAATTCCTGGGCGTAAACGACGATTGCCGGGAAGGCGGAGGAGATGACGACGCCAATGACGACGCTGAGCGCAATGGTCACTTCGAGGCTGGCGTAGGGCAGCGCCAAGGTGAAGGGCAGCACGCCTAGAATTGAGGCCCAGATCACCTTCTTGCGGCCGATACGATCGCCGACTGGGCCGCCGATGACCGTACCGGTCGCGACGGCGCCGAAGAACACGAACTGGCACACCTGGGCGGACTGGATCGTCAATCCGAACCGGTGAATCAGGTAGAAAGTGTAGTAGTTGGTGATGCTCGCGAGATAGATGTACTTCGAGAAGAGCAGCACCACTAGTATCGTCATCGCCAGCCGCACCTGACCCGGCGAGACTGAGGGGTGCCGCGCCGCGACCCGCTTGGCGGGCCGTCGGGCATGGCCGTTGGCGCTGTACCAGTGACCCAGCCACGACATAATGACCATGCCCGCGAGAGCGGCGATGGCAAACCACGCCAGTCCCTGCTGGCCGCGCGGGAGCACAATGTAGGCTGCGAACAACGGCCCGAGCGCCGAACCGAAATTGCCCCCGACCTGGAACACCGATTGCGCTAGGCCGTGCGCACCGCCGGACGAAAGGCGGGCGATGCGCGAGGATTCCGGGTGGAAGATCGACGAGCCAAGTCCCAACATCATGGCGCCGACGAGCAGCAAATCGTAACTCGGCGCAAAAGCGAGCGTGAGCAACCCGATCATCGAAGACAGCATGGCGAAGGGAAGGAGATACGGCTGCGGTCGCGTATCCGTGTAGAAGCCAATAAGCGGCTGCAGGATTGAGGCGGTGATCTGGTAGACCAGAGTCAATATGCCGACCTGCGCGAAGGTCAGATTGAAGTCGCCGCGCAGGATTGGATAAACGGCGGGGAGCAGCGCCTGCATCATGTCGTTCAGCATGTGGCAGAAGCTGGCGGCACCGAGGACCGGGATGACGGTCCCGGTCGACACGGGCCGACTTTGCGTGGTTGCACTCACAATCTGCCCCTAACTTCCGCTGCTGACCGCTTGCTGGCCTGATAAAGTCAGCATAGAGATCTGACTCCGGCCCGCCACCGCGAACGGGCCAAATTTCTATGCAAGTGGGCCATGGTTAAACGTATCCAGATCGATGTGGTCGATGACGCGCCCCGATCCATCGTTGCCGTGGGCAACGACTATCCGGATGGCCACGTCATCGCGCCACACCGCCACCGCCGCGGCCAGCTCATCTCCAGCGTCACCGGCACGCTCGTGCTCACCACACCGCAAGGTACCTGGGTCATGCCGCCGCAGCGAGGCATGTGGATTCCGCCGAACACGGTCCACGACGTCCGGATCATAGGTGCCTCCAGCATGCAGAGCCTCTACCTTGAACCGGACGTGACGGGCGGCCTGCCGGATTGCTGTCAGGTCGTCGGCATCTCCCGCTTCATGCGCGCCTTGATTTCCGAGGCGCTGGAACTCCCTCTTCTCTACGATCTCGCAGGCCGGGCGGGAGCACTGATGACCCTCATCCAGCACGAGTTGCACCAACTGCCCGTCCTGCCGCTGTCCCTGCCGCTACCGCGCCGGACAGACCTCGCCAGCCATTGCCGTGCGTTCCTCCAAGCGCCGGCGGCACATGAAGCCATCGAACAATGGTGCGAGGCGCTGGGTATGAGCCGACGCAACTTCACGCGGGTTTTCAGGCAGGAAACGGGCCTCAGCTTCGTGACTTGGCGTCAGCAGGCATGCCTAGTTGCCGCGCTGCCGCGTCTCGCGGCAGGCGAGTCCGTCACCACCGTCGCGATGGCGCTGGGCTATGATAACCCCAACGCCTTCACCTCGATGTTTAAACGCCTGCTCGGGGTTCCACCTCGGAGCTACCTGGCAGGCGAGATAGATTGAGCCGACCCCTATGAGGCCGAAAACCGTCAAACGCTGCCAGAAGCTTCATGTCCGGTATCTGGTCACTGCCGCGCTAAACCAGACCGACCGTTCTCCACCAAACCTCGCCGTTCATGACTTCGCGCCGAACGTCTGCTTCGGAGCAATGACAAAAATCGGCAGAACGACCGGGGTGGGCGCACAGCAGCCCTATTGCGGCCAGTTCTCTACGTCCGCTTTCTGCGAAATCCGGATAGACGGGAACTCTTTACAGAACGACCCGACACTGTTGGCGAAGTCGATCTTGGCTGTTTGTTCACAGTATGTGGTCCCAGCAAACCCGACCTCGCCCCAACTTGCAGGCCCCTTGCGCCGGTGTTTGGGTGGGTAACGGGGCGGGTCAGCCGACTTCGCCAACAGATCAACCGCGCGCGGGGCGCGCACCATCATGGCGAGGAAATCAGGTATCAGCGTTCTACCAAAGGTGACGTTCTGGCTCTATTTCCTCAGCAGATCAACCGCGCGCAGGGCGCGCACCATCATGGCGAGAAAATTAGGCATTGGCGTTCTACTAGAGGTGACGCTCCGGCTCTATTTCCGTAGCAGATCAACCGCGCGCGCGGCGCGCACCATCATGGGGAGGAAATGTGGTCCTGGCGTTCTACTATCGGTGACGCTCTGGTCCTATTTCCTCAACAGTGTCCGTCGAATAGACCAAACGGAACGCCTGGGGTTCCGACACTGGTGGCGAATTCGGTGTTGGCCTTTTGTTCACGGGATGCTGACCTCGGCAAACCCGTCCTCACCTAACTTGCAGACTGCTTGCACCAGCGTTTGGGAGGCTGTTGGTGCTGGTCGACCGAATTCGCCACCAGTGTCGGTTCGTTTGACGGACAGGCATTTCGCAAGTGACCCAGGGTCAAATTCCAAAGCTGCCCTCAGCTATAAGCTGGAGCGCACCGCAATGAGGGCACCTGGCCGCCGTCAGCCGTGGTCGCTGGAGCAGGGTGGTTCCCGCCTAGAACGTCGGCCCCCTCCCGAAACACTTGGCCGAGCGCATCCGTCACCGCACGCACACCTTGGCTGTTGCGCTCATGCCGAAGCAGGTACACGTCCTCAATCAGATGGGACGGCGGCAGGAGCAAGCGGACCAGCACCGGGTCGCAGTCACCCAGGAAGCAGGGCAACAGCGACGCACCCGCCCCGTCCCGCACGGCCCGGTGCCGCATTGCCACCTCTCCGAGGCGGAGCCGGACAGTTGCTCCACATGCCGCGGCCGCTTCGTCCAGCCACTGCGATTGTGACGGCGACCGCGCCGTTTCGGTCAGCCCCACGACGCCAATGCTGCGCCAGTCGTTCCCAGGTTGGCCCACCCTGTCCCAGAGGCAGCGCGCCACATAGACGGTGAAGGCAACCCGGCCCAGCCTGCGCCCGGCCAGCGGCCCGCATTCGGGCAGCCGGCGCATCCGAAGCGCGACATCCGCCTCACCGCCGGCCATGTCGAGCGGCGCCTTTGTGGCGGTCACCGAGACGGCCACACCTTCCGCCGCCGTCAGTTCCGTCAGCCTCCGGGCGTTTGCAGCGAGGAACAACGACACGGAGCCGGTCGCAGTCACACGCACGGGTGCATCAGCCGGCGCCGCTCGCAGGTTGGCCCGCTGCGCCACTGCGGCGGCCCCTTGCTGCATGGCTGCTCCAACCTCGGCCAGCTCTTGTCCCAAGTGCGTGAGCGCGAGCCGGTTCGGCAAGCGGTCGAACAGCGGAGCGCCGAGCGACTTCTCCAGCCGCTGCACCCGCCGGCCAGCAGTGGCCGGGCTGATGCCCAGCGCCTGTGCCGTTTCGGGCAGGGTGCCTCGACGCGCAACTTCTAGGAACGTGCGAAGGTCATCCCAGCCCAGGGTACTTGGGTCAATCACACAAGGCCGGGCCGACGCTGGAACAGGGGACGGTCAGGCGAGCAGTCCTTGCATTTTGGCATACTGCAGCAGCATGACCGTCTTTGCGTCCATGATACGGCCGTCTCCGACCATCGCCAGGGCCTCATCCAGCGTCAGTTCCAGCACCTCAACATCCTCGCCTTCGGCCACCACCCCGCCGCCGGCCGCGGTCCGGTCGGCATCGCTGTACTCCGCCACAAAGAATACCAGGCGTTCGGTTACGGACCCCGGCGACATGAACGCCTCGAACACGCGGCGGGGCTGGGCAATGCTGCAGCCCGCCTCCTCCTCGGCCTCGTGCCGGATGGCGTCCTCGGGGCTGCGCTCGTCCAGCAGACCGGCCACAGCTTCGATTAGCGGCTCGGGGTGGCCGTTGACGTAAGCGGGGTAGCGGAACTGCCGCGTCAGAAGCACGGTGCCACGGCTGGGGTCATAGGGCAGGATGACAGCGCCGTTGCCGCGGTCGTAGGTTTCGCGCGACACGGTTTGCCAGGTGCCGTCCCGACGCTGGTAATCGAATGTGGTCTTCCGCAAAACATACCAGTCGTCGGACAGCACGCGCACATCCCGAACACGGATGCGCTCACCGCTGCTGGCGCTCACGCCACCGCCCCTGCCGGTGCCAGCGGCAGGTCCCCGGCAAGGCGGAACACGGGACGGCCCCCGCGCTCGAAGATGGCCACCATAGCATCGGCGCCAACCGACGCGTCGCCGATCCGCAAGCAAGCGTCGCACCTTGCGGCGATGCGCTCGGCAACAGGGTGGAAGATCGTGTCCCAAGCTGCGTCGCCCATCCGTACCAAGCCTGCTGTTTCGATCAGCGGTAGGGCGAACCACTCGCCGGCGACGGGCAGGTGCCCGGCCCGGAACACGGCAAGCGCCGCCTCGTTCATAGCCCTCATGTTGTGCGCGATAAGCGCAGGGTCGTCGCCGGTGCCGGACCGGTATGGGCCGGCAACAAGGACCATTAGGGGGTGTTTGGACATGGACACGGCGGGGCTGCTCCTGCACGGGAACTGGTATCCTGGACCGAGGTCGCCAATACCGCACCCCTGCACAGGTGAGGGCAGGCCAGCAAGTTGGCTAACCTGCCACCTCAAGGCTGGATGGTTTGGTGCCACCGCCGACTGTCCGCCTGGGTTGGTTTGACGGACAGCCACGAATCGCGGTTTCATCCAAGTGTTGACACCTGCTTTGACCCCGCACCCGTAAGTTTCATCATGGACGCTGTCAGTGGGTCATCTCAGTCGGCGGCCTCGGCGCTGTGAAGACCCGAGGCGATGCTTGGGAGTACCGTCGGGGCGACGGAGACACGGAACAGGCCATCTGGCACGGCCGCTGCTCTCCTGCCCTCCAAATGCATTTCCACGAGGAACATCAGGTGACGGTCGTGCTGCACGGCATCCGTCGGTTCGAGACGCCAGACGGAAGTGTCGAAGCCGCCGCCGGCAAGGTCGCCATACTACCGGCTCGCATGCCGCACCGGCCGGTCGGACTCGACAGCGCGACGACAAGCATCAACCTGTACCTGCGGCCCCGGCACGGTGCGGCCGTTGTCCCAGCGGCAGCCCTTGTGCTGCAATCGCCGAGCTGGATGGCGCTGGGCACCATCTCTGATCCTGGCAAGGTCGCGGATTGGCTTGATCGCATCCCTCCCAACGTCTCCTCCTCCTATGCTGCCCTGAACGAGGACCTGATCGCGTCGGTGGCGCGTGCGCCGACCTCGACCAGTGCCGCCGCGGTGTGGGGGCTTTCGCGCGAAGGCTTCACGCGCCGATTCACCCGCGCGACAGGCATGCCGCCGGCCGCGTACCGCCGCGTGCTCCACCTTAACCACGCACGCGCCCTGCTCGGCGCCGGTGTCGCGCCGGCCGCCGCCGCGGCCGAGGCAGGCTTTTCCGATCAGAGCCATCTAGCCCGAATAATTCATCGGACTGCCCGAAATCGGCCCAGGCCACCAAACACCTGGGCCAGAGATTTCATTGCAAAAAACTTCATCAAACAGTCCATTCGCATAGTTGTGAACGATATCAAAGCCAAACCGTTGATATCGCTCACAACTATGCGA
>JAABVA010004842.1_pt1 | contig 12363 bp, 11 predicted proteins | sample 5560331 | NCBI WGS metagenome assembly JAABVA01 (sample SAMN12812661, study PRJNA571458) | rock metagenome | isolation source: Antarctica rocks | place: Antarctica: Victoria Land, Mt New Zealand sud | collected 2016-01-07
GCAACTACACTTGCCCGGGTAGCTCAATCGGAAGAGCGTGGGACTTTTACAATGCTGTTGTGCAATCCCAAGGCCGAGGGTTCGAGCCCCTCCTCGGGCGATATTAGTTTTGCTGTCTTTTTGTTCGTTCAAAGTAACGCCTGGGATGGGATGCCTATAGGTACAGAGTATACTTTTGTTCCAGAGTGATGTTTTTATACTTCGTACGTGGGCCTCCGTACTCACAATAAGTGCTGAGATAGTTGTACGGAGTAGAGCTGAGCGCTTTCGCGCGCCGCGAGTCTTACATTCAATAAAAGTCTTTTTTTAGTATCAATCATTATTAGCGACTGGCGGCGTGTGTGCGGCAAAGGAACAACAATAATAATAAAAAGTTGGGGGCTGGCTGGCTGGCGTGCAGTGTAGACAGGGGCGCGGGCTGGGGCTGGGCTGGGCTGGGTTGAGGTGTTGTTGGTTCAGCTGGGCTAGAATTGCTACCGTAAGGTACTTTACCTTCCTGGGAGGTTCCGCTCTCGTTGGCACCCTCGAGCTCCATGATAGACTAGACTACAAAGTTACCGACTACAGACAAGACTGCCTACTTCGTACAGACTATCTAAGGTACTCTCTTCTCGTACTCTGTACCCTACAGTACTATAGGACCAGTACATACCGGCCTTCATCGCAACACACATGTGAACCTCAAGCCGACGCAACATCGAGGTCAGCATCCAGGTTTGGAGATACGTGTCCTGAGATCGACCCGCTCTTATTGACTGACTGGCGTCCGCTCGCAAAGACTGTTGACATCTTCCATTGCCACCGGCGCATAACCTCGTCAACAAAGAGGAGCATTATGGGCCGAACATCTGACAAGGATGTACAGGCCGCGTTCGTGGAGTTTCGCGCAAAGGAAGATGACAAGGTAGGGCGCATGAGATCAGAAATCTGACGCCTGGCTCACCGTCGACGTGTGCAGTGTCTCTCGGTCCAATGTATCTACTGTCAGCAAATCCGCGCCAAGAACACGAGTCGGCAGCGCGCGCATCTGCTCGAATGTAACGCCTACCTCGACGCAATGAAGGACGTGAATCCCGACAACAGCATCATCCGAGAAGCTGCGACTCACGTCAATGGGACCCCGACTCCCTCCAAAGTCCCCGGGGCGCGTTCCTTTCAAGTCCCACAGGCGCCATCCATACAAGTGCCCAAGCCCGGCCTCGAGCGAGACTTCCGGATGAGCGTGCGGGTCAACCCCAAGATATCCGTTGGGCCAAGTATCTGGGGTCAGCGGGATTGGGTAACCTTTATAGACGGTCATTGGAACGGACGATGGGGAAAGGGAACTGTCGTTGTACGCCATCTCCCCGTAACCCCTTCATCGCCGTGTGCTGACGCGATCGATCATAGCCTGGTGGGCAAGACTCGCAGCTTGTCGCGTCGGATCTCTCCACCCATCTGGAAGCCTCTTACCTCCTACAAACATCCGATATGCCCCCAGCATACATTACCGTCAAGACCGATGGCTGGCGGACGGGTACGAGGGAAGTCCTTGAGAAATTGTTTGACCCAGAGCAGGCAGATACTGTGGACCCACGTACATACTTATTTCGACTGTATATACGACTAGAGACTGGTGACCAGAGGTATCTGCACGTCAACACAGGGATGTGGATCGGTAGCGGGATGAGGAGAGGTGCTGAAGGTAGTCGCCTACTGTAATCCTTCTCCAGAAATGGTACGAATGCTTACTACTCAAAGTCATCTACGATGCATATCGGGTTACTTGAGTTGGCCTCGGACATCAAAAGCTCCACGGCAAGCATGGCAAGGACAATTGACGACCAGGATATCTCTTTCTGCATCTCAAAGCCTTGGGATTGCTCTTACTTGCCGGTTATCTGCATTGAGGCAGCACCCTTATACCCATTCCCCGTTGGTCGCTGTCACTTGCACGATAAAGGAGAAAAATTCGATGAGCTGTATGCCTATTTCTTTCTGCAAATGAGCTTGGGTTGCTGTCATTCCCCTTCGGCAGCGGTCCCGCTTAGTCAAAGATCGGAGTAGTGACAAGTCCTTTCTTGGGTGGGCCGTCATAGTTGTGACAACGCAGCCGTCGACACCTTGCTGGCGCCAGCTTGTCAAACTCAGACGTCTGACGCTCATGGAGGCTCCTCTTCGCTGTGTCATTATAGTCTTATCTTGTCTTGTCCTGTTCTTTTGTTCTTTCTGGAGCTCCAGCCTCTTCGAGTAATCTGCTACAGTCCTAGGGAGGTTTCCTTGGCATTGGGGAATTACCAGGGGTCAACGGCGTCTCAGCACATGTTCATCTCTTTAGGAGAACTGTGATCTATTGTACCATACCTCCGTTGTGAGCAATCAACCACAATGTTTGCTACGTGCCTGCCTTCCAATCAGGCAGCGTCTTCTGGACCGCACCTGATCCTTGTGAAGTGCCAGTTTGCTATGAAAACCAAGACAGATTTCATATCCAAACTTTCGTGAGAGAGCCTCACCATGAATATTGGTGTGTACTAACCGAACTTACCGATCATGCTTCTCAGAGAGTATTGTACGACACTTGAATCAGTCTCCTCGCTACCACAGTCTAAAGACGGCGTAGCAACAGTAAGCGCATCTTCTCCTTGAGAGCAGTTATATACCTCCGGAACATCAGTCCTAAGTAGGCTGGTGGTCGTCTCTCTCCTTGTTTTGTTCTCTCGGCTTGCCTCCTTTCAACACTACCTGTACCATATGAGCACCACCATGTTTCATCCGACTGCTGACCTAGGCTGTCACAATATACGATTGCTACCAACACCGCCTGTTTGTAGGCCATCTCGGTTTTCGCTCAACGGCCGGCTCTCTATTACCAATTGTCTATCCCTCTTGAACATCCCGACATTCTATCCTATGACGAGCTATGGTATAGCATGAACCATACCATGCCCTGGAACCTATTTGGTACTAGTAGGTAGTGAGACTGTGCGGTCTCCTATCAGGCAAACCCTGGCTGAAACCCTCACGAAGAGGTCAGAGTGTTTGTCCAAGACATCAAGGAGGGTCAAGTGTCTATGTTCGTCTAGGTCTGACAATCTCTCGATCCAGCTGTTTGCAGCTCGTGTCCCGGTTCAGACATAACTTCATTGTCTAGTTTACTTGTGTTTGCTTGGAAAAGCGAACTGGCCCTGAATCTCAAAGGTGAATCACTGAGATTTACCTTTGCCGAGGGCCTACCCTCATGAATCACGGCAGTTGAGGCTATTCACAGCTGCAGAAGCATACCCTGTTGTCGGTTCGAGTAGCACTAATTGCTCTTGTTTCGGTGGTTCCGCTCCGGTTCCCTACCCACCGAGGAGAGCATGGGTCTCTCACACGAGATGTTGACGCACCGTCAAGTAACAAACGATCTTTGAGTCAGATCGTAGATGGTTCCGCATTCATTACCGACAAGTACCCTAAAGCAGCTACCGTGTCTTAATTTTTTGATGAGCTAGCCCGGAGCTGCGCTGGTCACGGCTTCTACTATACTACTCCCAGGATGTCTTTGACGCTCACGCCCGGAGGAGGTGCACATCGCGAGGGGCATGGAGATCAATCTGTGGGCCGAGGGCCACTGCAGTGACGCATTCAAGGGGTCCATCAGATGTGTGTCGCGGTATATGCGATGAGCCTGGAGTGATAGATCAGCTCGGAGTTTCCTGCAAGGGCATTGGCCACACAGCGCCATGCAATCAGGGTAGCAGTCACCGGCCAGACCTCGGCTGGGCACTAGGGTGCTTCACCGGCGCCGTTCTCCGTCGCCTGTCTCAATTCGACACCGACTCTGGGCCGTTTGTGACCTGCCTCAGCACGAGTGGACCGATACAAGGGGGAAACTTTGAGTGATGTGTCGGTTGATTGACTGCGGAGACGCTATGCGCGCAATCCTGCAGTCAACCGTTTCTCCCTTTCAGCAATGATTCGGAGTCCTCCATGCGCCCCGCCGGGGTGGAGGCACACGCCTTGGCGCCAACATCCCCTTTGTGGGCTTGCAAACAGACAGTGCAAGGTACCAAGGAGCAGTGAGTCGGCTGACGATCATTCGATGATCTCGATCATCTTCATATGGGTCTGAGTAGAAGAAACCCTCTGATATTTTGCTTTTATGATTGAGACGATCAAGTGGCTGGGACCAGACGGGTAGAGACAGCAGAGGCTTGGAAGGTGATATCGATTGCCCTATCAAATTTATCTGAGTCTCAGTCTTGGTCTTATTCTTCCCTGCAGTCGTGGCCATCACGACGAGCAAGCATTGATTATTAAGTGAATGTACGTACCTTACGTTACCCTACCTTAGCGAGAGTGGGGAAGAATGCGGGCAAGGTTCCGCTTCGCTCGTTAGCTCCGTATGATAATAATAAGAAAAATGATGATATTATTGTTATTATTATTTCCCGCTGGTTTTCATTTCTCCATGCCTAATATTTACAAGGTATCAATATAATGTCAAATCAACATCATTTGAGTAATAGGGTACAGGTACCTATATCATCCTTGACGACGGGACTTCTTGATGCTTGATGCAGACACACTTGATCATTCCCAAGATCCCCAGCGGCGGGTCTTCAGCTGTCCCACATCACCTTTTGACTTTACCTAACCTAACCTTACTCAACTGTCCGTACCCTTACAACCTAAGATACCTTTAGGTAGTACCTTGAAAGGTACTTTGCACGATAGGTGGAAGATAAGGCGAGGTGTTTGTACCTTGCCTGGCTTGCATCGGTCTTGACTTGGCCTTCTCCACACTCCCTCCACCAGTTCTCTTCGCTTTACTTCCTTTCACCTCAGCCGGACGTTACCTTAAGTTATATGCTTTCCTATATTCCGTACCTTCAACACTGCATCACCATTCCTGCAGCCAAGTTACACGAAACTCTACAAGCTTCCCCATTTTCAATTTCTTCAGTCTTTAGGTTTTCAGCTCCGTGTTCTGGCAGCACACCCAATTGCCCGATTCATGGCGACTATCAGTGTTCCTTCTCCTTCTGCTTTTTTAAACAGTCCAGCCGCAACTGTCCCGCGACCAACCACCAAGACTGCCCCGAGACGACCATCAACCATTGCAAGAGCACCAAACACTACGACGGCGAGAGCAGATGGAGTTGCGAAACCGAAACAATCCAAAAGTCGTAATGGTATGGTTATCGCCCGTACCATACCCTTTACCTGTTCTGGGCGTGATATGAGAACGCCAATCATATATCTCGACTGCAGTGCGATGGTGCCATGCTGATCTCCCGTCTTGATAGGATGCGTCACATGCAAAGGGAAACGGTTGAAGTGTGATGAGACGAAGCCGTCATGCCAACAATGTCAGAAGAGAGGTGTCGTGTGTGGTGGATATAAGAAAGACTTCAAGTGGCGGCCATTCGAGGAAGCAACATTCACCGGCAAACCAACATCTCACAGGACGAGGAAAGGTCTATACTCCGTACTCTGACCCGCCTTGAATTGAAGTCAGGTCTAAACAAGTCACAGCCTCGACTTTCGCACCAAACCCGAAACCTGCCGAAGATGTGTCGACCAGCCCTGTGTTGTCTGATGCTTCAACTGCTACCGTCAATCATGGAAGCACCGCCGTGCGAACCGTCTTCCAGGATTCATCCACACCAGAAGTGATGCCAAAATCACAACTGCCTCCCAACGAACCTCCCTTTTCCAATGATGCATTTGCCCCAGAGCTGTCCCAGCTCGTTACCCAGCACATACCTGGCGGTATCCCAAAGCAACCGTTTGACGAACCCTGTCAGCCTAGCTCCGCTGCGAGCACCGTCAACACCACCGCATTCGACGATGGTAGCACCCTGCAATCACTCGGAACCATAGCTTCCAGCTTTTCACCGGGTCAGTCACCAAAGTTGATCGATCTTTTACTGCCTGGTACCGATCTGAATGCGCCTTCTCCGGACTTCATGGACTATCCCCCTCCGCAATCGGATGTACCGTATCAGCCGGGGGGATATCGGCTGCCGGAAAATGCGATTGACGATGACGAGGACGTCGAAGAGATTGTCCGTCAGCCAGAATTCAACGCTGAAGCATGGATAATGCGGTTACCCTCACCCCCACCTTCGAGCCCTTCGAGCTCGTCGAGCTCATCTGATGGGTCGAGATTTGATCCCTTCCACATCATTTATCCACAGCCCGTAATCCATGCGGACAGTCCAGAAATGCTTATGCTTCGCTTTGACCGGCAAACATGCGGTATTTTGTCCATCAAAGACGGTCCTACGGAGAATCCATGGCGAACGCTGGTTTGGCCGTTGGCGCGAGACTCTCCTGCGCTATATCACGCCATCAGTTCGATGACGGCCTTCCATACTTCCAAAGAAAGGCCGGAACTGAGAGTGGAGGGTATGGAGCACATGAGGCGGAGCATTAGGTCGTTGGCTGTTGGTATCGAGAGTATGAGGACAGACATCGCACTGGCAACGACGTTGGTCTTGGCTTTCGCGGAATCCTGGGATCGCCACGTTTCCACCGGTATCGAGCATTTGCGTGGCGCCAGAGTCCTAGTCAATCAAGCTCTGATGAGGTATCGGCAGGGCAGTCTGTCCGATGACGATGAGACAACGCTCAAATTTCTGTTCAACACCTTCGTGTACATGGACGTTATTGCTCGTCTGACCTCGATCGATAACGATGAATCCAACGATTCCGACACCGTGCTCTGGTCCCCCTCCGGTTTCTTTACAGCGAACAACGAGATTGATCCCCTCATGGGTTGCGCAACGACGCTCTTCCCGCTCATAGGCCGTGTTGCCAACCTTATCCGACGAGTCCGAAAAAGTGACTGCAACTCCGTGGCGATCATCTCCCAGGCCATGGGGCTGAAGTCTGCCATCGAGGAATGGACACCTCCTCATTTCTTTGAACCACCGGAGGACCCCACGTCCGAGATTACCCATAGCATGCAAACCGCCGAGGCTTACCGTTGGGCGACATTACTGTATCTTCACCAAGCAGTTCCGGAGATCCCCTCGCCATGTGCCGCACAACTTGCGAAGAAAGTCCTCGTTTTCCTGGCCACGGTCCCGCCCAGCTCACGAGCTATCATCGTGCAGATCTACCCTCTGCTTGCCGCGGGCTGTGAGGCTTCCAGCATGGAGGATAGAGCGTGGGTAGAGGATCGGTGGGCAGCTATGGCGCAGAGGATGCTGATCGGCAACGTCGACCGATGCTGGGAGGTCATCAAGGAGGTCTGGGATCGTCGTGATGCATATGATGCCGAGATGGTTCAGCGGGAACAACGACAGTGTGCCTCCCGAGTCTCATCGGGGTACGCCCCGCTGATGGAGGGCATGAAGAGGAAGTTCCGCATCGAAGAGCAAGACATTGTCGGCTCATTGGAGTGGTCTGACCCGTTCGGCGGCGGTGATCGCAAAAGACGAGCCACGAACGGAGAGATGGGAATGCCAGCGCCGAATGGCCTGCATCAGCTACGGAACCAGTCGATCTACACAACCCCGAACGTCGGGTTCGAGAAGACTGTGCGAGGGAGACTGCACTGGGTAGGTGTCATGAAAGACTGGGATTGGGAAGGTAGGCTCAAGCCTCGACTCTGCTATTCCATCGTCTGCTAACCTGATGACAGTACTGCTCGGATGATCCAACGTTGCTGCTCATCCGATTCTCCCGTGCTTTGGAACTCTGCTCCGGAGCCAGGCTGGCTGCGTTATGGTAGACGAGACGTGTCGCTGAGGGGACTTTGGTCCGCCGCAGTGGACTGTCGGCTTTTCTCTGGACTGGACGTCTGGTGCTGCTTAGTCATATCGGTATTGTGTTTTACAGTGCGTCTGAGCGATGGTGTTCGGTGTTCCTAGGGGGGCTCACGACGGTATTCCGAAGGGGTCGACTTGCTGGGCGTTGGCAGATATAGGGCAGGTATGAAACAGGCAGGCGTTGCTGCTCACTATATACCACTACATATTACTACGGAGGTAATCGTACCAGTAAAGGGTTTCAGCTGCGGGAAGACAAGTCCTGGCATGTAACTTTGCATTGAGATTCGCGAACGATTCCCGAAGACGGTCAGCGAAGCCTTATCCAGTGCACCATGACACCGCAGGGTTGAGTGCCACAAACGGAACATATCAAAATATCACACCACGATAATTGGAGATGACTAGGGTACACGTGAAGAGTACTATTGCTTACTCAGGATCATGGACGGCGAGTACCACCTTACCAGAACTGGCAAAAGTTTCCCAGCACAACAGGACTAAATGTTACGGTTGGCCTTCGCAAAAGTTCACTGCACGCATCTGACCACACATGTCAGATGGTCTCACTAAAACCTCAGATGATCTTGACAGAGATTATTGAAAGATCATCTGACCTTCTGAAACATCTCAAGATCAACTGAGGTTCAATTTCTTTGAATATATTACTAATCAATTCACAATATATTAGTCCTAACTTAACCTCTAATACACAAACACACTAATGTATCTGAAATGCATTCTCAATATATTTCATATTGCTAACCCTAACTTCCTAATTCTAACCATCTAATCCCCTAACACTAATCCCTAATCACTAATTAGTTATGAATAGATTCTTCATGAATTTGTAATGAATTATTAATGAATTACACAGTCACAATTTCAATTTCTTGCTTGTTAGCTTCACAAAAAATCTTAAAGTTCAGAATTAGTGTAGGATCATCTGAGGTTTTAGTGAGACCATCCGACCTGCATCCGTCACGCATCTCCAGTCGCCGGCGGGTTGTTCGAAAACCGAACGTTATATTTTCAGCCTTACTCGCCCATTTCTTCTCCCCGGGGAGGTGCTCCATACCATGACACTATGCTGTTTCCAGACAACGGATCCTTCGATTGGGAGCCGAGAGCCCGCACCTACTGCTCAACTTCATGTGTAGTCCAACAGAGGGGAAGGTTATAGTGGGGATCGTAGAGCCTCAAGAGGCAATGGATGGACTTCCTAGATATATAGCGGACGGGCTGCAGATGTTCTTCTGCAATACATTTCGCTTCCGTAACCACTTGTGATTCTTGACATATCTCAGCCTCTTTCGCCCTCGACTTCCAAGAGGTAAGCAATCAAGCCTTCTTTCGTGACATGCACATTTTCCTCTCAATCGATGCTTTTCGATCATTCTCTTCCAACCAGGCTAACATCTCTCGTCCAGCAGCGATCCCCATCACCATCCGGACCTTCACCCCACAACTATGTCTTCCAAACCGGCGATGAGCCACTACGCCAAGGCTCAGTCATCGTACAAGCCACCTCTGATCGCCAACGAAAACGCCTTCCTCGGTGACGTCTACTCCTCGTATGTCCCACCTTTCCCGTCCTCCAGCTCCACCACTTTCCTCTCTTCTCACCCCATCACCCCCCCCCCCCCCGCGGCTGCCTCAATCCTCCCCTCATCATACCCAACACTAACCCCCACCGCAGAGAGAAAATCGACCCGGAGAAACCGATCTCAGCCGGCTTCTACCGGCTGGAAAAGGGCACGCCGCTCGTGTACACGTACACGTACCACGAGATGAAGATCATCGTCGAGGGCGAGTTCGACATCGAGGACGAGACCGGGCAGAAGGTGCACGCCGTCCCCGGCGACGTCTTCTACTTCCCCAAGGGCGCCAAGATCACCTTCTCCACCGACACGTACGGCTTGGGCTTCTTTGTCGGGCAGCGGGGGGAGGGGACGGCTTAGGTGGGGTGGAGCGAGGGTGGGGGGGGAGGAGGGGGTGGGTGGGCGGATGGATGGATGGATGGATTGATTGTAGCTGTTTCGCGGGGCGAGGAGGATAATATATACCATGTCGCGAACTCCGGAAAGGAGATGTTTGGTCTCCGACTTGCTGTGCTCGAAGTTTTATTGAACCGTCCGAGGCCCACCGCGTCCTCTACCATGCAACTGCCCAGTGATCGGTCTGGTGTCCCGACCCATCACGTCTACCCATTCGAGGAACCAGTACCGACTTCCTCTCCCCACCAAGCCCTAATGTCCCTCGTCAACACCCCCGGCCCGTTTCTCCCCTCATCCCTCCCACCTACAACCACCACCTACCAATCAGCCGATCAAAGCCGCACGGTAACTCATCATGCCCCGTTGCAATTAACCCATCCATCCCATTACTCGCGTCCCGAAGCTCACAAGATGCAAGACAGACACTCTCGTGCGCCGTCCGGATAGACGCCTCACAACCCTTTCCCCTCCCTGCAATCTTTTCTCTGTCCAAGATAGAGAGAAAACCCAATAGGAGGAAGGGGAAGGAAAGATAGGATAGGGGAGAGGGCAGGGGCGGAAAAGGAGGCGAGGGATGGCGATGGCGATGGCGATGGCGTCGGCTTGTTTGCCTGATGGTATATACATCTATCGTCGGTCGGTCGGAGGCCATCGCCTCCAACCGTGGAGTTCTTTCCTCGACGCTCCTTTCATGTCCGTTTCCGTTCCTATTCCGGTGCCACGACAAGCGGGTGATGACCTCAGAGGGTGGAAAGTCTGGCTCAGCAGACATGTTTGTACGTACACAGCGATATAAGCGCCACAAGCATAGCAAAACCCCTTGTATACCCATTCCCAGATCCTCTCCCGCGACGCCCATCGCGTAGACGCATCTCGGTACCTGTCTGTCTGTCTACTCACTCATCCAGCAATCTATGTATCCATCCGTCGACACCCATCCACCCCCCATCAAATCTCCCCCCATAGCCTCAAATCCCTCGAACTAGCCCCCACACTCACCCCGATCCTCCCCCTCCCACCTTCCCCAACCGGCACCACCCAATTCTGCTTCCTCACACTCCAATAGCTCAAATCCTTCCTGCTCAACTCCAACCTGACCTCTTTACTCTCACCCACGCCCAACTCCAACTTCTCGAACGCCCTCAGGACCCTCACCGGGAAATCGATCGCCTCCCCGGTCTCCGGCTCCTTGACGCCGGCCGGGAACTCGACGTACAGCTGCGCGACCTGCTTGCCGGTCCTGGCGCCGGTGTTGGTGAGCGTCAGGGTCGCGACGGCGAGGGTCTCGTAGAGGGCCGGGTTGCCGCCGAGGCCGCCGCCGGCGGGGGAGCGGGGTTGCGGGACGGTGTAGCCGGCGGGGTAGCGGTACGGGCCGCGTTTGATGGCGGTGGGGGAGGCGATGTAGGGGTAGATGTAGTTTTTCAGTTTGCGGAAGTGTGGGGGGAAGAGGGCGGAGGCGGGGTCGGGGACGGTGGGGTCGTAGGAAGGGGGTTGGCTCGTGTCGGCTGGGCGGGGGGATGGGAGCGGGGTGATGGGTTTGGTGAGGGTGACGGAGAGGTTGGAGAAGGCGAAGGAGGTGTAGGAGAGGCCGAAGCCGAACTCATAGCGGGGGGGAATATTGTGCTTGTCGAAGTGGCGGTAGTCGATGTAGAGGCCCTCGCTGAAGGTTTGCTGCGGCACCACGCCGTTCGGGTAGTAGAGGATTTGGCCGCCAGGCCCGTAGTCGGCGAGACTCTTGCCGACGGTGTAGGGGAGGCGGCCGCTGGCGTCGACGTCGCCGAAGAGGACGTCGACGAGCGCGTTGCCGCTTTCTTCGCCGGGGAGGTTGGCGAGGATGATGGCCTTGACGCCGGGTAGATCGGCCCAGCGTTCGAGGACGACTGGGCCGATGGCATGTAGGACTACGATCGTCTCCCCGCTGCCTCTGCCACAGCCTTTGGCGACGGTCTGGACGAGCTTGTCGCCGTCATTCTGAGCGTAGAGGTCGTTGCGATCTCCGCGGATACCGTCAGAAGCGATGAAGCCTTCCCCGCCTATAGAGTTGATGAATACAATGCAGAGATCTTGGTCTGCTAGGATTGATGGTGAAGTTTCGATGGGTGGGTTGTTAGTCAAGAAATGGGTCATGTACACCGAGTTGAAGTCAAATTTCGCCTCCAACGCCTGCAGTGGTGTGACGAGATAAGGGAAGTCTACGGCACCGCTTCCCCACCCTGAGGCTAAAGTGCCTTGATTGCAACCTCGGTCTGGGCAGACGTTGGGTCCTCTTCCTGGTCCAGCGTCCTCGCCGAATACTCCAACGCGGAACTTCTTGCCTTTGTCAGACCTTGCCACGCCAGACCGACCCTGCGGGGTGAGTGGGAGTAAGTCGTCTTCATTCTTGACCAGAACAGTTCCTTCCGCCGCGATCTGTTGAGCGAGTCGGCCGTGGAAGTCCTTGCCCTGTCCCTGCACGTCAACGAATTTGTTGACCACCGCCATTGTCTTGTCATCACTACCGGGATGGATCGGCCCAGTTTCGTCGTTTGTGAATGACGAAAAGTTTGGTCCGCCGTCACCCTCAGGAGGTGGTGCAGCCCAAGTGTCTTGACCCAACTGGTACCAAGCCGCCACAATCCGTG
>JAABVA010004843.1_pt1 | contig 12362 bp, 18 predicted proteins | sample 5560331 | NCBI WGS metagenome assembly JAABVA01 (sample SAMN12812661, study PRJNA571458) | rock metagenome | isolation source: Antarctica rocks | place: Antarctica: Victoria Land, Mt New Zealand sud | collected 2016-01-07
GTCTGGCGTGGCAACTGCGGACGCTCGCGGCGTTCCAGGGCTTACTTGTGACAGCGAACGGGTCCAATCAGGCCACCCTGTCGTTCCACGACCCTGACGGCTTCCTGCTGGATCAGGTCGCCCCACAGCCGATGAACGTCGTGCAGGTGCGCATCCCCAACAGGTGGGGCGTGTGGGGCACGGCGTGGACGGGCTTCGTGGACAGCGCGCACGAGATCCACGACGCCGAGGCCACGACGCGCACGGTCGAGCTCGTCTGCTCTGGTCCCTACAAAAAATGGGAGGTCACGCGCCAGTCGGCGGGTGATGTGCTCACATTGGCCTATGCATCCATGCAGAACATCGCGGGCGCGGAGGTCGTGCGGTACAGCGCGATGGCGGTCGGCTATGACCCTGCTAATATCGCGTTTGACCCGGTGGCCGACAGTGGCACGGGCCTGTACGGCTCGATTGCCGCCTCGACGATGATGAATCCTGACCAGCAGACGTGGAGCGCGCCGGTCCAGCAAATGCTGGCCAGCAGCGGCCTTGAGTTCTTTTTTGACGAGGACGGGCGCGGACACTATCGGCGCGTCGGTTTCCTGGGCACGAGCCAGCGCAAAGGGCAGCCCCCCCCGCACATCCCGCGTATCGGGCGCGAGGACATGCTGCACGCGGATCTAGCGACGGGCGACCGTGGCGTGCTGACGCGCATCGAAGTCCGCTGGGGTCCATTTCCGTCGCTGCAAACGGCAGTCGTCAAGACCGCGCCGGTGGGTATGTCAAACCAGTTGGGCACGCGTGCGCTGGTCATCTCGGCCCCCTGGCTCCTGTCGCAGGCAGGGGCGCAGTACCTCGCCTCCACGCTGCTCGACCAGTACGCGGCAGGCGTCGCCACCGGGTCCATCACGATCATTGCCAACCCCGAGATTCGGGTGGGGACGATCGTGGAGATACCGGACCCGCGCGGGGGCGATGGCTGGACGAGGTATTACATCGTTAGTGTGAGCTATATGTGCGTGTGGGGCTCGACGTGGACGCAGACGTTGGGCCTGGCCTATGGGAGGAGTCCAGGCAACAAATTCCCGTACATCGGCGATGTCAAATACCCGCAGCTGCGGGTATCGGAGCGGGACGTGCCTGGTTACGTCCCGTTGCTCGCGTTTGACCCTAACAACCCGCGCCGCGTGGTGTCACCCCTGCGTGTGGTGGCCCAACCGTCGCTAGCGCCCACTCAGGCCGCGTCTGCGGCCTTCCAGGTCGGCAGCGTCATTGAGTTACGCACAACGGCGTCAGGCGGGCAATGGGTGGGGCCATCGCACCAATACACGGTTGTCGCCGCATCGTCCTCGCAGCAAGACCCGACCATCATCAACCTTGCGTCGGGCAGCGGGATAGCCTACGCGACGATCACAATGGACAGCTCGGGAGACACAAGCGTTGATACGAGTACCACTAGTGGCACGGGGGCAACGACGGGCACAGCGACGATGGGTAGTCCGTCCACACATGCAGCGGGCACGGGGGCGCACCCGGCCGGCGGGACCTCTCCGGCAGCGGTGCTCAACCCTGGAACGCTCCCCCTGCGCGCCCTGGCTGCCGCGCGGTCGCTCGCGGGCCATCCATACCTCCCAGGCCACGCAGGAAATGACGCATGGGACTGTATCGGCCTCGTCGCGTGGGCCTATAACGCGGTTGGCGTCCCCGCGCTGTTCCTGCCGAATTATCGTGGCCTTGGCATCAACGCGGACACAGGGCCGGAGGGCGCTTTCAGCTACTTCCTGGGCCACGGCGCGCGCGAGATTGCCGTTGCAGACGCGCAGAAGGGCGACCTGCTCTTTATCTGGATCGCCTCGCTGGCAGACCAACAGGGCTTCGCGCACATCTGTTTCCAGTGGGACCCTGGCCTGAACTTCGGGGCGAACAACCCGAACATGGGTATTTGCGTGTCGCCCATCGAGGGGTATCTCAGCGATTGGCCAAAACAACCGAAAACGCGGATCAACCGCGCCCTTGACCTGTCGAGGTACAAACCATGAACGGCCTCGACGCCCTCATCGCCCAGGCCCGCCGCCAGGGGTGGACCGTGGAGGAACGCGGGTCTGGACATTTCATGCTCCGCCCGCCGAATCGAACCGACCCGCTCGTCGTCGCCAACAGGCGCGGCCAGCTACGACGGGCTGGCCTGCGCCTAGACACGAGGACAACATCATGACGACAGACACGACCACCCGACGCGCAACCCTGGCCTGGGCGCGAGAGCGCGACGCCGAGCTGCAAGCGAGGGGCGCCGCCCTCCTGCGCATCGGCAACAGCCTGACGGTCTCCCACGCCGCGGGCCAGCCGGTCAACCGTGAGGACGTGCTCATCGCCCTGGTGCGCGCGACGGCCCTAGCCGCCGATGTCATGGCGCTCTCGCAACAGGTCATCGCGGCGTGCGACATCGCCGGCCCGGCGCAGGGCGAGGTGTAATAAAAATGTCAAAAAGGTGTCAAATCCGCACGAGGAGGGAGCCATGCCCCGCCTACGTCTAAGCGACCCCGGCGTCAAGCAGCGCATCCAGAACATGCAGGCGGCGGGTATGTCCAAGGAAGGGATCGCCTCCGACCTGGGCATCACGCGCCAGACCCTGTACGCATGGCTCGATCAGGTCGGAGGGGAGATGCAAAGCGCTGTGGTCGCGGGGAAGGCCGACTACGCGGCCCGCCTCACTGAACGACAGTTCCACCTGTACGACGAGCTCGCTGATAAGGCGCGGGGGCTCAGTGAAGAGATAGACCAACTCCGCGCCATGCAGCGCGAGACGCCGACGCCGCAGACGGCCGCGGTCATCTTCCGGGGCTACAGCGTCGTGCAGTCCTACCTCGAAAAGATGGGCGAACTCTTGGGGCAACTCCAACCCGCTCAGGCCGCCAACATCCATCTCACACGCATCGAGCAACTGCTCAATGTGAGCATGCCCGAAGAGCAGATCCCGGCCAGCCTACGGTCGGTCGTGATGGCAGGAGGACGTGATCGTGATGATAGCACCCACGACTAACGCCATGTCTGCCAGTCCGCCGGCGATACGGGAGAGCGCCACGCTGTTCTCGTGCTACGTCGCCGGCGTCACGCCGCATCCGACGCAGGCGCTGTTTCTCGAATGTCGCGCTCCCGTCAAGGTCGCGGCCTGCGGTCGCCGGTGGGGCAAGAGCACGGCCGCCTCACTTGACGTGATTCACCTGGCCGTGGCAGGTGACGCGCAGGGGAAGCCGACGCGGCAAATGATTGTCGCGCCGTCCTCGGACCAGACGCGCATCATCGGTGATGAGGTCGAGCGCTTGCTGCTCACCGGCCCGCTGGCTCCCGTCGTGGCCAACGTCGTCCACGCGCCCTTCTTCGAGGTAGAGCTCGTCAACGGCAGCATCATCATGTGCCGCTCGGCGGCGAACGAGGGCAAATACTTGCGTGGGCGCAGCGCGCACCGTGTGGTCGTCGATGAGGCGGCCTTTGTCTCGGAGCACACGCTACAGGAAGCGATCCTGCCAATGCTGGCGGACACAAACGGCCAGCTCGTGCTCATCAGCACGCCGTTCGGGCACAACGCCTTCTGGGAGTTCTTCATGCGTGGCCAGGGGGGCGACCCAGCCTGCCGCAGCTTCCAGTTCCCCAGCTACGATAACCCGCATGTCAGCCGGGCCTACATCGACGCCCAGCGCGTGACGATGACCGACCTGCAATTTCGCGGGGAATGGTTGGCTGAGTTCCTCGACGACCAGGCGACCGTGTTCCGCTGGGCGCTGATTGAGCAGGCGATCCAGGGGGAACTGGCGCAGCCTATCCCCGGCCACCGCTACGCGCTGGGGTGGGACCCGGCCAAGTACCATGATCGTTCCGCCGTCATCGTGCTCGACACGACCTTTGCGCGGTGGCGCGTCGTCGCGTGCGAGACCCTGGAAGGGCGCGACTATGGGCGTCAGTTGGCGCAGGTCGGGGCGCTGGCGCAGGCGTATAACAACGCGTTCGTGGTCATGGATGGGACAGGCAACGTGGCGCTTGCCGAGCAGGTCATGGCGTCCGGGCTGGACTGTGAGGCGGTCATCTTCACGAACCCGGTGAAGCAAGGGCTCATCGACAACCTCGTGCTGGCGTTGGAGCACGGCCTGTTGACGTTCCCACACCTACCCGCGCTCATCCAGGAGCTGCGGTTCTACGAGTTCAGGCTGACGGACGCGGGCAACGTCAAGCTGGGCGCGCCCGATCGCGCCGGGGCGTTCGACGACTTGACGACAGCGCTGGCCCTGGCGGTCAAGTCAGTGATGCAGCCGCCCGAGCGTGTGGAAGTCGTCAGCCTCGCGGAGCAACTCGGCGTCGCCGGATACCAGATAGACCCGCGCTACGGCCACCAGCAGGGCATGAGCGCCCCCTCTGGCCCGTCTGGCGGCGTCAGTCCTGGCGGCCATGACCCCTACGACATGAGCGCCTTTACTAACGACGACGGGGCGGGGGCGTCCTACGGTGGCACGGGGGACGACCCGCTAACGGACGGCTGGACCATCGACCCCCGCTACTAAATATAGCTGTACGAATGAATGGATGAATGTAGGAATGAATGACATAAAACACGATACGCATGAGGGCTATATTGTCTCCTTGAGCGCCACGGGCGGGCGCCTTCGGCCCTTTCGCCGCCGCAACGACCTGACGTTTCAGCACGACTAGGCACCCGATTTCGACCAGTTGCAGCGCCACGCCATCGTGACGTACCGGGTTGGCCCTATGTCGATCCTCACAGGACGGCGTGGCGCTGTCGATGTGCGCCTGCTGACCCCCCAGACCCCGCCGCGCGTCCTGACCGACCCAGGACTCCTCGGTTCCGCCGACCATGCCGAGCAGGAATGCCTGATGCGCCGGGCTGGCATTCAGGCGCGCTGGGAAGCTGGCGACCTTTCGATACAGCAGCGGGCGGCGTTGCTCATCGACTGCGAGTTTGACCGGGCAAATCGTCTATCACGGCTTGAATCAAAGGGCGTCCGGCCCCCAGACACCGCCGACAATCTAATCGGCACGAACACAACAGACCACGGGCAGGAGAACGGGATGACAGATAGGCAGACCGGCCGCATCGACAGACTGACTAACAGAGGGTACGGGTTCCTCTCTGTGCCTGGCACGCACGGAGCGATGTTCTTTCATGCGCGGGCTGTGCCGACCGACGGTGGCCACCGTTTCGATGACCTGGCGGTCGGGCAGGACGTGACGTTCATCCTCGACCGGGACGAGAGAGGTCGCCCGTGCGCGACGGATGTACGCCCGGTCGCATCAGCGAGCCTGCCCGACTGGCCCGCGGCCCAAGGCGCTCAGATGGACGACGACGGAGATAGTACGACGTACGACTGGGAGGCGTCGGCATGACACCAGCAGCCACACAACAGACGACCGACGAGATGACCGATAGCCCGGCCCTGGCGCGCATCCGGCCCTGGGAGCCGAATCCCCGGTGGGGCGTCCTGCCCAACGCGACGCCACCCCGCTATGTCGTCTCGCTTGCCCTGACGCCTGAGCTCATAACGCTGTGTGCAAAGGTCCGCGCCGACCGCCGCGTGATACAGAGGGACATCGAAGCCGCGCACGCCGCCCGTATCAGCGAGGCCCGCGCTATTTTCAACGGCGGCGACAGCACCAAGAAAGACCTGGCGGCGGCCATTCGTGCCGCCGACGCCGAGCGCATCGCACGTGAAGATCGCCTTGCCGCGCTCGACGCCTACACGCCCGAGGCCATACTCGCGCAGCGCCGTCAGGTCGCCGACGCGGCGAATGAGCAGTCGTGCCACAGGAGCGTCGACCAGTGGCAGCAACAGCCTTGAACGCACGTTAGAGGGCTTGAGAAGCCACAGGAGAGGAACAGGTAAGAATATGGTGCAGGAACACCACAGGACACAGAACGCACCGCAGAGCGCCTTACAATCGCTCTTGCGGCCAACGAGGGCGCAAGAGGCGCGGATAGACGCGCTCGACCAGCAGCGCGCGCAACGTATCGCGCAGGTAGCGCAGGCGGCCGAGGTCCGGCACGAGGGCCGCCTGCAGTTGGCCCGCCGGCGTTTCGCCGACGGCGTGGTGGACCACGCCGTCTACCGTGGCGAGGTGACGGCGGCCGATGAGGCGCTGGGCGCCGAGAAACGTGACGTGCCGCCGGCCGACAACCGTGAGGCGCTCATCGAACACGGGTATGCCGTCGCGGCCGAAGCCTTCGTCTCTGATATGGACCGCGCCCTCGACGTGCGGGAAAAACAGGCCGCGGCCTGGACCCCGGCAGCGGTCGAGCAGGCGGCGGGAGGCGGGGTCGGCGATGAGTGACCTCCTCGACCTGCTTGACGCCCATATCTCCGGGGCTGCGCCGGCGCACGCCTCCAACAGCCCCATTGTTCTGCCCGCGCCCATGCAGGCTACATGGGAAGAAATCAGGGCGGCCCAGGGACCTGTCTACACAGTCAGTCCCACGCCCGAGCTTGAGCGGTGTCTGGCCGCCAGGCGCGCGGCGCGTGATGACGCGCGGGAAGCGGTGTTGGTGGCCGCTCGGGCCGACAAGCGGCCGGGCGCGTGGGAGCGGCGGGGGGAGGCCCTGGCGCGCATCACGGCGACCGTCCCCGACCGCCGCGCGGCCGAGGACCAGCAGGCCCGCGATGTGGCCATAGCCGTCCAGGCCGACGATGATAGCGCGATCGCCCACTTGCGCGCGTTGTACCCCGATAACCCAAAAGGAGACCGTCGTGATTGACCAAGCAACGTTTTACCGCGAGCTGATGGGTCCGGCGCTCGCACCAGCACCCACCCCAGCTCCTGCCACACCCCGCACTGCCAACACTATCACCGGCATCGTGGTGCGCGAGTCGGCCCACGATGGTCATCACCCGAACCGCCGTCGCGTTGTGTTCCTTCGGGTCGGCCAGGGCAATGCTCGCCACGGCAACCGCTACACCGAACAGGCCGCGCGGGCGCTCGTGGCAGAGATTCAGCGCCGCCCCAAAATCTACCTGGGCCACGCCTCAGAGGCGGCTATCCATGCTGGCAGTGAGCGCCACTTGGGCGACATGACGGCCGCGGCCGTGCGTGAAACGGTCCATTATGACCCTGCGACCAAGCAGGTCGTGGGTGAGATTGAGTGTTCGCCGGCCGCGCTCCAGGTCATCGACCTGGCCCACGCCGTCGGCGACACCATCGGCGTCTCCATCGAGGCCGTGGGCCAGCGCGCCAGTCATGGCAGTTCAGATATCGTGGGCTGGCTCACCTATCGCGGAGCCTGCCTGGTTCCCGAGGGCGGCGCGGGCGGGATGACCGTGCGCGAGGCCGCGACGCCCACGCCCTATGACGCCGGCGGATATAGCGACGGACGGGAGACCATCACCATGAGCACCAGCACCGATATTCTGCGCGACCTGTATGCCCCGCTCGCACAAGCCACGGCCCGCGCCGCCGCTGTGCGTGAGGCTGCGGCCTCGGAGACCCCCTGGGAGGCGATCGTTCGTGAAACGCGTGCGCGCCTCCGCGCCTCTTACCCGCAGTTGACGCAGGGCGGGGCGTCGCTCATCACGACGCGCGCGGACGAGACCTGGTACCCAGACGGCAGCGAGACATGGGAAGAGGCGGTGACGCGCGAGGCTTACGCCTACGTGGACACGCTGCCCGAACCGCTGGGCCGTGAGGGGAGCATTCAGTTTTTTGACGCGTTGATTGAGGCGAGGGGCGGTCGGTGATGAGCGAACGCACTGACCTGGCCTACGGCGGCACATCCGTCCGCGTTGAGGGCACCACGCTCGGCGAAGTGCCCGAGCAGGGCATGACCTACAACAACGGCACGGGCACCGACCTCGTGCTCAATAATATTCAGCTCGTGCTCGTGCCAAGCGGGGTGCGCACGACCGCGCCCGCCATCGCCACTCAATCGAACCTTAATCACAGAGGCGTGCTGCTGTTCCTGAACGTGACGGCGGCCAGCGGCACGGGCGGCCTGACGGTGCGCATCCAAGCCATTGAGCCGGTGACGGGGACGGCGGTCGTCAATTTGCTGACGGCGGCGGCTGTGACGGCGACGGGCCTCTACACGTATGCGCTCTATCCCAACCTGCCCAATACGGCGGCGGCGCTCGGTGGGCTGACGTTAGCGCAGAACGGTATCCTGCCGCGCGTCTGGACGGCAAGCGTGACGCCAGGCACGAGTGACAGTTGGACCTACTCGTTGAGCGCCGCCCTGCTGCTGTGAGCCACAGCGACACAGGGGGCTGCGATACAAGGCGCGACGTGCACACGGGCCAGGGCGTCGTAAGCCCTAAGGGGCGCTGGGGGGCGTCATGTGGGCGTGAGTGGCTCCGTACCCCACGAGGCCAGAGAGGCCCCCCCGCAATGCGGGGGGGCCTCTCGCGTGCCCTGGACTGTAAGGGGGCCGCGCCTACGCCAGTGGTTGTAGATATAGGTGGGTCGTGGGGTGGTCTGCCTGCGGGCGACGCGCGGGCCTACCGCCAGCGAGCACGCGGACCCGTTGCTTGGCGCTCTGCCGGCGCCGCCACCGCGCGAGGATTTGCTGGTGATCCGCCACAGAGCGGGCGCATCCGGCCGCGATGTCGTTGGCGTGGAGATCGACCAGTCTGGAGAGGAGACTCCCGACGTGGACATTATGTGCGCCCCTCGTGTCATTCCCATTGCGCCACAGCTCAACGATCCCCCGCACACCCTCGGGTGTCGCACACGCGGCGAGGATCGCTTGCGCCTGATCAACGACAGCTTGGTCGACCGTCTCGGTTATAGGTGTTGAGGTCATGGATGTCTGCTCCTTTAATCATGAGTAATCACGAGGCTAGAACGTTGCGGAGTGGTGAGCGGGCCTGGCCGCACACAGCCCTCATTTATGCCATGTCGCCTAATAAACGGCTAGTGCGCCGCATAAAAGCGACTCGCTGGCGATAGGCTGGTATGGGGGTGGGCGGGCCTTCGAGGGAAAGCTCGCCCGGAACGGAACGGTTACGACGGGGCGCTCCTGTCTCTGGCACGGCGGGTGAGGCGCTCGCACAGAGCCTCAAGCCGCGCTTCCTGGTCGGGCGTCAGGCACACAGCCCGCGCGATGAGTCGGCCATCGAACGTAAGGTAGCCGCGCCGGCAATAGATGTACAAGGCCCAGGCGGGCGTGTAGGCCGGCGACGGCGACGGTGGGGCTGTGCGGTCGGGTGTCATGGCGCGACGGATCGCGTCGCACTCCTGTGGGCTGGGCGGGTCTACGTTCATGGCGATCCCTCCTCTGTGAGCCCGTGAGTGATGTGGGGCGCGGGGGGTGCCCAGATACGGCAAAAATACCGTATCTGGGCGAGGTGAGCACACAGGGCGGTCAGTTCGCCGGCGCGGTCGCGGGCTCCACCGCTGCGATTTGTAGGCGACAGGCGCTACCATCGATGGCGCGCGGCCCCTCGGCGTCGACCGCCAGCGCCTCGGCGAGGTCGATGAAGGTGCGCGCCACGTCAGCGATCGCCCGAAGGCGCGGCGCGTCGTCCCCCTGGTCCTCCGCATATTGGTTGAAATCCCCAATCTGCGCGCCTAAGAGCCGGAAGGCGTCCTGTATGTGGCCTAACTCAACATGAACCGGCCAGCCGTGCGGGTCGAAGTTGTGCTCATGGGTGGCGCACGTCTTTTCGTCGTGGGTGGTCGTGGCCTGCTGTCGTGTGGTCGTGCTCATGCTGTACTACTCCTCTTGTCGTGGTGCTCTGACGCCGACCAGGCGGCCGGCTCCTGTGATGCTCTGCTGATGGTTGTCGGTGGTCCGCTCTCGGGCGGGCGGCGACCGTGCGCCCCTGTGTCAAGCCTTCACCCGCCCCGCCCCTCCACGGCGCGGGACTGGATGCCCAGCCCTAACGCCGTGAGTTGTCGCAGGCACGCCGGCCCCAGAGCGATCACGGCGGTGTGCCCCTCGTCCTCCTCTATCGCGATAACGGCCATGGCGCTCTCTGCGTCGCACCACGCGCACGGTGGCGGCGTGTCGAGGTTGGTGGCTCCCCGCGGCCCCCGGTGGCCTGAGCGACGGCGTGTGGGCGTCATGAGAGCCGCCTGGCCGCACGGCCGTTGACCTCGGTGGCCCAGCGATTCCAGGCCGCGCATTCAGTATGAGCAGCGGCGTTAGCCGGAAGGAAGCGGCCGTCGCCGGCGTAGCGATACGCGGGCTCGTCGGCGACGCGCATAGCGGCCGCGCCCTCCCCCTGCATCGGTCGTGATGCAGGGGGAGCGGCCGTGATAGCGGCGGCTGTTGGTGATAGGGCGCGCATCAGGCCGCCCGCACAGCAGCGGCGTCGAGCGCGGCCATGGCGCGCTCGGAACGGTCCACGGCGCGCAAGAGGGTCGCGTATTCATCGCCTTGGGGGTGACAGTCCGCGAGTGCACGCCGCGCGATCTCCAGCAGCCGCTCCGACTCGGCGAGCTGGGCGTCGGGGCCAGCGGCCGAAGCGACAACCGGGGCGGCCTGGCTCTCTCGCTGCGCGTACCACGCCTGGAAGCGCGGCTCCAGTGCGGCGACGAGCGTCATGTGGCGGCACACGTGGCCGAAGCTCGCCCCCTTGCACGAGCACGCCGTGGCGGTCGCCGTGTGGCCGATGCCCGGTGTCGTGGCACTCTCGATGAGGTACTTGCCAGGGCCGAGTCGCCTAACGCGTGGCTTAAAGGTGCTAGCCGGCGCCGTCCTCTTCCCCGTAGACTTCGTACCGGATGGGGTTTGCATGTTGAGTGTCCTCCCTATCTCCTGGCCGGTGAGTGTCTTCAGCACTCACCGGCCTTTTCGTTGGTGGAAGCTATCTGCTCCTCACTCTTGAATTATAGCATGCCCTGCACCATTATGCAATGCAGGTTAGTGCACTAAAGTGCTGCGTGTGCTACAATAGGGCTAGGTCGTATAGTAGTAAGGAGAGGCCATGAACCTGGCACACGAAACGACATTGGCAGGAGTAGCCATGCCTAGACCACGAGAGGCGGAGCAGCGCAAGCGTTCGCAGCTTACTGTAGGGTTCCAGCGTGAAACGCTGGCCGCGCTTGAGGAGTCCGCCCGCCGCAAGGGACTGAGTCCTACGGCGCTCATCCGTATGTGGGTCATCCAACAGCTAGACCGTGAGCAGAAGGAGCAGGGACTATGACCGCACCCGACACCATCGCGCCGGCCGACCTGCCAGCCCTGCCGCTCAACGAACGCAAAGAGCTACCAGATTGGAGTCCTGCGGGACCAGTAAACGCCGGAGATGACGAATGAATAGTCCCTTCACCGTCAGCGTCAGCGCTGAAGACATCGAGGCGAGTGAGGCATATCATAAGCGCAGGGCCGCCGAACAAGTGGCGCAGGAGACCCGGCTGGTAGAAAAACGGCGGCTGACGCGCACGAAGAATATCCAGAAGGTATTTGCGGACGTGATGCGCTTTGAGCCTAGTGTTATCATTGCCGAGGCGACCAGGAGCGAACGATTTTACGGCTACGACTCGTTTAAGCTCGCAAGCATCCCGACGTACATCACGGTCATTGAAACGTTGCTCCGCCTAGCGATTGAGACAGCAGGGTACCGGGGTCCGCAAGATAGTGACGACGCGGACGCTGTACGCGTCCATGCGACGCAGGAGCTGCAGGCGCGGCGCTGCGCCACCCGTGACCGTAACAAGAAGGCGACGGAGCAGGCGTATCGGGCTAAAGCCGTGGCGCGAGAACTGGCCGATCCGCGTATCTCCGCATCCCATAAGACGCGAGTTGCATCGGGTGAGGTCGAGCCAATCCTAGTCACTGAAGCGGGCAAGGTCGAACTCGATTGGAACTTGGTAGGGCCGGCCATGGCGGCGGTGACGGGCGATGAACCCTACCGTCCCTTCTCGAAACTGTGGGGGACGTTGACGTTCGGCGGTGATCCCATAGAAACCGACTGGATCACCGCGTTACCCAAGGACACATTGATCCTATTCATCGACGCCGCGCCGGACTACATCGCCTACCTGCAAGAGGTGCTACGGCTCGCGTGTCCGGGTCACGGCACACCACAATTGCGGATCGTGCCGTGACTGCGACAGAGGTCGTGCCCTACACCGGCGTATGCGTCATCCTGACGGGACCGGCGCGTAAGAGAGAGGAGTGGCAAGACCCATGGCGCGTATCATTGCTTTAGCTAATCAAAAGGGCGGGGTCGCCAAAACCACCAGTACGCTCGCGCTTGGCGCCGCTCTGGCCGATCGGGGCCAGCGTGTGCTGCTCGTGGACCTCGACCCGCAAGCGAGCCTCACGAGCGCGGCCGGCGTCAGCGTCGACGCACAGGACGCGACGATCTACACCGCGATCCACGCCTACATTGGCACAAGCGATGTCCCGGACATGGCGGGCGTCGTGCGTCCCGTCGCCCCCG
>JAABVA010004848.1_pt1 | contig 12355 bp, 8 predicted proteins | sample 5560331 | NCBI WGS metagenome assembly JAABVA01 (sample SAMN12812661, study PRJNA571458) | rock metagenome | isolation source: Antarctica rocks | place: Antarctica: Victoria Land, Mt New Zealand sud | collected 2016-01-07
ACGCTGCTGGCCCACGACCAGGTCACCGCACCGGCCGACCGCGACCAGTGCGACACACAGGTCGCCTGATGGGGCGGCTTTTCATGACATCTCTACTGTTCAAAGTTCGCTTGACAGACTACTAGCGCGTTGTGATGATCCATGAGCCCCCCATCTCAGTATGACGATCACCGTCCGCATGGTACCACTAATGCCCGGTCGGCACGAACGTCTGCCACAGGTAGATCCCGCAAGCCAGCGTCACCACGATCGTCACGGCCCAGCCGCCGATCGCCAGCCCGCGGCCCACGCGGTGCGCGCCCATCACCGTCGTATCGCGCGCCGCCAGCATCATCATGATCAACGTGAGCGGCGTCCCCAAGCCGCCCGCGATGCCCCCAAAGAACAGCAGTTTGATGGGGCTGACCCCCAGGAAGGTGATGGCCACACCCACGGCCAGGCTCGCCAGCAGCGCCACGTAGAACCAGCGCGCCTGGCTGAAGCGCGCGTCCAGGCTACCCCGTCGGTCGAACGCCTCGGCCAGCACGTACGCGCTCGTCCCCGCCAGCACCGGCACCGCGATGATCGCTGACGCCAGCAGCCCCAGCCCGAACACCAGCGACGCCGCTTTCCCTGCAAGGGGGGCCAGCGCGGCGGCGGCGTCCTGCGCCGTCTGCACCGGTGTGTGGTGGACGCCCAGTGTCGCGCCCGTCCCGATCAGGATGAAGTAGAAGATGAGCCCGGAGAACACCATGCCCACGCCCGCGTCCACCTGCACCAACCCCAGGCGCGGGATCGGCGCCTTCTCTTCGGCCGCCTCGATCGACTCCCACACGTAGGCGTAGCTTGTCAGCGTTGTGCCCAGCAGCGCCAGGGCGCCCGCCACGTAGTCCGCCGAGGAAAGGCTAAAATGCGGTACGACGGAATGGACGAGCACCTGCCCCCAATGAGGCCGCGCCAGGAACGCCGTGGCGACGTAGGCCAGGAAGATCAGCAGGACGTACTTGAGCGCGCGCTGGATCGCGGCGTAGCTGCCCCAGATCAGTAGCGCCGCCACCGCGAGGGCGAAGGGGAGGACGAACCACTGGTAGGGCTTGCCCGTGAGCAGGCCCAGCGCCGCGCCACCGCCCTCCAGGTCGGCCGCGAGCGTGATCACGTTGACCGCGAGCACGACGAGCAGCGCGAGGTAGGCCCAGCCGCGCCCGTAACGCACGCGGATGACGTCCTCCAAGCCCTCCCGGCACACCACGCCGATGGCGGCGCTGATGACCTGTACCACCACCAACATCGGGATGATCAGGAGCACGAGCCAAGCGAGACCGAAGCCCGTGGTGCTGCCGATGACCGCGAGCGTGGCCACCGTCGTCGGGTCGTTGTCCGAGGCTCCCGAGATCAGGCCTGGCCCGAGCGAGCGCAGTACCGCCCCTAGCCCCGTGGTGTCGGCGCTACCGCCGGCCGTCCTCCTATCGTTTTATCCGCCATGCGCTGTCCCCTCCCATTGGTTGTTCGTGTCGTCACGGGTGCGCCGCGTGACGCGTGCCCGCGCCCCTACACGCACGAGTCATGCCGCCTCCGTCGTCGCCCCGCCCGCTGCGCGCCCTCCGTCTGGCCGTGGCGCCGGGAGCCGTGGGTGCGTATCCGGGATGGGCGCGGGCCAGGGCAGCGCGTCGCAGGACGAGGTGTCGGAGGCACGAATTGTGCGCGTGCGTGATGCCGGTAGCGCGCGACGCCGCGGATCTCGCGCGCCCACGAGACGTGTGTCGACGCGGGCGGTGTGCCACACAGCGGGCGACAGCACACGCGGCACTGACATTGCTGTGGGTAGAAAGCAGGGGCGTCCGGCACGATGGCGGAGCCGGACGGAAGGAGCGACAAGGCACACCAGACGACGGGCGCGGCGGGTGTGCCCAGCGGGCCACCCACTGCGCTGCCCCCTCGATGATGAGGCGGCGCATACGGAACCATCCCTACCGGTATCTGGCGCGTATGGCGTCAGGTTCGGATGCCGTCGCGTCGTTCTGGCGGACGGTGCGATCCAACGAGACGCTGGCCGTGGCCAGCGACGAGGATCTCATGGCCGGCGTCCCATCCCCACAGGTGCGGCGCACGGTCGAGGAGGGGGCGCCGATCCTGCATCGCGTGACACGCCGCCGGGAGGACATCAGGTCCGCGCACATGGCTGGTTATGTGTTTTGAAGCTAGCGATTGGACCGTTTTGCAGGTAGAGATTGGACAATTTCACGCGTGGGGATGCCGTCTGTGGGACGCCGTTTGCCCGTGTTTTGCAGCTTGGACTTGAACGGAGGAACAAAAGAGGCTATTTCTGTTGGACGGAGGACTGAGCAACGACCGAGTTTACGGCTAATGACCCCAAAGCACTTCCTGTAGCGGGCTAAGTGCGAATAGAGTCACAACATGTGGTATATCCGTCCTGTTCAGTCCGACCATCGGGGGCATCATGGTGTGGCTAAAGGCGTCCATATAGGGCGTTCGCGCGCGTGGGGATTCCTGCAACGAGCGATTGGACGGAGGATTTTGAACCTTATTGTGAGACTTTGTCCAATGGGTAACGGCAAGTCACAGGTTAGGACGTGGAACCTCATCGCGAGGAGGATGAGGGGACGCCAGGCGAGCCAAACGTCCGGGTGGGAAGGCACGACAGCACACCTGTATCGTGTGTCTCACGTCTTTCGTCCTCCGTGTCGCTGCATAAACGCGGGTCAGGGTGCGGTGGACAAGGGGGAGCAGGGTGCGTGTGGACAAGGGGGAGCAGGGTGCGTGACGGGTGACAGCTCGTGCGCACCGCTCGCCGCGTGCGAGCGGTGTCGTTTCATCCGTGAGAGCGCCGCGTACAAGGACGACAGCGGCGCCTGGTTCGCCTACCTGTCCCTCCTCTGTGGCCGACGCGCTGTGGCCTTCCCTCAGGGTTCTTGGGCGCTTTTGATGCTGCCGATGTCGTGTCGATGTGCGGCGGCAACGACGGGAAGTTATGGGATTGGTGGTGGGCTGACGTCATATCGACACGGCACATGAACAACAAGAATTAGGAGGGGATCAGTTCTCGCAACGCGCGGCCACTCGTTTGGTTGTCGGGCTTTGTCGCTGAATGTCATGGTCAGAATAGTGTAAGGCCGGTCGACCGTTTCGACTGGTTAATCGGTGGTATCCATCATTCGTGAAGACAAGCGTTCTGGTTCTTGCACCTCTGGTGCGGACTTCCCTCTCGAACAGCAGCATCAAAAGCGCCCATGAGCCTTCCTCACGTCGTCGGCGACATCCCGCGCCAGGCCGCCCTCGCCCCTCAACAGCAGCACATGCCGCATACCTTCTTCGCGAAGAAGTGACGGGAGAGCGACTATGCGTGTGACCGTACAGACCTGGCCTCAAGGCGGCTATATCATCATGCCGGACCGCCAGCCCCCGTTCCCCATCATATTCGCCACCTACGCCCAAGCCCTCGCGTACGCCGCCACGCTCGCCACCACACCTGACACGTCCGCATCCTCGACCGTCGAGGTGCCCCACGCCCCTCCCACCGCCACGCCCATGGGGAAGCTTGGCGTGGATACACGGGGACCCTGGGTGACAGACAACCCTGTTATCAGCACGCCCGCCTGGCCTGTGGACGTGGACGCCGACGCCGACGTAGCGGATCGCCACGCGTCCCGTGGCGTCCCGCGCGGGACCGGCGCTGCGGAGCACGCTCGCCGCGCCGGCCTCACCCCCGCGCAGTACCACCTGCTCCTCGCCGTACGCGCGCACCCCGCCTACCCCGCCGTCACCATCGCCGCGCTCGCCGAGCGCTTACACATCCGCCACCAGAGCGCCTCCCGCCGCGTCGCGCACGCCGTCGCGCATGGGCTCCTGCACCGCCACCCCGCCGCCACTGATCGCCGCCTCGTTCTGGTGTCGCTGACCGACACGGGCGCACAGACACTAGACCGCGTCACGCGCGCCATTTACGTGGAGACCGCGATGCTCCAGCCACCGCGTTGATCGCGGCGGCGAGGATGGTCGCCGCGCCCCCGCACGTACCCGCGTCACGGGCGGCAGGGCGAAACGCTCATAGTCCTCCTACCCGGACCAGCCGAGACGAGAGGGCGGTCCGAACCTCCGGAGGGACAGGCGACCCACAGAAGCCGAACGCCCGTCGCAGCGGCGCCCCACCCGCGCGTGACGCGCTGGACGCCAGGAGCAACAGCGTCCCGCAGAGGGCTCATACGTAGAGTTGGGGACACGGCCACGCCGTGCGCGGTCAGGGCGGTCCCGTCGTCGCCGTGCCCGTCGGTGTCGGGGCTGGCGTGGGGGTGGGCGCTGGGCCTGGCGACGGGGTGGCCGCCGGGGGTGACGACATCCCCCCCGCGTCGCGCACCCGTGCCCGCAGCACCGTGTGTGAGAGGGCTGTGCGCGTGGTCGTCGCCGCCACGACCGTACGCGCCGCTGTATGCGCCACGACGGGTGGTGTGGGCAGAAGGGACACGGGGTCGGTCGTGGCGCTGGTCCGTGCCGGGACCGCCAGGGAGGGCGTGACCGTCGCGGTCGCCGGGAAGGGCGTGACCATGGGAGCTATCGTGGTGGAGGGCGTCGGCGGGATGGGCGTTGGGGTGGGCCTGGTTGTCACCGGACAGGCACTGACCGGCGCGGGGACACGCGGGGTCGTCCGCGTGACCGGCGCGATGGCGAGCGCGAAGATGTGTTCCTCCGGCCGATTCTGCCCATGCGCCCCACGAGCGGCTGTTGGACGCGCGGGGAGGCGCAGCGCCGCGACCCATTTGCCTGGGTTCAGGCCCGTTGCCGCCTCGTACAGACGCGTCGGCGGCTGCCGGCTCGACCCCAGCACACGATTGTTATGATAGGCTTGACGCGCGACAATCGTGTTGCCCGCCGCCGCACGCCCGATCCAGTTGCCGAGCGACAGGTCGACACACTGCGTTGTCGCGTCGGTGTAGGTGATCAGGCCCCTCTCGGTCACGGGCCCGCCCACGGTCGCGCCCACAACGTAGAGCGCGCTGCCGCGCAGCGGACGCGGCAGTGTGATGGTTTGACCCCGCGCGCTGACGTTGTCCCACTGGGGAGCGTTGTCGCTGCCGCCGGTCAGGCGCGGCCATTGGACGAGCGCGCCGCGATCGGTGAAGCGCGCGCCGGAGACGAGGGGCCGGCCGCCGGTCGGCGCGGCCAGCGCCTGCAGCGAGTAGCTATTGCCCGCGTGGTCGAAGTTGGCCGCGTCGGTGTCAGTGTCGTCGGTGACGCCGGTGTTGTTCAGATACGGCCCCAGATCAATGCCTATCTGTTGTTCTGGGGAGTGGACGGAACGGCGGGCGGGTCGCTGCGGCGGGGCTGGCACACGGTGGACGACGGTCGCCCGTAGCTGCCAGTCCAGGCCGATCGCGGCCGTGACAGTGAGCGTGCCGCCCGCGTCCGTCGTCACGACCCACGCTCGCCGCTGCCCGCTCACGCGGTTCGTCGCGCGCACCGCATACACGGCCGTGGGCACAAGGTGGGCGAGGGTGATGCGCTTGTCGCCACTGCCCGGGACGGTGAGGCTGACCGCGGTGGGGCTATAGGCGACGTCGACGTCGCCGATGTGGTAGTGGTAGCGCGCGTGACCGAAGGGGTCGATGCGCACGTCGCGGAGCCCCAGATTGATGCCGTAGGCCACCTCGCGCAGCAGCATCACCACCATCTCAGGATACTCATGGTCGTAGCGTGCACGCACCAGGGCTCCAGCGCAGGTTGAGCGCTCGGTGAGCCAGGTGTGCGCGAGCAGGGCCGCGCGCACGGGGTCCAGGATGCGGTTGTTGAACGTCGCGAGGTCACCAACGCGGGCGCGCGCCCGTCCATCCGCCCAGCCGATGCGCCCCATCGCCACGGACGAGTCGCCCAGGTTGCCGTGGTAGGTGTCCGCGGGTCCGTACGACACCTGAGAGGCGTCGAGCAGGCCCGCCAAGGGCGCTGCCACCGAAGAGCGCGGCGCCTCCGCACAGGCGCTGGCGTCGATGCGGCGCAGGATCAGGGCAGCACGATCGGGCGGTGCGATGCCGAAGGCGACGGCGAGCAGGTTGGCGTCGGCGTCCACGAAGTCGCGGATGGTCCCATCGGGGTTCAGTTGCGTGATGTAGTGGTCGCCGGCCCACAGGCGCGCGTTCATGGCCGCCGCGATGGCGCGCGCCAGGGCCGCGTGTCGCGCGGCGAGCCCTGTATAGCGGGTATCCAGCCCCGCGCCCACGGCGGGCGTCGCGAGGAAACGCTCGGCGTCAGCCATCTCGCGCAGGATCTCGACCATATAGGCGTTGGTGTCGGAGGCATAGTGGTCACGGATGAAGACGTCAATCCACAGAGGACCGGGCGCGTCGACCAGCCCCACGCGTGGGTCATAGCGACGGGTCAGGTAGTCCAGGGCGTGTTCCAGCGCCGGCATATGCAGGCGCAGCCACCCATAGTCGCCCGTTGCGCGGACGTACTGCAGGGCGGCGGCGATCCAGAAGATGTTGGGGCCGGTCAGCGTGGCGCCGCTGAGGGCAACGTAGGCGGGCGTGGCGTCCACGAAGTGGTGCGGGACCTGGCCGTCCGGCCGGATGCGGGCGCCCGAGGTCTCGATGAGCGTGCGGGCCTGATGCTGGAGATAGGGGTCGCCCGAATACACGAGCGCGCTGACCGTCATCCACGTGTCGGGGTCGAAGAAGTTGTAGTCGTGCGGGTAGCCACGCCACGGCGCGGCCAGCGTCGTGGCGACCTCGCCCGGCAAGTGGTAGGTGTCCGGGGCGCCGGCGGACGAGCCGTAGATGGCGGTGTAGATGGCGCGGAGGTCGGCGACGGGCAGGGTGGAGCCGGGTGGCAGCGCGCCCACGGGGAAGTCATCATTGTTCACGGCGATTGTGTCGTCGACGCGCCAGGTCTCACCGATCATCACGCGCGCTGGCCTGGCGTTCGCCCAGCCAGGCCCTCCCCAGGTATCATGGACGGGGTAACGGCCGGCCAGGACCTGCTGAAGGCCACTGCGGAAGAAAGCGCCCCCGCGCGCATTCATCAAGAGCGTCTCGCGGCCCCGCGCCTGTCCTGTCGTGGTCACGTCGACCGAGCCGCCCCCGCCGAGCGCATAGAAGCGGCGCAGCGGGTCGTCCGAGGCGAAGTAGTGTCCGTAGCTGTCCATTATCTGGACGACGCCACGCGCGAAGAAGCCGTACGTCGCGCGAGGCGCCAGGTAGCTGGAGAGCCGCAACCCCGCCACGTCGTCGGCGCTGGAGAGCGCGCGCGTCGTCGTGTCAAGCGTGAACGCGCGCGCGCCCGCGGACAGGGAGAGGGTCCAGGTCGAGGTCACGAGGGGCGCGACCGGGTCGTCTGTGAGGCCGTCGATGCGCACCGACACCCGGCCAGGGCTGTCCATGAGTACGGTAACGCGCGGAGGGCTGAACGCGCCTGCGGACGAGGCGTGCGTGGCGACGGGCGCCCTCCAGCCGGTCACCAGGGGAAGAACGACAGCGGCGCCGTCGGCGCGCCGCAGGGTCAGCGCCAGCACGGTCAAGGTCGCGGGGTGGACGGAGCGGACGCCCGCCGCGGCGGTGGTGGTCACAACGGCCGGCAGCGTGATCGCCCGGAGGGCGGACGTCGTACGCAGGGGCACGATCGCGTGGTAGAGACAGGTCGGGACGGCCTCGTCGCCGCCGGGGCTATGCCGGTAGGCCAGGCGGAAGGCGACGCGCGGGAACGGGGGGTGGGACACGCGCGCGTTGGGCGTGGGACAGCCCCAGTCAGGCAAGACCACCGCAGGCGTCTCGACGTGACCGTCGGCGAAGGTCAGGCGGACGACGCCGCGGGCGACGCCCCCCGGCGCGCCGGTCGCCGCGCCGAAGAGGTGCAGGGCCGTGTAGGGCGCCTGCTGGACGGGCGCGAGCGGCAGGGTCTGACCGTGGGCCTGGATGACGCCGGCCGGCGTGGCGTCGGGCATGCGCAGGGGCGTCGCGTCGGGCGCATCGCCGGGGGGGCTGACGATCGTCCCCGGCGGCGGAAGCAACTCGGCGGCGTAGCTGTCCCTCCCGGCCAACTGGCCGGCGGCGGCATGGGCATGGTCCGTGAGCCCCCACACAGCGGCGGGCGCGCCGCGTCCCACGTCCACATCGTCGCGCTCCAGCAGGATGCCGCGGCGCTGGAGTCCCGAGGGGTCGGGGCCGGGCGCGAGGAGATTGGGGCCGTAGGCGCCCTGGCCGTTATAGTCGGCCCGCAGGACGTCGATCTGGGGGTGGGTCAGATCGAACTCGACGTGCGCGTAGCCGTTGTCCAGGATAACACGACGCGCGGTGCGCGTCAGCGTGGCTAGGGGGAGCGCGTGCTGACCCATCCCCTGTCGTGACAGATGGGGCTGATCCGCCTCCGGCGCCCCCGCCGCCGGCTGCGCACCCGTCAGGATCACCAGGGCCAGCATCAGACGCACAGGGAGAGGCGTGCGTGGGCGAACGATGAGGGGGGCTCGCATAGGCGCGGTGATGCTCTCTTCTCAGGATCAGGCATGGAGGGGCGGGTAGACGCGGCACGTCGCACTGCTATCGTAACATGACCACGCGGCGTGGCGCCAGATCCGGTCCCTGGCGTCGACCGCACCGGCAGTGAGAGGAGGATCATACCGTGATTGCTCGTTGGCGTTCATGGGTCCGAGGCCGGACACTATTGTTGCTTGATTGTTGCTTGAAGACAATGGTGCGCGGAGGAGGACCCATGAACGACGCCTTGCTTGTACCGATCGACGTGGTCATTGACGAAACGATGAAGACACTGGACCATCACAGCCATAACGTGGCGGCGTTGAGCGATGCAGAGGTCTGCACGGTGGCCGTCGTGGTGGCGCACGCCTTTGGGAATCACCAGCAGCGAGCCCTGGACCTGCGCTACCGCTTGGGCTATCTCACAACGCGGCTCTCTCCCTCGCGCATCAACCAGCGCCTGCATGCACTGGCGGCGTGGCTGCCCCCGCAGGCGGAGACGGTCGGCACAGGCGTGGTGCAGGCGCACGCAGCGATCAGTGACGTCGTGATCGACAATCTGCCGGGGCCGGTGTGCCGGCGGGTGCGCGCCGGGCACTGTGGCAAGGTGCGTGGCCGCGCCTACTGCGGGTACTGCGCGGCCAACAAAGAGAAGATCTTCGGCTGGCGCGTGCATCTTGTTTATACCACGAGCGGGGTGCCCGTCGCCTGCGCGTTGCTCCCCGCGAGTTATCACGATCTCATCCCCCTGCACGAACTCCTCTATGGTCTGCCGCCCGATACCTGGGTTTACGCCGACAAGGCCGACAACAGCGCTCCCGACGAGGTGAGCCTCCCGGACGACACTGGGGTCCACCTCGTGCCGATCCGCAAGGACAACATGATCCCGCACACGACCGCCGAGCGCGCCGGCTTGCGCACCTTCCGTACGGCCATCGAAACGGTCAATAGCCAGGCCGAGGCGATGGGCATGCCGCGCTTGCGCGCCCGCACCAAGGCTGGCTTTGATCTCAGGGTCTGGGCCTCCGTGCTGGCCCTGACTGCGCTACCATCAACTAGCAATCACGGTCATATGTTGCGGCTCGGTGTCCAGTTCGGCAACAACGTAGAGGCTCGGACGACATTTTACGTGACCATAATCGACAAGGGCAACGATCGTGTTTTATGTAGGTAGTCATAAAACGGGCGTGAATCCCTATGTGATGGTAATACTAGTTGCCGCTGCGAAATGACTCTACCTGCACGGCACCGGCCCTGGCCGCTACCATTTATTGGCCATCATGGGCTTTGCCTATAAAGTCCGACGGTTCCGCATCCTGTACGGTTTGGTCCATCCTGCATAGCACAGGACCAAATAGAGGTACTTGTCACAGCCTCAGCGACGATGAACGTTCGGGAGGAACTGACTTTATGGGCAAAGCCGCCATCATGGTTACAAACTCATGCCGTTGTTGTGATTTTAGTAGGATGAGCCCAGGCATAGGCGTGAGCATTCCATTTCACAGCGGCAACTAATACTATTCTTGCCCATTAGGCCCGCATATGACTTAAAGTGGCAACGGCGGGGTGGTATGAAGGCGACCGGCTAGTTATGCAGATGAGACGGTCGTAGGGTCCAGATAGACGCGCCATAAACTAAGACAGCACGCGCAGACAGTGCGGGGATACGCATCGGATAGGGGGACATCATGTGTGAGCCTGGGACGAAGGAGACCCGACGCCGGTGTACGTCGCTCATGTGAGGAGCGACGGCCGCTGCCACGTCGAGCGGGACGGCCTGGATCGTGCACAGGGGGGATGACATGAGCACGTTTATCTTTGACCTTGACGGGACCATCTATCTTGAGGATGACCTCATCCCAGGGGCGCGCGACACCCTGGACACCTTGATGGCGGACGGTCACCAGGTGCTCTTCGCCAGCAACAATACGGCGTTGACCCCTGCGGCCTACGCGCGGAAGCTGGCCGCCTTCGGCATCGCCGTCGCGCCGGAGGGGTTAGTCACGGCGTCTGGACAGACCATCGCCTACCTCCAGACACTGACGCCGGTGCGCACGGTCATCGTGCTCGGTCCAGCGGCCCTGACCGAGGAGGTGGAGGCGGCGGGCTTCGTCCTACGCCACGATACGGCGCAGCCTGTCGACGCCGTTGTGGTGGGACACGACGACGCCTTCTCCTATGAGCGGCTCCGCCTGGCTCACGCTGCGGTCGTCGCCGGCGCGCGCCTGATCGCGACCGACGGCGATCGGCATGTGCCCCGGCGCGCCGGCTTATGGCCGGGGACGGCCAGCATCACGGCGGCCATCGAGACGGCCTGCGGCAACTCCGCGACCGTCATCGGGAAGCCTGCGGGGGGGATGCTGCGCACCCTGATGGCCAGCGTCGGCGCCGAGGCCGCGACGACGGTCGTGGTGGGCGATAGCATCGCGACGGATATCGCGGGCGCGGCGGCGCTTGGCCTGTACAGCGTCTATGTGCTCTCTGGCATCGCGCGGTTCCAGCCGGAGGCATTGACGCCGTCGCCGTCGCTCATGCTCCCCTCCGTCGCCGCGCTGATCCCGGCCCTCCACCACGCACGCCCCGACCTCATGAAGTGCTAACCGTCGTCTCCCTGCCGCTGTGTCGCCGACCATGGTGGCGCTCCGACCGGCAGCCCCACCGTCCCGTCTAACGGCTGGGGATACAACCGCGTGGTAGGGGCTGCACAGGCGACGCATCCATGGACTCACGGATGAGCCAGCACAGCCGCCGCGCACACGGGTCGTGGCGCGACAGGCGGTAGGAGAAACAGGTGGTGCGGCAGGAGGTCTCGACCCACGCCGTACAGCCGACCGAGACGGATCACGGCGACGCCGTCCCTCCCGTCGCCTGGGGTGACCCCTGGTGCATCTGTTCTTTTCCACGAGCCCTATCGGCTCCACGAGCCCTATCGGCCGCGCACTCCATCTGGATGAAGTCTACTGGACCGTGTGGCCTTCCGTCATACGGAGGAAGACGCGCAACGCATGTGGTCACGCGCCCAGCAGGGGAAGACAACCGTCGGTCGGCGCATGACCGTCGATGGTTGATCGCCTCGTAACGCTCGTCCCATGATCGCCGCCGGTGGGGCGTGTCAAAGAAGACGCGGCCCACCACGACCGGAGGGAACCATTAGACCAGGATGTTGACGACGCGCGCCGCCGCCGGGGCGATGGTCAGCAGCGAGATGCGTGACGGGACCACCATCAACGTTGTGGCCCACAGCGTCAGCGGCATCATATCGGTCGGGCTGAACGTGGTGGCGTCGGTGAACGAGAGGTAGAGGTGTAGGTACCGCCTTGACAGCCTACACGCACATCGCTCCCGGCAATGGTGTCCCAGCAGCAGGCGACGAGCAACACGCGGACACCGGTCGGTGCGCGGCGGCCGGTCTTACGGGAAGCATCGGCGGTGGGGGCATCCGTGGGGGTGCGCGGCGACGTTGCCGCCCGGCGCCGGGGTGATGATCCCAGGGAGGAGGGAGGCGGTCACGGTGTTGCGCGGACCGTACACCCTCCAGGCTGTCAGTGTCATGGCCTAGAATGAGGGGCGCGCACGGTGCATCGGGGCGATGGGACGCCCGGATGCACCGTGCGCGCGACGAGTCAGTGCCGGTGACGTCACCACCAGCACCGCTGTCAGTATGGGCGGTGCGCTGGGGGTGGCTAACGTCGCGCGGGAGTGGCGCGCCGAAGCCCTGGCCGCCAAGGCTCGGGTCACGCCACGGTCCGGTCTGCCACTCGTCCTACATCCTATCCACTAGTTCATCTTCAGAATAGGAGGCAGGATGTGCTCCCCCCTCCCCGTCGCCGGGGGCTTACGCGGCCAGACGCCGATCGCGGCGACCCGGACGGCAGCGCCGCGCGCGCAGTTCGACCACGGCG
>JAABVA010004851.1_pt1 | contig 12349 bp, 10 predicted proteins | sample 5560331 | NCBI WGS metagenome assembly JAABVA01 (sample SAMN12812661, study PRJNA571458) | rock metagenome | isolation source: Antarctica rocks | place: Antarctica: Victoria Land, Mt New Zealand sud | collected 2016-01-07
TCGCACAAAAAAGGCCCGGACGGACCATCTACCCACCGGTTTCTGGGGCCAACGGCGACCGCGCGCGGCCCCAGAAACCCCTGCTCCGCTTGACCTAGCCGCCTGATTCAGCGGAAACTAGAGGACTATCGCACCGTGATAAACGATTGCGTCTGCGTCTCTTGCGCACCGTAGGCGCGCGACACGACGACGACGTTGCGGAACGGCGCGATCAGCGGCTCGGCGTCCTGCTGGTACATTGTGATCGCCGATGCGCCTACCGCTTTGCTGATTTGTGGATAGGCGAGCAGCTTATCGACCAGCGCGAGCAGGCGCGAGACGCTGGTGTAGTTGACGTAGGTGGGCGCCCCTGTGCCGGGCACGTTGGCCAGCGCCGCCTGGTAGTCGGGGCTGGCGGCCAGCGGTTTAGACGAGGCGCGCACATCCGCCGCCAGGTTGCTGGAGATCACCAGGAACGTATGCCCGGCGGCGCGGCGGAAGGTGTAGCCGAACGACGGCAGCGCCGTCACGACGTGGCCCGTGCTGCCGTCGGGCAAAGTCACCGGACTGAAGAGCGCGCCACTCGCCGCCCCGCTTCCACCAGCAGCATGCGTGAGAGCGCCGACGATGTTGTTCACCGATGCTTGGGCCGACGCCTGATCGGATACTTCGGTCGCCAGTTCGAGTGATCCCGGCAACTGTGGGATAGAACCCAGGCTTAAGTTGCTACCGTTGTTCGACGATGCGGCCAACCCTGCGGTGAGCAGCGGGCTTGACTCATTGTTGATGTCCACCACGACCTCGCGGCTGATCAGCGGCAGCACGTCGCGTCCGATGTCGATGCCCGTCTGGGCTTTGGCCTGAGCCAGCGTCCCCGCCGGCAGCACGCCCGACGCCTGAAGCAGTCCGGCCAGGTTAGCCAGTGACACGTAGACGATGGCGCTGTCTCCGACCAGGTTCGCGCCCGCGTTAGGGGTCGTGTAGAGCGGCGACGTGCGCGGAATCGCCGACGAGACGACCGAGATACCCATCGGGTAGGCTGTGACGCCGACGGCGTAGGGCCGCTGTAGGGCGCGCAGGGCGGCTGACCCGGCCCCTATACTAGCCATACCAGGCATAGTACCGGGCGCGGCGCTCCGCGCGGCTTGCGCGGCGCGCGCCAGTAAATGCCGGCCCACGTAGAGTGTCATGGTGCGGAAAGCGGGGATCTGAGCTAGAGTCGTGTTGAAGTCCGCGTCCGTGGCCAGCGACGGGGCATGGAAAGTCCCCGCGTCGATCACGCTACGCACGCTCGCCACGTCACCCGCCACCACGCCGTCGCCCGCGACGATCGCGCCGTAGCCGCTACCGCCGCCACTGAAGGTGACGCGATAGATCGACGTCCCGCGATACGACGTGCTGGGCGAGAAGGTAGCCAGACCCGCGAGGGGATTGCCACCGTTCATGTAGCTGGAGGGACGGAGCTGCGCGATGACGGCGGCCTGAGGCTGCGCGGAGGCGTTGGTCGGGAGCGTCGCGAAAACACCGACCCGATCGGTGAAGGATGCGAGCATAGAAGTGAACTGCCCCATTGCCTGCGGCCCCATCATCGTCCGCAGGCGATGCAGGGCGGCGGACGTGCCAGGATGGCTCTGATAGGTCCGCACAAGGGCGTTGAGGTCGTCGCCCAGCGCGCCGGTGCGGTTCAACTCGGCGTAGACATCGGCTGAGGCCGGGACCAGGGACGCGGGCGGGGCGGCGCCAAACGCGCCGCCCCGCAGGCCCGCGGCCAGGATATTGGACGGGAAACCGGTGATAACGAGCGCGATCAACGCGGGGAAAGCCAACTTACGCTTCAGCATACGGTCGTCTCTCTCTTCTCCATAATGGATTTGGCGATAATGGATTTGGCGCAAAAAAGTTTGCCCGGACGCGGCTGCCGCAAAAGCCCCCTCTCTTCGTCACTGCTCCGTACCAAGCGCTCACCGTGTTTGCCGGCGCTTACGCGCGTTCTATGGAGCCGCCGCCCGCGTCCATAGTATCCAATGTTGGTCGCCGAAATGCAAAAATAACAGGGGATACGCGCCTTAAACGCTCCGTAGCGCCATCCTACTCAACGTGTGACGGACGGTAGTCGCCGCCACGAGCCGCGGCGCGGGAAGCGACGCGCCGCCCCCGCACCTCCAGGGCCACGGCGCCGGCGGCCGCCAGCACGGCCACGACCGCGAAGGCGATGACTTTATCACCCTTATAGAGCTTCAGATCGATCAGCCCCAGCACGATGCACAGTCCGTAGAACAGCAACACGACGGCGCGGCGCGAGAGACCGAGTTCGAGCATGCGGTGATAGATATGGTGCTTGTCACCGCTGGCGAAGGAGCGACGGCCCAGCAAGCGCCGCACGATGGCCCACGCCACGTCGATGATCGGCACAATCAAGATAAGCAGAGCCGTACCGATACGCGGAGCCGTGCCGAATAACGAGAGCGCGCCAAGGGCAAAGCCGATGAACATGGCGCCTGAATCGCCCATGAAGATGCGGGCGGGCGCCCAGTTGTACACGAGGAAGCCCAGGATAGCGCCGCACAGCATGAGGGGCAGAATCACATTCTGGTCCTGGTGCGACGGCAGGTAGAAATTCGACACGACGACTTCCCACAATCCGAGGAAGAGCGCGGCGATAGCCGTGACGCCCCCGGCCAGCCCGTCGAGCCCGTCTAGAAAATTGACGGTGTTCATCATACCAACGATCCAGAAGATCGTAAACACTATGCCAAGAATCGGTAGCACTGGCAGACTAGCGTGACCCGCGCCAATTTTCCCTAGCGGATTACTCACGCTGCTGATAATCGGGAAGTTGAGGCAGAGAGTCACCACGACGACGCCTATTTGCCCCAGGAAATGCACGCGGGGCGGCAGCGTACGCAGTTCGTCCCAGATACCGAGCGCCGCCGCCAGCGCGCAGCCGATCAGCAGTCCGGTCAGCGCTGTATTGGGCGCCGTGTGTTTGGCGGCGTGAAGGTCGGTCCAGACGTGCCATACGCCCGCCGTGATGAGAAAAGCGACGGCGATAGCCGTCCCACCCATCAGCGGCGTCGGACGTAGGTGGATCTTATCGCCGACAGGGCGATCAATCACGCCGAGACGGCGCGCCAACCGCATACTGACCGGCACGAATAGGACAGAAAGCGCGAACGCAACGCCCAACCCGATGAGCCCCGTATGCAGCCCCCGGTCCAATGAGCTTTGCGCTGCCTCATGCGTTACTAACAGCTGATAGCTGATAGCTGATAGCTGATAGCTCATCTACCCCGCGCCGACCTCGTAGTAGCGCACACCGTCGGGGAAGCGGCGGTCGCGCCAGGCGCCAAAGTTGTCGACGATCACGGCGTTGGGGGCCACATGGCGCTCGATGTCATCCTGCACGTAGGGCGTGTGCGCGGTGACGAGCACGATGGCGTCGTAGTCCTTGAGGTCGTCGGGGAAGGCCAACGGCTCGACCCCCGCGAGGTCGCGGATCTCCGTGTCGCTGTAGTAGGGGTCATGCAGGCGCACCTCACGGCCGTCGTGGCGCAGGGTACGCAGCACGCTGAAGGCCGGCGAGAGCTTCTCCATGCGCGCGTCAGGCGTGTAGGCCAGGCCCAGCACGGCGACGCGCTCACGCCCATCGAGCAGCCGTGCCAGCGTCGTGGTGTACAGCCGCTCAAAGTAGCCCGCGTTGAAGTCGACCGTCTGCTCGATCAGCGGCATAGCGCCCGCGCCGGCCTCGGTCACAAGGTACTGTGGGGCCAGCGGGATGCAATGGCCGCCGATGCCGAGCGAGGGGTGGTAGTAGGGGATGTTCCACTTGGAGGACGCCAGCGCCAGCACATGCGCGGTGTCGTAGCGCGGCAGGCCCACGGCGAGGGCGTTGGCGAATGAGATGCCGTGGTAGCGCAGCGCGTTCTCCACCACCTTGGTCAACGCGGCGTGGTGGGCGTCTTTAGCCGGTTTGATCGTCTGACACACCAGCGAGTAGAACGCGGCCATCAGTGCGGTCGCCTCCGGCGTGGTCCCGCCGACGACGCGCGGCAGCGTGCGCAGGGTATGCTCCTCGCCCGAGAACCAATCGCGGCGCGGCGCGGCCCCGACGTAGACGTCGCGGTTGATCTCCAGCCCATGTTGGGCAATAATCGGCAGCACGAACTCGTCGAGCCATGAGGGCACAATGGTGCTCTCGATGATGATCAGGCGCGGCCAGGGGCTGGGCGCGCTCGCGCGGATAACCTCGCAGATGGACGGCAGCACGTTCTCCAACGCGGTCGAGGAGGGGTCACGCCCATGGTCGGTCGGCACGCAGACCAGGTGGACGCCGATATTCTGATCGATCATGTCACGCCAGTCCGTCGAGGCGCGGATGCGCAGCGGCGCCGTCGCGGTATCGGGAGTCGCCGCGGCCGGGGCCGGATGCGTCACAGCCGTAGAGAGGAAGCGCCCAGCCTCGATATCGCGTACGCGCGCCGCCGAGAGATCGTACCCGGCGCAGCGCACGCCGGCTACGGCGAGGTGAAAGAGCGCGCTGGCTCCAATATGGCCGCAGCCCCACACTCCGGCGCCGACATCCCCGCTCCGTACCGCCGCCAGAAACTCACGCGTCGCGCTCGCCACCCACACCTCCAAGTAAAGCTATCAGCCATCAGCTATCAGCAGTCAGCCTCTCCTGGGCCAACATCTCTACATTGCATGGTACTGCACGGCTGGGTATATTGCATCGCACGCGTGAAAAAGTGGCGCGCGCCTGATACCATGCAAGTGTGTTTAAGAAAGTACTGATCGCCAACCGCGGCGAGATCGCCCTACGCATTATGCGCGCGTGCCATGAGTTGGGCGTACGCGCCGTCGTGGCGCACTCTGAGGAGGACCGCGACTCGCTGCCCGTACGCCTGGCCGACGAGAGCTTTTGCATCGGGCCGGCCGCGACGGCCAAGAGCTACCTCAACATCCCCAATATCGTGACGGCCGCTCTCGTTACGGGGGCCGACGCCATCCATCCAGGCTACGGCTTCCTCTCCGAGAACATCTACTTCGCTGAGATCTGCGAGAAGTGCCATGTGCGCTTCATCGGGCCGCGCCCCGAGGTTATCGCCGCGATGAGCGACAAGTCGGTCGCCCGCGAGCGTATGGCCGAGGCCGGTCTCCCCGTCTTACCGGGCACGAACCGCCCGCTGCGTTCACTTGAAGAGGCGCAGGACCTAGCGCAGGAGATCGGTTATCCAGTCATCCTCAAAGCGTCGGCCGGCGGGGGCGGGCGCGGCATGCGCGTGGTGACGAGCGAAACCGAACTGGCGCAGGCGTTCCCCACCGCTCAGGCCGAGGCGCAGAGCGCCTTCGGCAGCAACCAGCTCTACCTCGAGAAGTATCTCGAGCGCTGTCGCCACATCGAAGTGCAGGTCATGGGCGACGCGCATGGCAACGTGATCCACCTGGGTGAGCGCGATTGCTCCTTGCAGCGCCGCCATCAGAAAATCGTCGAGGAAGGGCCCTCACCCGCCCTGGGGCCCGAGGAGCGCGCGCGTCTCGGCGCGCTGGCGGTGCAAGGCACACGCTCCATCGGCTACTCTAACGCCGGGACGCTCGAGTTCCTGCGCGAGGAGTCCGGCGCCCTCTACTTCCTGGAGATGAACACGCGCATCCAGGTTGAGCACGGCGTCACCGAGACCATCACCGGCGTCGACCTCGTCAAAGAGCAGTTGCGCGTCGCCGCGGGCGAGCCGCTCAGCGTCCGGCAGGAGGACATCGTGTCGCGCGGGCACGCCATCGAGTGCCGCGTCAACGCCGAGGACCCCACCGCCGACTTCTCGCCGCGCTTCGGCGTGATCGACGCCTACGTGCCGCCGGGGGGACCAGGCATCCGCGTCGACTCGCACCTCTTTACCGGCTATCGTGTGCCCATCCACTACGATTCCCTCCTGGCCAAGATAATCGCCTGGGGCCGGGACCGCGACGAAGCGGTGGCGCGCATGGCCCGCGCGCTCGGCGAGTTCGTCATCGTCGGCGTCCCCACCACCATCCCTTTCCTGCAAGATGTCATGGCCGACCCTGTGTTCAGGGCGGGCGAGGTGTACACGGACTACCTGGAGAAAGTCGGAAGTCGGAAGTCGGAAGTCGGAAGTATGCTGTAATGAGGCAACGCGTAGTAAGAGCAGGAGCAGCAGTCATGACGACTATTCAGAGCCGGAACGTACTAGCGTACGTTCTACTTCCGACTTCCGACTTCCGACTCCCGACTGCGAAGCGCGCATGGCCGCTGTAACCGGCTCGGTACGCATCGCGCCGGAAGTGCTGGCGACGATCGTCAACTTGACGGCGGTCGGCGTGCCCGGTGTCGTGGCGATGGGCGTGGTGCCGGGGCACGGCCTATTCTCATGGCGCCATGATACCACGCGCGGCGTGCGCCTGACCGTGCGCCAAAATACGGTGAGCGTCGAACTCTACGTCGTCGTCGCACAGGGCATCAACATGGTCAGCGCGGGGACCGCCATCCAGGACGCCATCACCGCCGCCGTGCGGGACATGGTCGGCATGGAAGTCAAGGATGTCAACATTTATATCCAAAACATCGAGTGATGAATGACACACTTCCCCCCCGCTTGAACCAGTCGCATCTGGGTCAGGGGGGAGCGCGCCCTGTCGTTCCAGGGCGTCCGGCGTGCGGGGATGTCGTCGACGTCCCGCCCCGCGACCGTGGGCGTGGCCTCCCGCGCCGGCCGGCCGATCAGCGCCACGTCCGTGCGCCCCACCATGCGCGCGTAGGTCGGGTTGATGAACTCGAACAGATGGGGCGGGCCGATAACACCGGCGTGCAAGCGCGCGACGGGCTGCGCCTGCTACACGGGAGAAGCGCCGCCGGCCCGACTAAGGGACGACCACGACGGCTGTGCCGACCGGCGCCCAGCCGGCCAACCAGGCGGCCATCGCCGCCGGCACGTTGACACAGCCATGCGTGCCCGTGAGGTCCTGCCCCGGACGCCCCTCCTCCGCGTTGCTCCCCGGCCCGAAGCGGTGGCGCCACGGAGCGTCGTGGATGAACAGACCGCGCTCGTCGAAGAGCAAAGCGTATTGTAGATGCACCGGCGCATAGTAGTCCGGTGAATTCGGCGGCCACGGGCTCACCATGTGGAACGGGTGGTACGTCGCGAGCACATGGTAGATGCCCACGGGCGTCGGCAAGCGGTGATTGCCCGTGGTGACGAGCGTGCTGGTCACCGCCCGCGTCCCCTCGTAGGCCACCAGCCGCTGCTGGCGCAGAGAGACCACCACACGCCGGCGCAACAGCATGATATCGGAGTAGTCGGCCACCGCCTGGCGGCCAAAGGGGTCGGTCGCCGTCAGCACAAGGCGGTAGGCGCCCTCCGGCAGCATCCGCCCCGCCCCATCGCGCCCGTCCCAGCTCGCCGTCGCGCTTCCGCTTTGCAGGCCTCCGTCGATGGTCCGCACCACGGCGCCGGTGTCTTGCGTGTGGACCTCCAGACGCATCCGCGCCACGCCGGCGAGGGTAAACGCCATCGGTTCGCCTTCCACGTCGGGATCGAAAGCGACATGAGCGAAGTGCACGGCGCGAAAGGCGACCGGCTGGCGATCGACCTGCAATGGATAGGTAGCCACGGCGCCCCAGACGCCGGCCCGGTCGCGCGCCCGCACATGCGCATACCAGCGCCCGTCCGCCGGCAGGCGTAGACGCAGGCGCGTTTGCCTGACCAAAGGTCCGCGACCGGGTATGCCGTCGGGACGTCGATCCACGCTGTAGGCGTATCCGGCGATGCCGGCGGGACTGTGGGGCCGCGGCCAGGTGATCGTGGCTAGCGCCGTGGTGTACCAGGCATGGAGATCAGGGTGCGTGGGCGATGTGAGCGTGGGAGCCAACGGCGCGGCCCGAACGACCCGCGAGGCGAGGGCGTGAGGCGCCACAGGGGAACGCGACGAGGCCGCCGACCAGAGCCGGTTGGCCCCCAGGAACACGACGATCATCAGTCCCAGGAGGACCGCCGCATTGATGGCCTGCCGACGTCTGCGAACTCGTCGCCGCCGAGCGATAGCGCGCGGCCGATCCAGCGGGGCGCCGCTGCCCTGGCTCGTGCTGATCACACGCGTGGAACGCTCCATCCTCGTCCTCAAGCTGCGCCGAATATTCGTGCTGTGACCCTGTTGAGCGGGCGCGGCCAGCACATCACCGCCAGGCGCCATCTAACGCCAGTGTATGCCGGCGCACCCCGACACGTCAACGTACGGTCTGAGTGGTCTGAGTAGCCTGAGATGTGCTTGTGCTGAGGAATGGATAACTGGAGATATTCAATGTACCGGACACTCGGAGCAGTTGTGCTCACCGCCGCCTTTGCGGCCCTACCCGCGGCGCCCGCTAGCGCTCACGCCGCGGCGCCCGCCCAATCTACGGCCATGGCGACGCAGGTCTCGACCATCACCCTACCCAACGGGAGCCGGCACACGCTCGTGACGCCCGCCGGCCTGCATGTCACGCTCTACGCCACGGGGTTGCCCTCCGCCCGCTTCATGGCGCTCGGCCCACGCGGCGACGTCTTCGTCGGTAGTTGGTCCGCCGGCACGGTCTCCGTCCTCCTCAATCGGTCCGGCGGGACGCGCGCCACGCGCGTGGTCACCCTGTTGTCCAGGCTGACCGTGCCCCACAGCGTCGCGTACCACGACGGACGCCTCTACGTGGCCGAGGAAGGCCGGGTCACCAGCTACAGCTACGACCCCACGGCGGTGCGCCTCGGAGACGCGCGCACGGTCGTCTCCGGCCTTCCGACGGGTGGCCGCCACGTCACGCGCACCATCGCCTTTGGCCCGGACGGTGGGCTCTACGTGTCGGTCGGCTCGTCGTGCAACGAATGTGTCGACGCCCCCACCCGCGCCGTCATCATGCGCTACTGGGCCGATGGCACGGGTGGGCAGGTCTACGCGCGCGGCCTGCGCAACGCCGTGGGGCTGGCCTGGCAGCCGGGGACGGGCCGCCTGTGGGCGGCGGACAACGGGGAGGACCGCCTGGGCGACAACATCCCGCCCGACGAGGTCGATATCATCCGCCAGGGCGGGAACTACGGCTGGCCCTATTGCTACGACGACGGACGGGTCGATCCCACGGTGGCGTCCGCGGCCGGCTACTGCGCGGGCACGATCGGCCCCACGGTCGCGCTGCCGGCCCACTCGGCCCCGCTCGGCGCCGCCTTTTACACCGGGACGCTCCTGCCCGCGTCCTATCGCGGTGGCCTGATGGTGGCCTATCATGGCTCGGCGTATCGGTCCCAATTGACGGGGTACAAAGTCGTGTACATTCCCGTAAGCGGGGCGCACGCCAGCCAGCCACGGGACCTGGTGACGGGCTGGATCACCACGGTCTGGGGCCGGCCGGTCGGTGTGCTCGTCGCCGCGGACGGCAGTCTGTTGATCTCCGACGACGTGGCCGGCGTCGTCTATCGTGTGGCGTGAGCCCTGAAATAGTGGAATTGCGCGGGAGACGCCTGCGACTGCGGTCGCATGGCAGACCACGGACACTGCGGTGTCAAGAACACCCGACCGCAGTCGGCGTTAGTTTGCCATGCGACCGCAGTCGCAGGCCGCGTTCCACTATTTCGAGGTGCGCCCAGACACATAAACGGGTATTGACATATCCTGCCCTTTTTGGGTATACATAAAGGGGCGTTTATGAAAGCGCCATTTATGCAATGGCGGTGGCGAAACGAGGCGAGCGATGCGAGATGAGAGATTGCGGCGCTTTTTGAAGGCGATGGGCGACAAGACCCGCTTCGATGTCGTCGAGGAACTGGGGCGAAACAGCGAGTGCTCCGTTACCGAACTGAGCCTCACGTTGGGGGTGACACAGCCGTTGATGTCGTGGCATGTACGTATGCTGCGCAGCGTCGGCGTCATCTCGACGCGCCGGCAAGGGCGCCAGGTGTTCTGTTCACTCAACCGCCAGAGCTTCGCCGCCTACCGCGACCGGCTCGACGCCCTGATCGCGGGACGAACCCCTGCCCCCGATATGTTGGAACCCCTGCCGGCGCAGCGGGCGCCCTTACCAAGTTGACAGTAGTCAGTAATCAGTAGCCAGTCATTGGCCTTCTGACTACTGGCTACTGATTACTGACTACTATGGAGAAACAATGAGCAAAGTCAGAGTAGCGATCATCGGCGTCGGCAACTGCGCCTCATCTCTCGTACAGGGTGTGCAGTATTACCAGAACGCTAAAGAAACGGATACGATCCCCGGCCTCATGCATGTCAACCTGGGCGGCTACCACATCCGGGATATCGAGTTCTCGGCCGCCTTCGACGTCGACGCCAACAAGGTCGGTAAGGACCTCTCCGAAGCGATCTTCACCAAGCCCAACAATACGGTCACTTTCTCCGAGGTCCCGAACCTCGGCGTGCCCGTCCACCGCGGCATGACGCACGACGGCCTCGGCAAGTATCTCTCGGAGATCATCACCAAGGCTCCTGGCCCCACGGCCAACATCGTGCAAATCCTCAAGGATACGCGCACCGATGTCGTGGTCAACTACCTGCCCGTCGGCAGTGAGATGGCGACCAAGTGGTACGTCGAGCAGATACTAGAGGCCGGCTGCGCGTTCGTCAACTGCATCCCCGTCTTTATTGGGCGCGAGGAGTACTGGGACCGCCGCTTCCGCGACAAGGGCCTGCCCATCGTCGGCGACGATATCAAGAGCCAGGTCGGCGCCACGATCGTGCACCGCATGCTCACGCGCCTGTTCCAGGAGCGCGGCGTTCAGGTGGAGCGCACCAGCCAGCTCAACGTGGGCGGCAACACCGACTTCCTCAACATGCTTGAGCGTGAGCGCCTAGAGTCCAAGAAGATCTCCAAGACGAACAGCGTGACCAGCCAGCTCGACTACCCGCTGGAGCCCGAGAACGTGCACATCGGCCCGAGCGACTACGTGCCGTGGCTGACCGACCGCAAGTGGGCCTACATCCGTATGGAGGGCAAGACCTTTGGCGATGTGCCGCTCAACGCCGAACTCAAGCTCGAAGTGTGGGACTCGCCGAACTCGGCCGGTGTGGTCATCGACGCCGTGCGCTGCGCCAAGCTAGGGCGCGACCGCGGTATTGGTGGCACGCTCGAAGGGCCGGCGGCCTACTTCATGAAGTCGCCGCCGGTGCAACACCGCGACGAGGTGGCGCGCCAGATGGTCGAGGAGTTCATCGCGGGAAGCCCGGTCCCCGAACTCGACATGCCGAAGGCCCCGGCGATGCCCGCGATGACCGCCCAGACGGACAAAGAAACCGAAACGATTATCACCAAGTAGCTGAATACTATTATGCTCTATCACGCCTTACGCATCGCCTTCGCCCTCGCGCGCTACGTTTCTCCAGCGTGGCGCGGGCGCCTTGGCGCGCTCGGCGGCGAAGCGTTCTACTGGGGCTGGGCCGCCAAGCGCCGCAACACGGTGCGCAATATGGCGGTGGTGATGGGGCATGGTCAGGAGAAAAAAGATGACGGGCGGCGCGCTACCGCCGCCGCCCGCGCCTCGCTGCGTAACTACGGCCGCTATGTGGCCGACTTCGTCAACCTGCCCAACGTGCCGCCGCACGAGATTATTGGCCGCTCGCACGTACAGGGATGGGAAAACGTCGACCAGGCGCTACAAGCGGGGAAGGGAGCGCTCTTCGTCACGGGACACTTCGGGCTATGGGACTACGCGTCGGCCGTCGTGGCCGACCACTACCCCGGCCGTGTCTACGTCGTGGCTGAGCCGTTCAGTTCGCCCAAGGTCGACGCCTTGATCCAGGGGCAACGCGCCGCGCAGGGCATTACGGTCATCCCCATGGCCAACGTGCGGGCGATGGTGCGCGCGCTCAAGGGCAACAACATCCTGTGCCTGCTCGTAGACCGGCCGGTCGAGGGCGACGGCGTGACGGTGGAGTTCTTCGGGCGCCCCGCGACGGTACCGACGGGTACGGTGATCCTGGCGGCGCTAACCGGCGCCGCTATCTTGCCCGCCTATTTCATGCGCTGCCCCGACGGCAGGTTCGAGGGAGGCATCCTCCCACCCATTATTCCGCCCACGACGGGCGACCGCGCCGCCATCGTGCGGCAGCTGACGCAAGATATATTCACCGCTCTCGAAGCAATCATCCGGCGAAGTCCGACACATTGGTACATGTTCCGTGACATGTGGGGGGCGGCCCTCACCCCCCCACCCCCTCTCCCTGACGCGGGAGAGGGGGAGAAGCGCACGTCTATCACCCCCTCTCCCACGGTTAGGGAGAGGGGGTGGGGGGGTGAGGGAATATCCGTATGACAACCTACTACCTGCTACGCGTTGGGTCGCTGGTCGGGCGCGTCGTGCCGGTCCGGTTGCTGTATGCCCTCGCGATC
>JAABVA010004852.1_pt1 | contig 12348 bp, 12 predicted proteins | sample 5560331 | NCBI WGS metagenome assembly JAABVA01 (sample SAMN12812661, study PRJNA571458) | rock metagenome | isolation source: Antarctica rocks | place: Antarctica: Victoria Land, Mt New Zealand sud | collected 2016-01-07
TCGCTAATCAGCCCCGCACACTCTGCTCGGATCGACGGAACGGAGCCACCGACATAGCCGCTCGCATTTGCCCCCGATCTTCGCCCACGGCACCTCCTTGATTCGCACCCACGAACATTCCACCACGGCCGCCCCGTGCTGTTCCAGCAGCTCCCTGTCTGCCGGCGAGATGGTGCGCTTGGCGTTGGGCCTGCGGACCCGCCACCGTCAATGTCAGTTCGAGCCACCCCCGGCGCCGCTGCTGGAAACGACCTACGAGATGACGACGCCCGCGAACTTTTGCCCGATCGGTAGCTCGCGCATCAGCCCGAAGTGCATGAGGCGCTTGCCGGAGCATCGTTTCGGATCGCAGTGCTCGAGGTCCCAGCACGCGGCTTTGAAGGGGGGCCGGGAGGGGCGAGTGGCCTCGTCGCCGTCGTGGGGTGGGCGGTTGTGGCGGGGGGGGTTGGTGTATCTTTTGCTTTTGGATGAGAAGTTGTCTTTCTTGTGGCGGACCATTTTGGATCTGTAGTTTTGGATGTACTGGTATAGCTAGTTGGAAATTATGAATACTCAGTTTTGTCGTAGAGTGATGTCACTTGGATTGAGGATGATTAGGTACAATCTTACCCTAGGTACTGAGGTACCTTAGGTACCTAGGTACCTACCCTAAACCGATAACACCGCTAGCGGCTACTCATCCTCGTATAACTTACTTTGAGCTACCTATTCTATAAACAGCCCTTGATGGTTGCATGTGAAATGTTCTCATGAATATCTCATGATATCTCGACTCCTAGTCGCTACTCTTTCTGGTTAAAGTACTGCTTGACACGGGGCCGCTTAGGACGGAGGCCATCGACATGGAGGCTGCATCAGCGCGCATGGCCGCCAGGGACCGCTTCGGGACAATGGGGGATCCAGGTCCATCCACCTTACAGCGGTATATCCGTAGGTGCCGAGAGACGTCTCTCCAACAGGGAACTCTGCTAACCCAGACTGCATTGTAGAGAGCGCATGCGATCCTCAGAACTTCGAGCCCAATCTGGCCCTTGATCTCGAGATTGCAGACTTGATCAATTCGAAAAAGGGCAATGCGTAAGCAACCCTGGGCCTGCAATTGAACCTCAGTAGCTGATGCCTGGGAAAGCCCGCGAGAAGCAGCAGTTGCGATCGTCAATCTGATCAACCACCGAAATCCCAATGTTTCGCTACTAGCGCTTGCAGTACGCTTTGCTTCTAGAAATCTGGTCGCGGCAAAGAGATCGGGCTTATCAGTTGGCAGCTTCTAGATATTTGCGTCAAGAATTGCGGCTACCCTTATCATTTACAGATCAGCACCAAAGAATTTCTCAATGAGCTCGTCCGTCGTTTCCCGGAACGACCTCCGATCCGTCCCTCGCGAGTACAGCACAAGATATTAGAAGCCCTAGAGGAGTGGCGTCAAACAATATGTCAAACATCGAAATACAAGGAAGACTTGGGGTATATAAGGGACATGCACCGTCTGCTGCTTTACAAGGGTTATATGTTCCCAGAGGTTAGGCGGGAGGATGCGGCTGTGTTGAATCCGAGTGATGTATGTCGTCAATGCTGGGGTCCTGTGGTTGAAATGACGGACTGCTAAATTAGACCTAGAACCTTAGATCTGCAGAGGAGATGGAAGAGGAGGAGAAGGCGGCGCAGTCAGCGAAGCTGCAAGAACTTATCCGGCGAGGCAGTCCGGAAGACCTTCAGGAGGCAAACAGACTCATGAAAGTGATGGCCGGTTATGACACGAAGCACAAAACAGACTACCGAGCCAAAGCAGCGGAGGAAGTGGGCAAGATTCAGCAGAAAGCAAGACTGCTGGAAGAAAGGCTGCAGGAATTCAAACAGGGCGATAAGATAGCAGAGGGTGACGTTTTTGAAGTGAGTTACGTCAATTTATCTAAGGTAGTTGGTAGGAGCTGAACCTTCGGACAGGAGCTCGCGAGCTCTCTCCAAAGCGCCCAGCCCAAGATTCAGAAAATGTGTGAGGAAGAGTCCGATGATTCGGAGGCTGTCGCGAAGTTACTTGAGATAAATGACAGCATCCACCGGACTATTGAGAGGTACAAGCTAGTGAAGAAAGGAGACCTTGATGCAGCTTCGAAGATACCGAAAGGCACTTTGGGTACTTCCACAGGCGTGACCAAAAGTGCCGATAACGAACTGTCACTGATCGACCTTGGCGGAGACGCGGAGCCTAGCGCAAACGGTCTTGGTGGTCCTTCTATGGAGGTGAAACAGGATTCATTGGAAGATGACCTTCTTGGACTTTCCATCCAAGGCGACCACTACGGGCAAGGAGGAGGCATAGCACTTGGCTCTGGTGTTAACTCAAGTGCGTCCTGTTCACATCTCGCCACTGTCTTCAAACTAATACAAGGCTCAGATATACCCGGACCGTCATTGCTATCATCGAGCTCACAGAATAGTACATCACAGCTGCCAAGATCTAGTGTATCTCCTCAACCCCAACAAACTACGCAGTCCTCTATGGCGAACTACGACCCCTTCGCTTCGTTGGCCAGCTCACAGCCATCCTCACAGCCTGTTGCGCCTGTTATGACAGTGGGAAAGCAACCACAGTCGACGAGCAGACCAGCACCGTCTGCTGATCCTTTTGCCATTTTATCCAATCCAACTCCACGACAGTCCTCCCCCTTTGAGTATCAGCAGCAAAGTAGCGTTCCGGTACCTTCAGCTTCGCCATCACTTTTCGACTTTGGTCAACCAACCAAGCCACAATCTCAACCAAACCAGCCGTCCCTCGCCGCTCAGCAAAACAATGGCACGAATGCCGAGGAGGAATGGACATTCGCATCATCATTACCAGACCAAGCCAACCTCCCGCCTGTAAACGAAGTAATGGTCACCAACACCGCCGTAAACGTCGTGTTCGCCGTTTCAAGACCAGCCGGCGACGACACAAGCATTACGATGGTCGTCCGCTCATCGAACAACACCGCCCAGCCAATATCTGAATTCACCTTCCAGATCGCCGTACCAAAGGTCAGCTCCATCTCCGTCGCTCAAACGCTCGGCATCCCGAGTCCAAGCCACTGACGCAAGCGCAGAGCTACTCCCTCCAACTAACGCCCCAGTCCGGGCGAAGTCTGCGACCACATCAGCGGAATGGGATCACGCAACCGATCCGGCTCGATGGCGTCGAGAGGGGGAAAGGCAATACGGTCAAGATGCGCTGGAAGGTCTCGTATAAAGTGGGAGGGGCAGCGACGCAGGAAGAGCAGGGTGAGATTGTGGGGTTGGGCATTGCATGATATGCGGTTTTCTTGACGGCTTTCTGTTCTTGGGAACCTAGCATCAGGTAAGGTACTGCAGGTTGACACAAGCGAGGAGTTCTCGTTACCAAGCCCCAGCATCAAAACCTCGACCTACATGGTTTCCTGGGCTTCCCATCATCCCGCTCTGTCGTTGACGTGCAGCACGAGCCTTGTCTCTCGAGTGACACTCTGCCGACTTCTTGAGATTCTTTGATCGCCTCCGCTAGCAGCTCCAGGGACTTCACACCCGGCCTCATCTTCCACTCCTCGGCTGCGTCGCTTCCAGCTCTACCACGAAAAGCGCGGCTGCACACCCGGAATCTCTTTCCCTGCCGCCCCCCCTCACCGCTTCCGTGACACTGATCAACACTCCATTCCGCTTTCACCCATCCCCCAACACTTCCTCAACCTCTCCCCTCCTACCCCCTGTTCAACAATACATCCACCTTGCCGTTCACCGCTCGTCGCATTGAGTAACGGCGACAACGAGGCATGTGGATGGAACGCAGGATATCGGGTTCTTAGAGGGCTCCTGGAATTTGTTGTTGTTCATGTCCGTGTTATCTCGCACGCGTATGAGCGATCGGGTACAGTGTAGATAATGGCAGTGGATTACTTGAGGCACGTTAGGCAAGCGGTGTTTCCTGAGTCGTTGCTGTTATCGGGATGTCAGGTACGTAGGTTATGACTTGGATTAGTCGGCTGGCTGGTTTATGGTGATGTACGAGTAGGTCACGGTGAGGTAGGGGAATCTCAGTATATGAGTGAACGGCACGACCTTTCGGCATGTCGACGAGTACTCCAAGGACATCTGTCTCTCAAAGTTGAAGATCAACTGGTTGGCCCTAATCAGTCCATTTGGTATAATAACGCAATGTATTGGTATAGTACACGTTATGATACCCGACTCTAAACATTTCGCGCTTACGGGCAAGATACAATCTAGACGCCCCCTTTTCGAGAGAATGATGCACTTCCCGACCGATGGAGGATGTCCATCCGCAGGCAGCGTAAAGCCACCGCCGGGTCTTTGGAGTGCAAACCCACTCTGATAACCAAGGAAATGCACGGAAAAGACAATATGCGCGCTCAGCGTGGTTCATGGACCTTCACACCCCAACACAGTAGACAGAGCCCGAGCCCTCCTGGTTCGCGCTACGGCGCACCACTACCGTGCCACCAGCCGCAAGCCGTCCCATTTCACTGTGCAATATGGATTCCATTCCTCTGTCCAGTATGCTGCACATTCGGCGCCGGCTGCGGCGTGCCGGAGCTTTGTCGGCTGGTGCTGAGGTTAGCTTGATTCTGCTGTGCCAGCTGTGCTTTCTGCCGGTCCATCATGATGGCCTGCTGCTCGGCACTCATATGCGTGTGGAACCCACTGGCGCCGACGGTGGAGCCGTTGACGGAGATGGTGTTGGCGAGATTCGAGCCGCCGTATGGTGTGCTTTGGTTCGTTTGCTGGAAGTATTGCTGCCGTGGAAGACTCGAGCCTGGTGCTTGGGTAGGCGTAGAGAATGACTGACGTTGCTGCTGTGGGGTGTAGGCTTGTGCCTTTTGGGGCGAAGCGCTCCGAGCGGCTGCCACGGATGCGTTGTATGCAATTGAGTCTTGCGCGCGCTGCTGATAGCCTGGTTGACTCGGACGCTGTTGGTAGGGTTGACCCTGCATTGGTGCCTGGGGGGCGGGCGGCTGCTGAGTGGAGTATTTCTGATGATAACTCTGGTTGTTTGGGGTCGAGCTCTGCTGAAAGTATTGACGACTTCCATTTTGCCCATACTGACTGGGCTGAGAATGTTGTGGCGTCGATTGGCCATAGTGTTGCTGAGAGTATGCGGGGTGCGGAGAAGTAGCCGAATTCGATCGCTGAGAAGGGTACCTTTGTGTCGTACTGATTCCTGAAAATTGAGAAGAGGATGAGGTTGGTCGAGCTGAGTAAGATTGTTGGGAGTGGTAAGGGCCCGATGGCTGGGAATGCCTTGACGCAGATGCCTGTGCTGGGTATGGGGCGCGCTGAGTATACTGGGCAGATGCGCTAGTATGTGCTTGGTAGTGGCCACTTCGGCTACCATGACTCATATTCGGACTCTGCGTGCGAGCGGATGTACCTGCAGCTGAACTCAATGAAGCCTGTCTTGCCTTGACAGTAAACTCATCTTCCTCCATGGTGCCGCTGTACTGTTCCCCCTCGACTAAGATGCGCGTGCTAATGCTGAGATTCTCTAGCTGTTGGCCATCCAACTTGGCCACAGCATAAGGTGGTAGTGTTGATATCATCAGTGATAGCTGAGACCTGAGCATAGTGTATACATCGAATTCAGAGGACGACGGGCTTGTCGGACTACCCGACATTGCCGTGAGCTGCGAGTTCTGGGTCGATCGAGCATTTGATGTCAATGACAGATTGCGGATTCGCTGATACGAGTGGAGGGTTTCAAGAAGCTCGGAAATGTCCTTGAGGACCTCGTCGATATCTTTGTCATCGTTGCTTCGTTGCGTGCCGTTCCGCTCCACATATATTAGCTCTTGTGGGAGCTTCTCAGGTACCCAAGATTCAACCGCTTCCTGAAATATCCGGTCCTCATCTGGGTCCTCTGTTACAACATCAGTCTCGACAGGTGGATCTGGATCCCATGTTGCTTCGGGTTCCAACTCGGACATGAGAAGGGAGTCGAATCGATCCTCCCCTGTTCGCGTCCACCATAACCGGTTCTTCGTGCGTTCAGGCACGATTGCGGCCGTGTCATCATGACTTGGCGCAAATGTAGAATAGGCGCTTCGAAACAACGCATCTTCTTTCGCCTGATAGTGAGCCGCAACGGCCTCCTCAGAGAGAGCCGCTTTTGTTTCGCCAATACTTAGCGCGCGGTCGCGTTGTTTGCGTTTGGCTTCAGGAGAAGATGGCTGGGAGGGTGATGGTACAGTGCTGTAGTTCAGCCACTGCCCGGTAGACTGTGGTTCTGTCGTGTATATATATACATCTCGTCGATTGTTCTTCGGGGTTGTTGCTACTTCCGCGGGGTTGAACCAGTTCACGGAAGAGCTTCTTGTAGCGGTATGCTTTGACTGCTTGGGCGGGTTGAGTTGGGGCAATGAATGAGGTGGCGCGAAGAGATCACCCAGTGTCGGCACACGCTTGTGCTCTTTCGCAAGGTCGGTAGAATGAACAGGGACAATTTGTGTGGTAGAAATGCCGTTTGGAAGTCCAGCTTCCCGTACCGATGTGAAAACATCGATATTGCAAGATTTGAGAGGGTCCGATGAACTAACGATAGTTGGTGGTTGGGCGCTTGAGTTTCTTCCATCCCGGCCATGTTCAGATTGGATTCGTGTCGGTTCCTGCAAGCTAGAGAATAACTGTTTTGGCTGCGGGGCACTGCCGTACAGGGTTAGGACAGTCCTACTACCACGGGAACTGTCCGGGTTCAGACGTGATGATGTTTTGCTTTGAGGTCCGTTGGCCACAGGCTCATCTCCCGCCAGTTTCACTTCCCCTGAGTTAGGAGGTAATGCAGATGGCCTTTGCAAGTACTCTCGCAAGACAAGATTATTGAGAAGCTTCTTGAAAGCCAGAACGCGCGCGATCAATCGACGATCTTCTGCTGACAAGGGGACTTGACGCGTGCCGTTCAGAAGGCCCTCCTTGACCTCATTCTGAGTCATAATAGACGACGACGCCGTCTCCACATCCGCCATAAAGTCCCCAACATTGTCATATGTACCGGCCAGTACTCGCGTCACAATGCTAGTCGCTTCATTCTCCTCAGCCACTTCAGATAACTTCGCTCGTTTTGTGGATCGACTCCCACTACTTGATATAGGGAGCGGAAATCCTAAGATGGAGGGTTCGGTATCATGCCTATTGATATATGTATCAGCCTCAAGACCACGACTTCAAAACTCGTATGGGAGCAATATCCAGGTGAGCAATGAAATATGTAGGATTTAAGACGTCCTCGTAAAGGTCGACGTTGTTCGTATTTACCTCCGCATGATAACCACAGTATCCTTCAACAACTCAAGCAATTGAACTCTCTCATCGCCCTTCGTCCTTGTTTTCATATCAGATATGCCACGTATGTCGAGCCCCTCCTCGCTCTCAGCTCGTTTTCGTTTTCCAAGACTGGCATGTGAGCCAGCAGACTCTGAGCGCTGCGGCGGACTCAGGACGCCGTTGGGAGTCGACATTGTCAGATCTTCCGTATAACGTGCACGGTTTCTAAGGTCCTCGAGATGCGACGCGAAATGCCTCGCCAAACCTGTGCAGATGTTAGTCTTCCTCACTTTGAATCTCACAACACGCAATCACTACTCACAGCGAACTGTACACAAGGAGTAAAGCTATCAGCCAGTGGCGCAGAAGTCTCAGCTGATTGTTTATGGTAAGGCAATATAGCTGTCGACCAAAGTTTATTCGTCCTCTTGGAGCTTTCGGTTTGCAGGTCGTACGGAGTACCTTTCGCACTCGTACGTCGTTTGAGCGAGCAACTGCAAAGGGACCGACCAACAACACCAAGAGGAGACCCGCTCAAGATGTTATTAGCGCATTCCTGAACCCTTTGCAACAGCTCTGTAACTTATACTTAAATGGGAATATTCAGGAACCATAGGAAGCGGAATGAATGATAAGTCTCAGGCTGATCAGTCGTAACCAACCAAAACGCGACGGCATTTCCCGCATCCACGTGATTCTTCAAGATAATACGGTACCAGGTAGATTGTCAATAATAAGTTAATACGGAGCATTGAAGTTCGAACAGCTACGTTATGAAGCCTCAGTTCGCCAGTCCAATGAATGCCACCGTTCTCTTCCTTTTCAGCATTGTCCCATCTAACTGAGGCACACTCTCTGAAACGTAGTACTGACTGCATAAAGATCAGACATCTTCGTAACAAGGTCAATTACAAAACCCATTTCTGCCGCTCGACGCTGTACTAATACCAATCTCTGCAGTCAAGATGTCGCTCCAAACCTACATACATTCGGTGTCTCCACTCTCACACACCATTCAAGAGGTTCCATTACTACATTCACCTCCATCAGATACGATTAGTGCGCAGTGCAGCGACGGTTGCTGTCAAGTCAGAACCGGAGGCTCAGAGCTTGCAACATCTCTCCGAGCAGAAGTCTGAACCTAGCCGGTATGCTTCTTAGAAAAAGCTGATCCGCACGTACCGTTCGTTAATTTATCTACAGGAGAAAACACCGAGTTCACCGACCTGTGGTTTCCAACCTACCACCCTGGACTCCGTCAAACGATCTAATTGCTGCACTGAAGGCCACTGACCACCAAGATGCCATTCCTCTAGCCTTCCCAGATAAGGTCGATCTGTCGCATAATGATGTAAGAGCTGTATGGAGAAAGCGGAGAGGGAGCCCGCAATTTCGAGGGTACCCAAACAGACGTACTCTGCAAGCAATGCTAGCAGAATACATCGAAGCTGTGGACCCTATCTTGCAGCGTAACGAAAACCTTGGGATCGCTTCTAAAGAGACTAATGAGCTAGGGGGAGCTCTTGTGCACCTATTTACGGACGAGTCTCTAGCATTCCTCGATTCACGAGGCTATGGAGCTGAGGATCTGATGAGCTGGGCTTGGATCATTACAGCCCACAGTTCAGAGCAAGCGGCGTTGAGGCTGATAACTTTGTCCAGTCGGAAAAGCTCGTTTAGTCGCCATGTCCCTACATTCGTGTTTCTTTTCCTGCTTCGCCGACGATTGTTAAGCGTTCGTGCTCTGCAGCTGCTCCTGGTCCACGGATGGGATCGACTGTTAGGGAGGCGGAGTGTACACTTGACAAGATACTATACAGGTAATATTGATGATGCTGTTAAGTCAGACTCATGGTCAATAAGAAGATGGAAACATCGCGATTCAGCTATTAATGGGGATCTAAAGATGGATGAGAGCACAGCAATCATTATGATCGTACGCCTTCTGCGTCATGCTCGGGTGCTTTGGCCTCAGGCTATCGTCAGTATCGCGGCGATGATATCCACACATGTTAATGGCTTAGGTTCATCACAACAGTCGTCTGCCCTGGGCATTCTGGACGAACGCACCTCAGCACGGCTTACATTTGTGTACAACCGTGCACTATCATTACTGTCTATACCCTCTTCGCTGCATCCAATTCAACATGTGGCCTACTATCAGCGCGCACAGTTTAACTTGATAAGACGGATGGCTCAGTTTAACCCCGCTCTTACCGTTAATAGAGAAGGTTACCGAGCGATCATTCGGGTTCAGGTCGCCCATAGTAAGACATTGAAGGAACGCATCTGGGCAAGACTGAAAGCGAAGTCCTGGCCGCCATGGAAGGAAGAAAAGCTCGGAATTGATGCAGAGAAAGGGATTGAAGACGGGGTCAGCCGTGCATCGGAATCCTTACTCCGTCTCAACGAAGCAGGTTACTCGCACCATACGTGGGAGAAGGTTGCGAGTGTGTATGCTGGCTGGGACACTGACCACAGCCCAACGATCCAAACGCGAGCACTACTTCGCAGGCCCTCCTACTTCAGAGGTTTATACTATCCGAACCCTAAGGATCAAGACTTCCGACCATCTGTCGCCAGTAAACTGGAGTTGTGCGCTTCTCGGATTCGCGCTACAAGGACTGTTGAAGAGGCATGGGCATGCTTCTTAGCAATGGAGGTTGAAACCTTACCTCCTTCTCAAGAGGTATACCATGCCATGTTCGAAAAGCTTGTGTTTGACAATAAACTTCGCCGAACGAAACCTGCGCCAGAAAGTCCAATTGAGCTTGACTCTACACGGAAGGATGATGACGAAGTCTTGCCTGGAGACAGTAGAGAAGTGTACATGGCGCCAGTATCTCCTCAAGAGGCCACTTATGTCCGCTTGCCGCCACCTTCTCTTGGTGAACTCTTCGATCGGATGGTAACAGATGGGATCCGGCCGGCTGGTAGATGCTTAGCATTCCTCCTTGCACATGCGGACTCGCTGGATGATGGACTAAAATACCTTCGTTCCAGCAAATTGTCTCCTGGTACGATCAAGGCTCTCATTACGCAAGACATAAGCGTGGCCAGGACTTACATTGCAGACCTAAGGTCCTTGCCGGATTATATGTTCGCTGCGTTCATTCAACTACTCTGCCGTTTCGCCGCGTCAGCAAAGCCTGCTTCCGGTCCGCTGCACAAGGGAATGTCGGCCAATAGCGAGAAGGCGGAGAACCCGATGCAACCTGTTCGAACGCAGCATCTTAAGTCTAACACTCCTCTTTTCCGTGCTGTTCGGTTGATGAACCTCAGAAAACCTCAATACCGTCCGCCCTGGAACTCCGTACTCACGGCATTAGCCCGAAGTGGAGTTAGAATAACTAGCAGTGATCGAGACCGCTCAACCGCGGTACAAGACGTGACAGCATGGAAGGTAATGCTTGAGGTAGGGTATCAAATGACCGCTGTTGGTTTGAGCCTCGATCCACAAGGCTTTCAAACCCTCTGCATTGGTCTCGAAAAAGCGATCATTGCAAGCCAGCGTATATTAAAGCACGGCCGCTCCTCGCCGCCTTCAATAGTTGCAATATCAGCCGCACAAGCTCCTGGAAGCAATGCAACGAAGCTCTCAGATTCTCCACTTAGAAAAGATGCCAAAGAAGTACTGGGAAACGGCATCATATCTGTCAAAGTCGCGTTCGCAAACCTCGTCGCCCTGAATGATACACCGGCCCGTCCTCACTCTGGACTTACGTACATGGAAAAGGCTCCACTAAAGGAGGGTGACCTAATGGAGCCGATCGCTTTGTTGCCGCGACTCCTCACAATTCCGGGACCCTCTGCGCTCCACGCATATGCCAGAGTGCTTGGTATCGTGCGAGACTACGACGCAATGCTGGCTCTCTTGCGCTGGATGCAAGTTTATGGTCCAGAACTTCAGGCAGTGGCGGACGAAAGTAGGAACGGGCAAAATCTACTTCGCCGCACCTTGATAGCTACCAGAGTCTTCTTGGAGCGCAGTTGGATTTCCGTGTTCGAGCAGGATGAAGACAGCGAACCGCAGGAACCGATAGACAGGGCCCCTGAACATGTGATCCAACAGGTCAACGAGATAATCGAGGGTATGGATGGGTGGCGAGGGTGGCCGACAGATATTGAAGTGGAGGCCTACTGTCGTAAAGGTCGCTTCTTCTGATATCTGCGTTGTTGTGACGTCCACTGACTCGAAAGCATTCAAATGTGCATGGGCTGTAGCAATATTGAAGTTGTTTCTAGCCATATGTCCATAACCCAAACTGTGACCCTCATCTGATTCTCATACAGTACCTGATCAATTTTTGATAAGTCCCTCATACCATACAGAGTAGTTGCAACTGCTGTACAACCTCCCAAGCCATGTGTCGCTCCTCCATGTTTTCTCGTAGGGCTGAATTACCGGCTGCTCGATCCCTCGGCTACTTGGTTGATGCCACTACCTAATGTCTTGGGACAGTTCGGGGCACCATGCACAACAATGTCCCGTCCACTCGTTGCCATTCCCACATTTTTGAGGCAACAGATCCGTCGCAATGCGACGTCGACAGCTGCAAACTCTGTTATCAAAGTCAAGACTGTGCCTGCACCACACTCGGGATCAATAAGAATCCTCTCACTTAACCGGCCGCAAGCTCGAAACGCGATCTCACGGCAACTGCTGTCTGACTTGACCCGGCATGTCAGTGAAATCGCAAACGAAGGCGGGAAAGGGGCTACGAGGGTTCTGATTCTTGCGAGCGATGTCGATTCAGCCTTTTGCGCCGGCGCAGATCTCAAGGAGCGTGCGGGATTCAGCAAGCAGGAGTAGGGTTTCCGCCCAGCCTTTCCAACTTCGGGCCTGCCACTCACCGTTGGTCTTGCAGGACGTCCGAGTTTCTTTCCTCCCTACGAAAAACCTTCGCCTCAATCTCGCAGCTGCCTATCCCCACCATAACCGCGCTCTCCTCGCTCGCTTTCGGTGGTGGGCTTGAATTGGCACTCACCACTCACCTTCGCGTCTTTGCTTCTACAGCCACCGTCGCGCTTCCCGAGACACGACTGGGCATCGTTCCTGGCGCAGGC
>JAABVA010004854.1_pt1 | contig 12343 bp, 14 predicted proteins | sample 5560331 | NCBI WGS metagenome assembly JAABVA01 (sample SAMN12812661, study PRJNA571458) | rock metagenome | isolation source: Antarctica rocks | place: Antarctica: Victoria Land, Mt New Zealand sud | collected 2016-01-07
CCGTCACCAGGTCCGCAGGATGGGCTTTGGTCGTCACCGTGGTGGCGCGGATGGTGGCGATGGACCTGGCGGCGTCGCAGGCCAGGTCGATCGCCAGCTGTTCTGCCGAGTCCGGCAGTGCTGTGTTGGCCGACGATCCTGCCAACCGGTCGACGGGCTCTGCCAACTCGTCAGGCGATGCCGCCGATTTTGTCACGAACTGCCTCTCGTTTGATGACTGCGTCCAACTGGACGATCTGGTTGCTGATGATGGCGTCGGCGCCTTGGGCAATCGCGGCCGCCATGTCTGCGGGGTGGTCGACCGTCCACACCGACACCTGCATGCCCTTGGCGTGCATGTCGTCGACGATGCCACCGGTCAGCAGCCGGAAGTACGGGTTGAAGAACTCCGGCCTTCGCTCGCGCAGCAGCTCATCCGAGGGCAGCTCCAGGCTCTCCCAGCTGAGGGCGATCCTGGCGGTGGGTGCGTGCGCCCGCAGCGGTCCGGTGTTGCCGGCGAACAGGATGGTGTCGAGGACGCCGAGGTGTTGCAGCTCGTCGAAGGCGGCGGGCCCGACGGCCGGGTCCGGCAGGTCGACCATCACCTGGCATCCTCGCTCGGCGGCCAGCCGGGCGATGGCCGCCAGGGCTGGAATGCGTTCGCCGGCAGGGCTGGTGAGTTCTCGAACGTCGGCCAGATCCAGCTCGGCCAACGGGTGCGGAACGTTCCACAGCCTAGTCAGCTTGGCGTCGTGCAAGATCATCAAGGCGCCGTCGCGGGTGACCCGGACATCGACCTCGACCATGTCCGCGCCGGCGTCGATAGCAGCTATCACCGACTCGATGGTGTTCTCCCGATGGGCAACGGGCTCGCCGCGGTGGGCGATGGACATCACCGTCACGCCGATGGGTCCTTACCGAGACCGACCGCTACCGGGGAGGTGCCGCCGCCGGAGCGGACGCCGGCCGACTGCCGTTCGGTGGCAACGGTCCGTCGTCCTCGACCAGCAGGGCGTCGGAGTAAACGAGCGCCCTGGTCGCCCGCACCCCCACCACCTGCTCTGGCTGCGGGTCGTCGTCGGAGAACGCGCGCAGCGCAGTGCCATGCGACTGCAGCAGCACTTCGCGGTAGTGACCGCGCGGGATCACCCGCAGCACCACGGCACGTCCGGTGCCAGGCGCGCCGGTGTCGGTGATCTGGATGTCCTCCGGGCGCACCCAGCAGGAGTCCCCGCGCCGGCCACTGAACGACGCGCACGGCAGCGACCCACCGTCGACCAACGGAATACTGCCGTTGTCCGGTCCGGAGTCGAAGACATTCATGGCGCCGACGAAGCCGGCGACGAACGTGGTGCGGGGCAGCCGGTACAGCTCCGCCGGCGGTGCCAGCTGTTCGATCCGGCCGCCACTCATCACCGCTACCCGATCGGCGATGGACAGTGCCTCTTCCTGGTCGTGGGTGACGAATACCGTGGTGATGCCGAGGCGTTGCTGGATCTCCCTGATGGTCTCGCGGACCTGCACCCGCAGTTTGGCATCGAGGTTGGACAACGGCTCGTCCATCAGCAGCACCTCCGGCTCCAGCACCAGGGCCCGCGCGAGCGCCACCCGCTGCTGCTCGCCGCCAGAGATCCTGGCCGGCATCGAGTCCCTGTGGTGCTGCAGACCGAGTTGCTCCGCGAGCTGCCGCTGGTCCACCACCTCATCAGCCGTCACAGCATCAATGGTGTCAGTCATGATCTGCTACCTCTCGGTCAGACCAGACCCAGATCCACCGTTAAACCGACAGTCCCCCGCCGGCTTCTCCGGTGTACGCTTCTTGACCTGCCGGCGGAGGGTCGGCTCGGCAAACGGGCTGGTATTTCTGACGTGTCGCGCCCCGGCGACGAATTCGGACAGCGACTTCCTCAGCGCAGCAGCCTTCTTGCTGTGCAGATCGATCTCATATCGCCACAACGTCATAGTTCCCGCTCGGTGGCCTTTGGTGTGAAAGCTGCCGGGCTTGGCGGACTTCTGGCCTTCGTCGATGGGGGATCTCAGACCGTCGATTGTTGGATGTCAACAGTCTTAGACCCCAAATAGTCCTTATGTGGAGTAGTCGAATGCCGACTTGATGAGTTCCTTGGTGTAAGGGTGCTGGGGCTTGGTGAACAGGGTGTTGGTGGGTCCTTGTTCGACGATGGTGCCGTTTTTCATGACGATGAGGCGGGTGCAGAGTCCGTCGACCATGCGTAGGTCGTGGGTGATGACGACGAAGAGGCGGTCGGGGCCTTGGCAGTTGCGTTTGAGTAGATCGACGATTTGGGTTTGGACGAGCAGGTCGAGGGCGGAGGTAGGTTCGTCGCAGAACAGGATGGCCGGGTTGAGCAGCAACGCACGGGCGATGACCAGTCGTTGTTGCTGGCCGCCAGAGAATTGCCGGGGCCGTTTGGTCAGGTCCTGATCTTCGAGGCCGACGTCGGCGAGCTTGGCATTGATCAGTTGGCCGTAACTGCCTTTCGGGGCGAGTTGGTAGCTGTCGAGGACTTCGGTGAAATGTTCGCGGATGGTGACGCGAGGGTCGAGTGCACCGGAGCTGTGTTGGGGGATGAGCTGGATGTGGCGGCGTTGCCGGCGCCATTGGGCACGGTTGGTGGGCACAGGTTTCCCATCGATCAGGACAGTGCCGCCGGTGGGCCGTTCGAGGCCGGTGAGGATTCGAGCAAGGGTGGTTTTACCGGAGCCGCTTTCGCCGACGATGCCGATGCTTTCGCCGACTTCGAAGTCGATGTCGACGTTGTCCAGAGCGAGGGTTTGGTTTGGTCCGGGTCGACCGTAGGCGCGGCGGATCGCCTGGCCGTAAATAGCGCTCATGGTCGGGCTTCCAGTTCGATCGATGCGCGGCTGCGTTTGGGTAGAGCTGCGAGTAGTTCACGGGTATAGGCGTGTTGAGCGTCGGCGAAGACCTGCGCCACGGGTCCTTGTTCGACGATCCGACCGCCCCGCATCACGGAGATGTGATCGCCGACATGCGCGGCCACGGTCAGGTCGTGCGTGACGATCATCAGGCTGAGATTGATATGCGAGATGAGATCTTTGAGCAGCGCGATGACCCTGGCCTGGGTGGTGACGTCCAGAGCGCTGGTCGGTTCGTCGGCGACGATGATCGTGGGTTCGGTGGCCAGTACGGTGGCCAGCAGCACCCGTTGGGCCAGGCCACCGGATAGTTCGTGGGGGTAGCGGCGGGCGTACTGGTCCGGGTCGGGGAGCCCGCATCGGCCGAGCAGGTCCAGGACCATGTCGGTTCGGTTGCTTCGGCTGATGCCTCGGGCTCGGAGTGCTTCCGCCACTTGCCATGTGACGCGCCGGACGGGGTTGAGGGCGCTGGCGGCGTCCTGCACCATGTAGCCGACTCTGCCTCGGGTGACGATGTTGCCGGTGACGGTCATGGTCGCCGGCAACAACCGGGCGACAGCTCGCCCGAGTGTCGTCTTGCCGGATCCGGACTCGCCGACGATAGCCAGGCACTGCCCTTCGGCAATCTTGACGTCGATGTCGGCGAGCAGCCGTTTCGTCGTGCCGTCGGGGAATCGGACGTCCACGTTCATGCTCTGGGTCAGCAGGATCGGTTCAGCCGGCATCTCCGATCACCCTTTCTTGGAGGTGGTCGCCCAGAATGCTGATGGCCACGCTCATCGCGAAGATCACGACACCGGGAACAACGGCGATCCACCACGCGGTGGCCAGATATTCCCGGCCGATACCGACCATCTGGCCGAGGCTGGTCTGCGGCGGCCGGATCCCCAGTCCGAGGAAGGACAGGGCGCTTTCGATGAGAATCTTGGCGGGGAAGGCCAGGGTGAGCAGCACGCCCAGGGGGGCGAACAAGGCTCTGAGCAGGTGGTGCCTGATGACGGTTCCGGTCGGGACACCAAGGTTGAGCGCGGCGTTGATGTAGCCGCTACGGCGGGCGGCCATGACTTCTGCTCGCAGGATCCGCGCGATCCGCTCCCATCCTTCCAACGCAAGGACGAGGACAAGCGCGATGGGTGATCCGCCGAAGAACACCACCGCGCCGAGTGCGAGGATGAACGCCGGTATCGAGGATTGGATGTCGATCACGAACGAGACCATGGTGTCGACGGTTCCGCCGAACCAGCCCGCGAGGGTGCCCATGACCGCGCCGATCAGCCCGCTCAAGATGGTGGCGCACGCGGCGATGAGAACGGAGGTTTGGGTGGAGTAAATTGTGCGGCTCAGAACGTCTCGGCCGAGCTCGTCGGTCCCCAGCCAGTGCGTCGCCGATGGTGCGGCCAGCCGGGTGGCCAGCGAGAGCGCGTCCCGTGGTTCGGGGGCGATGAGCTGGGCGAAGGCCACCACGATCAGAACCAGCAGCACGACTGTTGCGGCGGTTCGTACCGACCGTGGGGCATGTCGGCGGCCGGTACGGCGACGAATCGTCCGGGTTGTCATCTTGTTCTCCTGAGTCGGGGGTCGACTACTCGGTAGAGCACGTCGGTGAGGGCGTACACGATCACCACGCTGACGGTGACCAGTACGACGATGCACTGGACGACGGCGGAGTCGTTGCGTTCGGAGGCCTGCACGAACAGCCGACCGACCCCGGGCCAGCTGAACAGCACCTCGACGATGCTGGAACCGGCGACCAGGTAGGCCAGCTCGAACCCGAGGACGGTGATCAGGGGCAGCGCCGCGTTGGGCAGCGCGTGGGCGAAGGTCCTTCGGCGGCGGCGGACGTGAAGTGCCCGGGCATGGGCCAGACACGGCAGGGCCAGCGCTTCGATCATGGATGTTCGGGTGATCCGGGCGAGCACGCCCGCGGTGGTTCCGGCCATGGTGATCACCGGGAGCACCAGATGGTCGAGACCGTTGTTGCCGGCGGTGGGTAGCCAGTGCAGTTTGACGCCGAAGATCAGCATCAGCACGACGCCGAGCAGGAACCCTGGTAGCGCGGCCATCGCGATCGAACCGGAGCTGATGATCCGGTCCAGTGCGGATCCTTTCCGCACCGCTGCGGTGATGCCCAGGCCCAGCCCGGCGACGGTGGACAGAACAAACGCCGGTACAGCCAGTTCCAGGGTCGCTGGAACTCGGGTGACTACGGCGTTGAGGGCTCCGGTGTCGTCGAAGTAGGAGCGGCCAAAATCACCGTGTAGCAGGCCTTTGATGTAGTCGACGTACTGCTGCCACAGGGATCCGTTCAGTCCCCATTTGATCCGGTATTGCTGCACGATGTCCTCGGGGGTGTTCTCCGGAAGCACCGACCGGATGGGGTCGCCGGTGAGTCGGACGACGACAAACACGAGGGTGACCACGATCAGAATGGCCACGATGCTGCGGACCACCCGGATCAGTACCGCCGAAATCATTGCAATAACTTGGTGTCGATGCCGAGGTCGTGCGGTTGGAGCAGCCGGAATCGTACCGAGTCGGGCCGGAATCGGTATTCCACGATTCCATTGCAGCGCAGGCCAAGTCCCCATTTCGGAGAGCCGGGTGGGGCCATTCCCAGGGATGGCGCGCCGACCAGCATTGCGCCTCTGCTTTGCACGGTGACGTACTCGTGCAGGTGCCCGCTACCGATCAGGTTGACCTGTCCGGCCTTGACGTAGCCGGCGATACGGGCGCGGGCCTGCAGACCGACCGACTTGTTGACGAACATCTCCTCATCGAGGGAGTTGATGAACGGTGGTTTGTGGAAGAACAGCGCCACCGGCCGCCCGGCCGCGTGGGCGATCTGCCGGTCCAGCCACTCCCATTGGGCGGTGTCTTCCTCGGTGAGGTGATTGTCGAACAGCTGGGAGTTCAGGCCGATCAGTTGCCAGCCGCCGATGCCCACCGTCCAGCGGTCGTCGCCGAAGAAGGTCCGGTATCGGTCGAGGCGTTGCTGGGTGATCGGGCCGTGATAGGGATCCGGTTCGCTGTCGCCGATGTCGTGGTTCCCCGGGACCATCCGCCACGCCGTAGTCAGCCGGCGCAGCTGGAACGCCGCGTACTCGTAGTCACGGTCGCTGTCCGGATCGTCGTGGATCACGTCGCCGGTATGGATCACCAGGTCCGGTCTGGTGCGTTCGGCGTAGCGGATCAGTGCGGTCCACATCGCCTCGGTGGGCGGGTAATCCTGAGACAGGTGAGTGTCCGACACCTGTAACACTGTTGCTTGGCTGTCCAGTTTCACGTCGTTCGCTTCCATCGCTCGATCACCGACCCTCTTTCAGTTCGTCGGGACCGGCGCGAACCGCATCCAGTACCGCGGGTCCGGGGTGAAATTAATTCCTTTCGCGACGCCGTCGATCTCGACCGGCTGCCAGAGGCTGATCGACGGTACCTCGGCGGTCCACAGGGTGGCGATGGTCCGGAACGCCTGCTTGCGGGCGGCGGCATCGGCGCTGGCGGCCAAGGTTTGACCGGCGGCTGACATCTGCGCTGACGGTGCATAGTGGCCGGACTTGACGTAGTGGGCGCTGGGCGAGATCCAGTCGGTCCACAACGGTGAGATTGGGTCCGAAAGCAGCACGTTGCTGGAGGTGGCGTAGATGTTCAGTTTCTTGTAGTCCAACAAGGTGTAGTCGGCGACCGGGTCCAGCTTGACATTGAGTCCAACCGCTTTCCACATCGGCAGCATCGCCTCGACGGCCTGGTCGAAGTTGGCGTAGTAGTTCGAGATGTACTGCAGATCAATGGTTTGCCCGCTGTACCCGGCTTGGGCCAGGAGCACTTTGGCCTTCGACTGGTCCTGGCCGACCACCGGGAGGTTCTTGTCGTAGAAGTCCTTGTATAGCGGCAGGTTGAAACCTTCCGGCACATCGACCAACCCCGCCCACAGCGAGTTGTTGATGGACTTGCGGTCGATCGCCAGCTCCATTGCCTGTCGAACCAGCGGGTTCGCGGTGGGCGCGCCTTTCTGGTTGGTCATGAACGCAAGCTCGACGACGTTATCAACCTGGACCGAGGCGATCTGTTGCCCGTTGGATTTGATCGGTTGCTGTTGGTCCGGCGGGATGGTCGCGGCGATCTGGTATTCCCCGGTAGCCAAGCCGGACACCCGGGCGGCGACCTCCGGCACCTCGCGGAAGGTGACCTGGCTGTAGGTGGGTTTCGGGCCCCAATAGTTCGCGTTCGGTACCAGGGTGACGTGATCACCCGGGGTGAGCCCTTTGACCATGTAGGGGCCGGTGCCGACCGGGGCGACACCGAACTTGTCGATGCCGACCTTCAGCACGTACGCCTTGGGGACCACGAACCCGATCGGGGAGGCCAGCCGATCCAGCAGCGCCAGGTCAGTCTCCTTCGTGGTGATCTGCACCGTCGTCGCACCGGTGGCCTTCACATCGGTGAAGGTCGAGGCGAGCGTGGACGGCTCCAACGCCTTCGGCCCCCACAAGCGCTGCGAAGACAAAGTGAAGGCGACGTCATCGGCGGTCATCGGGGTGCCGTCGGAGAATTTCACGCCCTGCCGCACGGTGATATCCCACACCGTCGGTCCGGCCTGTTTCCAAGCGGTCGCCAGACCGGGGCTCAACGTCCCAGTAGAAGGGTCTTTGAAGATCAGCGGATCGAAGATATTGCTGGTGATCCGCAAAGCAGAGTTCGACTGGGTCGATGCATTGAACGGCGGTGAGATGTTCGGGATAGCCACGGTCAGTTCACCTCCGTTCGATCCGCCGCCGGTGGCGGCGACCGCGCCGCTGGACCCAGGGGCGGCCGGCGCCGGTGAGGACGAGGTGGTGCTGGAACTGCCGCTGGAGCATCCGGCCTCGAGCAGGCCGACCAGCAGTAAGGTAGCGCCGATCAGGTGGGCGCGTGATATCCGTCCGATGGACATGACTTTCCTTCCGATACTGTTCCGAAGTCGCGCCGAACGTATGCGCCACCGCTCCCGCACAGCCATGGCCACTGGAGTCAGAATTGGTATCTTTGCGTGCAGTTCACCCGGCTGACATGCCAGCGTTACTGGGCAACTGGCGATCCGGCAGCGGACCGCTGGCCACCCGCCTTGCACAGGCCATCGAAGAAGCGGCCTACCGCGGTGAACTCGCCGAAGGCTCGTCCCTGCCCTCCGAACGCAGCCTGGCCGACGTACTGGGCCTGAGCCGCAGCACCGTGGTCCGGGCCATGGAACAGCTGGTCGAGCACGGCACCGTCCGCCGAGCCCAAGGCGCCGGCACCTACATCGCCACCCCACCACAGGAAAGGGTGTTCGCGGCGATTCCCCCGCCGCTGCGCGCGTACTACAAGCACGGCGCCACCATTGCCCCCAGCCTCGCCGCGGCGGTGTTCCCCACCTCCGACGACCTACCCCCAGCCGCACTCACGCTCGACTCGGCCGATTTCGCAACCCTGGGGAATTCCGCCAGCGGCTACAACATCCCCGGCCTACCCACCACCCGCCAGGCAGTCGCAGACCTGCTCACCGGCAGCCGGTTCCCGACCAGCCCCGACTCGGTGATCCTGACCACCGGCGCAACCCAGGCACTGTCCATGGTGTTCGACCTGCTCCTGCGCAGCGGCGATGTCGTAGTCGTCGACGCCCCGACCTACCCGACCACAGTGGACCTGCTCCGCCGGGCCGGCGTGCAGATCATCGCCGCCAAGAACACCACCAGCGGTGGCGTCGACACCGCCAATCTGGCCCACACCGCGTTGAAAATGCGGGCCACCATGGCCGTGGTGATCACCACCTGCAACGTCGCCACCGGAGCGACCATCAATGCAGCGGCTCGTGCACCGCTGGTCGAACTCGCCCAGAAAGGCGTCATCGTCGTCGACGACCTCACCCTGGCCGACTACCACCGAAACGAGCCGCCGCCGCATCTGGGAGCCCTCCAGGACCACCGGAACATCATCTCGGTCGGATCATTCAACAAGATCTACTGGGGCGGCCTACGTGCCGGATGGATCCGCTGCCACGACAGCATGATGGAATCGTTGACCTGGATGAAAGCGAAATCAGACTTCGGCAACTCAGTACCCACCCAATTGATCCTGCGCAAACTGCTCGCCCACCACGCAGAAATCACATCCACACGTCGAGCGCAGGTCCGCGCCCGGGCGTGGCAAGCGCGCACATTCCTGGCCGAACACCTCCCCGACTGGACAATCGAAGGCACCAACCAAGGGCCGTCACTCTGGGTTCGCCTACCCGTCCGGGACAGCGCAGAATTCGTGGCCTTCGCCTACAAACGAAACATCTCAACCGGATACGGCGGCTCCTACCGCAGCGACGGACGCGGATCCCCCCATATCCGACTCACTCTCACCGCCGACGACCACACCTTCAACACAGGGCTGGACCAACTACACACAGCATGGGTCGAGTTCAGCCCAAACCGCGCGTCTCCAAACCGATCCGCCGCACCGATGCTCAACCGGCCAAAGGGAACTCCTGCACCACCCGGTAATGCGGTACGCCGGCGACGACCTCACTGACAAACAAGCCCATGGTTTCAACCAGCCAACTACCTCCTACCGGAACACCCACCCATGCCTGCGGTATCAGACCACCATGCCGTTTCGGTCGCCGATTTCTCACCAACGTCAGATGACCGACAAACGGCCGCGACGCCGGCACATCCCCCCACGGCTCGATGACGTCCTGAACACCCTCCGCCAAGCCGGTCAGCCCGGTGATCGGCACCACCAGCGCCTGCTCAGTCAACCGGATGGTGGCAGGGCCGTACGTCACCATCACCGACGGCGCTGCGGCGCACTCCTGCCTCAGCGCAGCCACGAGCGGCTCGGTCCGGGTCACTGCACCCAGGAATCGGACCGTCACGTGCCACCGCTGCGCCGGCTCAACCACCGACGCCTGACCCCCACTAGACCAACCCGCCGTCATCCCAGCGATGTCATCGATCACGGCCTGGGGCGGACAAACGGCAACAAAATACCTCACTGCCTACCCCAACCCGCGCGGTAGGCGTACCAGTCGGCTGCACTCACAAGTCACGCACCATCAATACCAAACCGAGACACCCACCGACAACGTGCCCGGCATGACGAGTGCCGGCCCGGGCGCGGTAGCGGCGCGCGGCAACCTCTCGGTCACAGCGACAGAACACCTCGAGGACTTCCCCGGGAAGCGCGCGAAGTTCATCGCCTGCGCGCAAGCGGTTGAAGTTGCTCTCGAGCACCGCCCCGATCGGCGAGGCCGCAGCCAGGGCCAGCATCGCTCGTATCGCGGCCTGACCCAGCTGGCGCGAGGCCTCGACATCGGGAACCGCCAGAACCGACATGAGGGCGTCCTCGACGGCGTCGTTGGCGATCAGCGGTAGGGCGAAATGGCTGGCAAGCCACGGCGCCACTGTGGACTTGCCGCTCGCCGGCGGGCCATTGACGACGATGTACCACCGTTGGAGGTCCACCACGATCATGCCGCCATGGCCATCGGACGCACGCGGAGGCGTAGTCCCGTCGGCAACCCCGCAGCAGACGACCGATAGCGGATCGGCAAATGAGACACCGCCTGATGGCGAACACCGGGTCGTCAGGTGCTGCCTTTCACCTGTCATGCAGACGAGCGGTCACCCAAGCGTCAAGCCGGTCGACCGAATCCGACCATCCGTGTGGGCGGTCGAGGGCGATCCATGCCCGCTCGGTGAGCGCTTCGAGCACTTCGTAGACCTCGAGCCGGGCACGACCGCTGTCGTCCACGCCGTAAGCGGCGAGGAGCACCTCGACGTCGTCGTCTGATTCGTGCCGCAGATGCTGCGCAAGGTGCGCAAGATCGGCGATCGGATCGCCGAACGCTGCCCGTTCCCAGTCGACCAAGCCTGACAGAAGGCCGGCCGAATCAACAAGCAAGTTGCCGCGGTTGACGTCGTTGTGCAGCAGCACCGGGCCGACGGATACGGCGAATGCGAGCCACTGCCGGTCGAGCCACCGCCGGGCGCCGCCACTCACGCTGCTTGACTCCACCGTCGCCTCATACTCCAGCAGCGCGGAGATAGCCCTGGCCCTCACTGCATCCAAGGCAGTCGGCTGGCGTTCGTCACCGGGAAGGATGCCGCCGAATGCCGGCCCTGGTCGCGCATGGAGAACTCGTAGCATTCGGGCCGTCGCCTGGATCAGAGCCATTTGGGCCGCGGCGCCGTGTTGCCGCATGTAGTCGACCCATCGGACTCCCTCGAGCCGGGTCATGAGAACCCATGGCAGTCCATCCACTGACCCGGTGGCAAGAAGACGCGGAGTGGGCAGGACGGTCCAGCCGTCCAACTGCCGGAGCACAGATGCTTCGATGGGTGCGCGGGCAGCGCCGTGAGCGCCGTACACCTTCAAGACTGCGGCTCCGCGGTCTCCAAGACGGTCGTCAATACTGCTCAGTTTGATCCCGACGACATGGCCAACTGCGCCCTGGACGGAGGGCAACCATCCATCCGGCTTAGCCCCCGGGACCCGCCTGGCCACGTCGTCCAACGCAGCTTCAACCTGATGCGCCCGAATCGAGATGCCCGGGGGCAACCGCCGGCTATCCCCACGACGGCTCACCGCACCACAGTAAGTGGGAACTGTTTTAAGAGTGTACAAAGACGCGACAGCGCCCGTAAGTCCATCCGCTTGCGGGCGTCAGACGCTCCCGCGTGTGGTCAACGAAGCGGCGACGGCGGCTTCGACGTGCAGTCGGGTGGTGGGAAAGACCGGGACGGAACTGTCCGTGTCGGAGATGAGCAGTTCGATCTCGGTGCAGCCAAGCACGACACCTTCCGCGCCGGATTGGACCAGGCTCATGATGACGTCGCGGTAGACCTGGCGGGACTCCTCGCGGATCACCCCCACGCACAGCTCGTCGTAGATGATGCGATGTATCTCGGACCGATCATCCGGCGGCGGGATGAGCACTTGCAGACCGTGGCTGGTGAGCCGGTCGCGGTAGAAGTCCTGCTCCATGGTGAACGCGGTACCCAGCAGCCCGACCGTTACCAGCCCCGCCCGCGTCACCGCCTGCGCTGTGGCATCACCCAGGTGCAGCAGCGGGATACCGATGGCGGCCTGGACCTGGTCGGCGACCTTGTGCATCGTGTTGGTGCAGATCACCAGCAGCTCCGCACCGGCCGCCTCGAGTCCCTTGGCAGCCTCGGCGAGCAGCTGCCCAGCCTCGTCCCACCGCCCGGCGACCTGCAGCGCCTCGATATCGGCGAAGTCCACCAACGACAAGACAATCCGCGCCGAGTGCAGACCACCGAGCCGCTCACGCACCAGCTCATTGGCCAGCCGGTAATATGTGAATTGGCGATTTATCTGGTTCTGGCTCAAGTTTCGTGAAGCCGGCCGAGTTGTGCTCGTACGGCCCAGTGGCTGCGTATTCTCCGCACGACGCGGCCGCGGCGTCGGGCGTGCTGGTCCCGGGCACCGTCACCGTCTATCC
>JAABVA010004858.1_pt1 | contig 12334 bp, 10 predicted proteins | sample 5560331 | NCBI WGS metagenome assembly JAABVA01 (sample SAMN12812661, study PRJNA571458) | rock metagenome | isolation source: Antarctica rocks | place: Antarctica: Victoria Land, Mt New Zealand sud | collected 2016-01-07
GTTGTGCCACAGGCTCTGCCGCTGCTGTGGCAGCAGTGACTGGAGCCTGTGCTTCAGCCATGGCTTCTGCCTGTCTAGCTATAGCTTGAGCAGCAGGTGGCACTGGTTGAGCGCGCGGCACAGGCTGTGCTGGCTTTTGTGAAGGGGTGAAAAGGCGTGTGCGGCCCTTGCTGTGCAGACCAGAGGTTGATGCAAAGGTGGAGGACAATGGAGGAGGCTTGGTGCTGGTGGAGGGGCTGTACAGCGCTGCCCTTGCTGCAGCTGTGGTGGCAGCTGGTGCTGAGGCCCTTGGCACAAACCTGGGTCTGTCTGGAGCACCTGCAAACACCACATGATGTACCAGCGGCCAAAACAAGGCTCTGTAAACAAAAGAGGATGAGAGCCTGTGACCCTATACATGAGAAGCATCAAATAGCCTGGCAGGCAGCTCAGACAGTTTGCCTCTGCTTAAGCAACGTCAGGGGAGTCAGAGCATTTCTGAACAAGCCATTCAAAGAGCATGCTTGACAGGTGGAGAGTGCATGAGCAGCTGTAACATCAGCTGTAAAGCCAAATAGAGCAGGCAGAAGAGCAAGGCGCACCTGGCTGCCTATCAGGTGCAGCGTCGGCAGACTGGGGCTGCATGCCCTCCTCAATGATGACGACATCATCATCATCATCAGACAGGTTGACAGCCTGAGCTGCAGTCGCCCCAGCTTTGCTGGTGTTCAGGGGCCTTTGCAGCGGGGGAGTGCTGGTGCTGACCTTAGCTAGCTTGCTTTTAGGCCCGCTACCAGCTGTGTCAGCTTGCATGCCCCTGCACAGCAAGTTCGGTCATGTCATCAAATGCACGGCTCACACCCTGCACAACATGTCATAGTTGATGTTGCAGCAACAGTGACTGCTCTCTTGTTACAGCAGCTTGGGCATGAATCGCCGACCCTGCTGTGCCTTGTTCCCGTGCTGCATGTTTCAATGTTACTGCAAATCATACTTTTCAATAACATTGCAATATTTCATGTTGCAACATTGTTGAATACTGACATATGCATGTGTACATCCTGCACAACCCACCAGACAGATGCATGAGAGAGATGACACCCATCTTTACATGCATGAGCAACAATGCGATGCAGTGGTGACATGGTAGGGTTGCCATTCTGCAGTTATACCTCTTGGTACGCAGCTGACCATTGCTAGGAGTGTAACCCTGCAGCTGCTGCCTGAATGATGCCCTGGCAGTTAGCCCTTGTGCAACTATGTAGTCCCTCTGTAACTTGCGCTCAGGTCCTGCGTGTCCTGATGCAGCAGCTGCACGGTCACGCTGAGGCATGTGGTCAGGCCGTGTTTGTCCTGAGGCAGCAGTGTCAGCCTGTGACCAAGGTGCCGGCACCCGCTGGCTGGGATCAACACTGCTGCTGGTGCTGCTGTCGCCCTCACCGTCTGAGCCTTCCTCATCTGATCCACTCAGCTCGACTGGGTGGGAGGAAGTGCTGCCAGCCACAGCTGTGGCGGTGTGAAGGTCAGGCACGTGGGCACTGTCATGTGACTGCCATGATCTGGCTTCTTGCTTGACATGTGCATTGGCAGCAGGGGCGTGCTGCGGCAATCGGTGAGTGGCTAGCAGGAGTGATGCTAGATCGGAGAGCGCTGGCAGATCCACAGGCTGCCCGGCAGGCCGTGCCCCACTTTGCTGATGCTGCCATGGTGGCTGCTGCTGCAGCTTCTCAAGCAGCTGCTGCTGCTGCTGCTGCTGATGGTGTTGTGGTGGTGACTGATGCTGTTGCTCCCATTGCTGCTGTGGCTGTGGCTCAGGTTGCTGCTGCGGTTGAGGAGACATGTGCTGCTCTGGCTGCTGGCTAGAATGCTGCGGCAGACCCTGCAATGAGTCTGATGAGGAGGGCAAAAGCGTCTTGGAGCAGCCACGCACTGGGGAGCAGTCCATGATCTCCACATCATCATCTGAGTCACCAGCCCGCACAGTTTCCACCACTTCAGGGCTTGCTTGCATGGGAGAGGGGCTGCCATCTGCCTGCGCTGTGTGTGCATCTGTGTCCTCTGCTGACTGGACAGAGTTCCACTTGGATCCCCGGTTGTGTTCAGCAACAGCAGCAGCACCAGCAGAAATAGCATCAGAATCAACAGCACCCACCGCAGCTTTGGGTGCATCTGATGCCTTGGTCTGATGATTGGAGACTGCCTTGGCATGCTGGCGCTGCTGAGCAGCACTTTGGTGGGTGCCAGGCTGCGAGTCATCATGTGGACTGTGCTGTGTGTCGGACTGATGGGAAGTGGACAGCGTGTGGGGCTGCTCAGGTTGCTGCTCACTGGCATCTGTTTGAGCTATGGATGCCTCCACTGAGGCAGCTTTGCCCTCTGGTGTTGGGCTCGGCATTTCATCTGGCATCCTGCCTGAAGCTGTCTCTTCAGCAGACTTAGGAACAGTTGATGATAAGGCGTTCTCAGGCCTATGGTCTGCCCTCTCAGCCCCAGGCTCTGCCCTCTCGGTCTTATGGTCTGCCCACTCAGCCCCAGGGTCTGCCCTCTCAGCCCCGGGGTCTGCCCTCTCAGCCGCAAGGTCTGCTCTTTCAGCCCCAAGGTCTGCCCACTCAACCCCAGGGTCTGCCTTTTGAGCTCCATGGTCTCTGACATGAGCTTCAGCAGGGGGCACAGATGCTTGACTGAGACAGTCAACCTCCTGCTGGGGCTTCTGAAAGGAGCTGAAGGGAGTGGCCATGTCAGCTGAGTGTGGAGCACCCTGCTGCCTGACTGGGATGTTTCGCCCATTTTCATGTATGGAATAACGGGCTCTGGCCATCTCGTGGCGGGCACCCTTCAGCTTGCCCACCAGACCGCCGCGCTTAGCCTGGCCACTGTGAGACTGAGCACCCACAAGGCCTTGCTGAGCATTCTGCCCTGCCCCAGATGAGTCAGCATTCACATGACTTATGTGATTGCTGGGCCCTGCCTCTGCTGAATCACCCCCAAGCTGCCCATTCAGATTCTGATGCCTGCTGTTGGGTATGTCAGTATCCTGAGCTGATGGTCGGCCACTGAGTGAGTCAGCATCTGAGCTGAGTCTCTGAGCTTGAGATGCTGATCCTGGACGTGAATGCTGTGCATCAGGCACAGGCTGCTCACGTTTGCGCCTCTTGGCTGCTGGTTCAAGCCCAGCCTTGCCAGACTGAGGCAAGCAGGCATCGTGTACAAGGTGAGCTCCATGACCATGGTCAGCGGATCTGTGTTGGCGTCCAGCAGCAGGCTGTGAATAGGCATGGGGAGTGTCTGATTGCTGCCTTCTACGCTTAATAGCATATAGGCGGCGGAGCTCCTTGGCAGCACTAGCTGCGGCCTTCTTCACCACCTGGTGTGTGTCTGCTGTGTAGTCTTGCACCGGGAAGTTGAGGGTGTTCTGGAGCTCAGCAGGAGGCCGCTGGGTGAGTAGGGCTTTGTCGTAAGCCCTTGCAGCAGCATACTCTGCACAGCCACGGTGGGCAAAACATTCAGTAGGCAAAACGTTCAGTAGGCAAAACATTCAGTAGGCAGCTTTGTGGGGTAGTATGAACTGATGTCAAATACTATGTCTGCAGCGCAGCGGTCAGGGATTGAAGTGCAAGTTCAACATACACAGCAGTGTTGTGGAGTGAGCCAATGATGTGATTGTAGTGTCGTGGAGCATAGACAAATTGCTAGTGCACCTCCAACGTTGAAAATAGAAGGCAGGGATGTGCATGACCAGCTGCTTTGACATGTACAGATGTTGCAAGATCTGGACCAGCAAAAGCTGAACGCCATCAAGCAAGTTTCTGCCGTGCAAAACACATATGCTGCATGCCTGACCCTTCAGTGGCACAGAACTTGCCAAACCTCTGCACCAATCAAGACTGCCTTGACCAGCATCATTGAATGAGAGCAAGGATCAAGAGAGAGGGCGGTACCATTGGGATAGATCCCAAGTCCCTGTTTGGACCTAGTGCGCCCTTGTCCCAGCCTGGCTTGCCACCCTCCTTCAACCATGCGTACACCATTCAGCTTATGCACAGGCTCGCGCCTTGGTGACTTATGCACGGCAGTGTCTGGAGATGTCACACCGCCCTGTTGGCTATGCTGAGATGCAGTTGGATGTTCAGCAGTGCTGGCCTGCTGATTGGCAGGCTGCTGCCTTGCATGGGGTTGCTGCAGATTGAGGCGTGCCTGCTGTTGTGCACCGTTTAATGCATTCTGCTGCTGTTGCTGGAGAAAACATGGAGCGTCTTGTTCCAACTGCACAGCCTGAGTTTGGCATGGACCAGGCTGCATGTGTTCATCATCCCGCTTCTTCTGTGCATGGCGCAAGTGAACTTCACATCTGCTCGACTCAACAGCTGTGTCAAGGTTGTTTGTGCGGCTTTGCCTGTGTGTGCCAGCAGACGCATGTGGCTTGCTAATGGCTTTCTGAGGGGGTGAGGCCAAGCCGTGGACCCTGTTGACTGATCTGACTCCACTACTTGCAGCTGGTCCCTGAGAGGACTGCTGTTGCAAGCCCTGCTGTGTTGCACCAGCAGGTCCGTGGGGCATGCAAAGGAAGGGTGGCAAGGCTTTGGTGCTGTGTGCAGGAGTGTGTGAGTCCTCGACAAGCTGAGGCTGCACAAACCACATGTAGTGTGTTAGCCATAGGCAGGAGAGTACAAGCAGCCAGCTATGTGACTACGTTTGCTCACAAATTTGACGCATCTTCCACACGACGCAACGGATATCGGTCTTTCACTTTTCACATGTGAATGCCCGACGACGAAAACAGGGCATAGCTGAAGCTGCGAATACCTGTGCTCCCTGATCTTCCAGACTTTGTCGGACCCGGTTCAATGTTGCAAACATCTCAGCCCTGTGACGCTCGGCAAGCAAGTATGACTCCTGTACCGAACACATTTTTGAGTACGCTCAAGCGACCGGGACTATCCGCGAGCGACTGCAGTGTGTGTGCATGGGCACCTTCAGCTCAGCACGGCTCACCATTCTCCTCTCATCCAGCGCCATTTCACAAGGCTGAAGCAGTACCACGCACACATCAGCAGGCACACACACGTTTCGTGACAAGCAAGAACACCGCGACTGCTCTTCCCACTACGGGCTGCCTGATATGACTAACGGGGCTCACAATAGTAACTTGCCTATTCAAGCCAGACAAATGGCTCAATAACAAGATGTTCTGAGGGTTAAAGCGCGTGGCGCATGCAGTGCAATGTGGCGTCAGATGAACAGCATCTGCGCATGCCCAACAGGTGTACCAGCCTAAGTGCTCAAGCTGTGAAACTTAAAGGGCATTTCATGACAAAAGCATCCTGCTAGTATATAAATATGCTAGTACACTAGACAGAAGTTGGTCTGCTTGATTTGCGAGCTTGGTACAGCCTGCGAGTTCGCGCGCGATGCCACAACCACCCAGTATATAGCAACCAGCCGCCTGCAACATGTTCAAGTTTGTCATGCAAAACATCTAGTGAATGCACAGATACCATGATGAATCTCAGCATCTGCTGCATGCAGGGTTGAACAAGACGGGATGCGTTGTCATGCCACCACAATGATGATGCCAAAAAAGCATGCCAGTAACAGACTTGCCACACACACACACATCCTGATTGTCCACAGAAACACTTCAAGCAAATTGACAGCTCATACCTCCAGCAACCACAAAGAAGGCATAGATAGCTGAGCGCATGTGGACCCCCTGCAGGTAGCATCAGACAGCAGCATCAGCCGACAATGCATGAACGCCTGAAACCTGGCAGGGAACTGGGTACTAGACCAACAGGAGAGACAAGAGATACCTCAGATGTCTACTTGCAGTGTACATGTAATTATGTACCAGTAGCTATGTACAGGGAGCCATACTCAAACTGGTTGTACAGAACAGCTGCAGGTTGCTGTATGGTGCTCAATGGATATGTGTTGAGACAGCATTGGCAGCGCAAAGCACCAGGTCGTGATCACCTCTTGGATGTAGTCAGGTTTGAGCAGGGTTCCCATCTGGGAGTCTTTACATGTTGTACAGGGTAGCACAAAGTCATGCACAAGCCCTCCACCATGATCTGGAATGATGACTTGCACACTGACTGAACTGTAGCCTTTCATTGAGGCTGTTACGTTATAAGGTCCAGGTGCTAATGGCCTGCAAACAAGGCTCTGTTGATCAACTACATTTTTGTTCTTGCAACCTAGCAGGCAGTCAATAGGCATACTCTGCCGTTGTAATAACAAAACATCATCAGCAGTGGCGGCGGTGCTGTAGAGGATGTGCGAAACAATCATGGTAACATTGCGATCTGTCATGCACATTCGCGAGCAGCGCCACTGCTTGTGTTGACACTGTTTTCTTGATGACAGCAGAATAAGAACATTGTGTTGCATGGCCGGACTCCAAGTCCAAGGGTGACCATCACGCACCTGTAGTAGTCTCCCAAGGTGCCTGCTTGAATTGCATGGTCAATGCCATCAACCAGAAGTGTCGCTTGCAAAGGCTTGTCCAGATCTGTGGTGTTTCCCCCAATGGTCACCAGCAGGCTGTGCACTTTGCCCCTGCCACAGGCAAGGGGGCACAATGTCAGTGTTTGCACACAAAATACCAGCACAGATGAAGGTCTCTCATCAACTGAGAATCAGTGTGATTCCAGCATGCAGGCAGAACGGCTGGCTTCACATAGGGCTACAGCCACACTTTTGCAGACTGACAAGCCCTCAAGGAAGATCATCTTACCCGAGAACAGGGTGCAGCCAGAGAGAATGGCGGCCTATCCCACAGTTTATGATTAACGCCAAAAGCACATATCACATGGTAGGAGGCTACAGTGAATGTTACCTGAGGCCAGAAAAAGCTGCAGCAAGAGGGAATGCCAACATGGCGGGCAGGTTGGCTTGAAACAATGTGGGCAGCTGGTCTTCTGGCGGCCACTTGTTCTGGCTCAGCTCCACTGTGAGCTCCATGCACTGGCCTGACACATATGCCCAGTCCTACAACACGCCTCATGGCATTGCACCCTGTGCTCCCTCAACAGATCTCTCTGCCGGCCAGGTCACACAACACACATCAGACATACGTACGCACAACACACACCACACAAACACATATCAGAGCGGGATCAGACAGGTCAAAGAGTTTATGCGAAATCAGCAATAGACATGTCACCAACACTGCCGGGTCTTTACTTGGCACGAAACACAAGACAGACCATACATTGAACTGCACATCAGACACATGGGACATGGGACAAGTAACACATCAGCTGCACAACCTGCTGCCACACCACATCCAAACAGATCATGACCACCACGGTCACACAGCTACAAGCCTGCTTCTGCCATGCAAGTATGACGCAGTATGCTAATGTTACACACCAAGCATGCAAGGTCACAGTGGTCTAGACGTGTTTAGCTGTTGCACAACATGCTCCTGGCCCCACTGCCAGCTTGTCACAGCAAAGAGCGCTTGCACCAGCAGAACTGATTAACGTCACCAGTGGCAAGTACACTTTCCACAGCAGGTATGCATAACGCAACCTGGGGTATGACTCATGAGCACACTGAGGTATGACCCATATGCACCCTGGGGTATGACCCATATGCACCCTGAGGTATGACCCATATGCACCCTGAGGTATGACCCATATGCACCCTGGGGTATGACCCATATGCACTCTGAATTATGACCCATGTGCACCCTGGGGTATGACCCATATGCACCCGTGATGGCAGTGAGTGTAGGTCCTGTAGATGTGTTGTGAAGACACCTGCATGCCGCCACTGAGGGGGTACCAGTGTGCACCGTTGGTAATGCCCCCAGGGAACTCCCCAGACTTGTGCATGTCAGTATGTGCATTCGCATATACACTAGCCAGGTAGCGGAAGGCAGCGTCATCTGGACTGGCAGAGTAGGTGGTGTTAGGGTTTGAGGAGCCGTCCCACGGGTAGTTGGCCACTACTGCGCCCTGTAGGAAGCAGGCATGCTACTGAGGAGGTGCAAGCTGCAGCCTCAATCACAAGCAAGTAAGTCCTCATAAGAGGTGCGTACTGCAAGTCTGTGAGGTTCTGTTGGGGTCTGAGGAGCTGTGCAGGCACTTTGTTCCCTGTGAGTACTGTGCGGCCACTGAGGTATTTGCAATGACATCATGTGAGCCGATGGTGGCGATACAGTATTTAGCGAGTTGTGGCATACAGTGGGCACATGTGACTCATGTGCACTGTCAATGTTGACCAGTCAATCGCCACCGCTATCAGTATCACAACAGGCATGTAGATGGAGATGCAAGCACAAGGCGCTGTGCAGACCGAGCACGAAATGCGTCAATGAGTTGTCAGGTCCATGCAAACATCTGCTACCTTACATTGAACATACACAGCCAAGGATGCGGCCACAACAGTCACACTATCTGCAAGATGCTGCTACGCATGCACAAACTTGCCAAGGTCAGGCTTGACATGTGCAGCGCTTCTGAACAGCAATCTGCCCAGGAAGACCATGGCACAGCAAAAGAAAGGGTGTGCAGGAGGGCCTACCTCATGCATGCTTGCAGATGCAACAAAGTGTGTGCCACTGGTCCACTTCATGAGGGCTAGGGTCTCAGGCTGCTCATCCCCTGTGGGATACAAACCTGTGCTGCCCAGAAGCAGCGGGTCTGGAAAATCTCTATTCAAGTCCACATCTCCTCTGCAGAGCAGCACTCTGTCAGTATGTCTGCAAAGTCGCATGCAACAATATAACATACAGGACGTGCATCTCTCTGCATGACTACTATGGTCAGACGGCAGGTCTACCAACTCACCTACAACACGATGACGGCAAAATAATATACGTCATCGTCATGCATGCCATCATGTGCAATGCAGGCGCAGCTCTTGCTGATTGTTTGCTGCTTGCGAAGATCAGCAAAGAGTTACCAACAAGCGAGAGCTTAGAAATGACAGTGAAAGCAGCTATGCAGTGGAATGCCATTGGCCATAAACATAAAAACGTGCACAAGGAAATGAAACAGATTTAGCTGGGCAAACGTCAGCTCTCAGAACAGCACAGACATTTGGGCTTGTCGCATGCCCGCCATGCATCAATGACGTAAAATTCTCACAAATTGTGCCGCAGCTTGTGCTCAAAGCCATCAGGATTCACAGTTGGCACCAGATACAGGTGCATGTCATTGACTATCCGAGCAGCTTGTTCATCAGTTGTGCGATACTGACATAGCCACTCTGCCAGGCCCATCAACAGCTGCCTGCACTTGCACACATGTACTGTCTACATAACACCATTTCTTGCAGCTCAACCGCACCACACATGACAAGAGCACTGAGGGGAGGGTAGAAAATCTGTCAGCAAAAGATCACTTGCATACAGCAGACTCCAGTACATTGCCTAGAGTTGGTGGCATGTGAAGCTTGCTTGCACAGCAGACAAAGCAATAGCAAGAAAGAGCACCTGCTAGCTGGCTCGTCCCCGTGCATGTTGCCCACATATCTTGCATTGGGCTTGGCCTCAGTCTCTCCAGCGTTGTTGGACAGCTCAAGGGCCCACATGGCTCGCCCTTGCTTGCTTTTGCCAATTGAAAACATTCTTGCCATGTGGCCACAGCGGCTGATGTACCCTCGCATGTAAGTTATCTGGGCACCAGATCGACAGCTATAAGAGGCCGTCAAAAAGGAGGGCAGCGCAATGCCAAGGGCCAGACAGGGACATGAGCGTGTGCAGATGGACATGTGTGCTTACCAAGTCATTGTTACTCATATAGGTGGTCAGCACAGACTGGTGTGTCAGGTTGTAGCCAGCAAGCTTCTGACTTTCTCCTGTTTGTGCTGAAATCTGTTGCAACTGTCTTTGATCAGGCACCTGTGTATGTGTGCCACATGAATCAATGCATCATGCTTACTTAGTCAGGCCTGTTTGGCTGAGCCCATCTCACCTGTTGATCATAAGAGAGTGAGCCGACGCTTTTTGCAGCCAAACAGCTGATTGCAAGCAACAAGACGGTGAACCACCGCAGAACGTCACACGACATGCAGACGATCGTGACTGGCATTTCTGTTCAGCAGGGACGTTACGGAAAAGCCAAAATATTGGCAATCTTCAGCTCTGCCAGTCGAGTGGGCGTCGCGACGCCAACTCATGTCGCATTTGCATTACAACATGATAAGTCAAGTTCCACAGCACACGCACAAGATTCCTATTTGGCACAGCTGCAGACTTGCGACTCGGTCAACCCTGCAGGGGGTCAGCCCAGATCGTACGGACCTGTGTGTCACCGCACGTTTGGCCGCAAACAAGCGTGTGCAATGATGTCAGCAGTGGCGCGTAGACACATCGTATCTACAGTGTACAGCTACGGCAATCAGACTGGGCGATGTTGGTGCGCACTGTATCCGACCTCGGGACAGCTCGATCTTCGAAATCTTTCGCTCGACTGAAGAAGAAAACTTCAACAATTGAAGACGATGCAGACTGACTTTGAGACGAACAAGCGCCTGCAACTTGTTGCACAGGCGCTTGCGATCTCGTCACTCAAATCAGTCTAGTCTCGATCCGGCTGTGGGTTCCATGGGCAAGCGAAGGGCGCTCGAGCGTCCTGAGCCACCAGCCAAACGAATTGGCAAGGTACAGCCGTTTTAGTCGTGCTATGCACCCGTTGACTCGTGTTTTACGTGCTTCTTTGCGCAGGCACAAGCTCCCAGCGACGTGCACCTGTCGACGAGCAGCAAAGCGGCCTCCAATGACCATTCGGCGAGTCAGCCTCAAGGCATCAAGCGGCTTCAGGCATGTGCAGCAACAGCACAGAGGCTTTGGCAGGAGGCAGTTGCAGCTCGCTCGCCGGTGCGATTGTGCACGCGTTTGAATTGTATCGTAACCTTGTGCACCTGCCATTTGATGTCCAGAGGTTCTTCTGCTGCAGCTGGTTATTGAAGGCGAGCTGCAAGACAGACAGTGGCGAGCGTCCAGCAGGTGGACAAATGACTACCTGAAAAGCAGTGCTGTAAGCTTGTGTGCTCATCTGTGTCAAATTTCACTGTCTGCTGTGCTGCAGTACTGGCATGCAGCAATTCCAAGCATGCATGCTAGAATGCATGTGATTGCAACACAACCATCTGCATGTAGGGTGCATCAAAAGTGCTGGTGGAGCAGAGGTCTGGCAGCAGTGCAGGCTTTGGGAAGGGCCGCAGGGTGCACATGACCTTTGGCCAGCTTGTGCAACAGCTTCACAAGGGCAATGACAGCTTATACCTCACTACTCAAGAGGTGAGTCATGTGACATTCAGGAAGTTGCACATGCAACATTCATATTGTTGTTTTAGAATGGACAGCTGATGGCCATACTGCCTGATGGCCACGCAGCTTTGGCTGCTTTGCATGGCTGTCAAGGCCATGCTGCATGCTGCACAACCTGCAATGGTCACCTTGTGTTCAAGCTGCTACAGCCTTACAACTTGCACAGGGCACAGCCCAGCCCCATGCAATCTCAACATGGTGGCCCACACCATCATTGTGTCATCAAACGCATCACACACAGTCAAACTTGCTGGCTGTCAGGTGATTGCTTGTGATTCACACTGTGCCGTCTGTCGCTGCCCTGTTTGCATCAATATAGCCTTGCACACATGGTTGGGCGTCCCAACAATGCACAGTTTGCAATGTCTGCTGCTGCCCTTACGGCAACTTTTGCAGGAAGAAGCTTTTCAAGCATGTTCACATATCATGTGTGTAGGCAGGGATAGATGCTGATGGGCAACCACATGTGATGGGCCCTCCAGTGAAGGATCTGGCAGCAGACTTCCCCTTGCAGCCTGAATACATGGGCAACCTCATACCCCAGCAGATCAATCTCTGGATGGGAGCTGCCCCCAAAGGTCAGCTAATTTGTCATCACTGCTCTCGCTATCAATGGCATACAAGTGCGCACGGTTTGAGCATGCAGTGCAATGGATTCATCAACAGGTATTAATGCGACGCTGTCCATAGCACATGAGCTATGTCAGACTGTCAGGCCGGACTTGGTGTCATCACCTTGACATGACACCCAGGGGATGGTTGTTTGTTTGATTTGCCTTGATCATGCTAACATCTGCCATTCACGTCAATGCAGGAGCCAGCAGTGGATTACATCATGACTTCCACGACAACCTGTACATCCTGTTGAGGGGACGTAAGCGCTTCAGGCTGTACCCACCCTCTGAGGCTCACAACATGTACACTCATGGCCAAATCCAGCACGTTCACCACAATGGACGTATCATCTACAAAGGCCAGGTAAGCACACACACACACACACACACACACACACACACACACACACACACACACACACACACACACACACACACACACACACACACTAGCACA
>JAABVA010004860.1_pt1 | contig 12332 bp, 12 predicted proteins | sample 5560331 | NCBI WGS metagenome assembly JAABVA01 (sample SAMN12812661, study PRJNA571458) | rock metagenome | isolation source: Antarctica rocks | place: Antarctica: Victoria Land, Mt New Zealand sud | collected 2016-01-07
CGAAATACGTCCCGGGCGCCCGGCGCCTGCGCTGCGTCGCCGTCCCAGCAGCGACCCTGGTCACCCTGTCATCGGCGGGGCTGGTCGTGGTACTGGCAGGCAGCGCCCAAGCCTCAACAGCAGTGCCGCTGGCGGCCAGCGCCCAGAGACCGGCGGCGCCACGGACGCCACCGGCGCTGGCAGCGGCGCCGTCCGCGGGCCAGGTGGTGACGGTACCGGTGGTGTTCGTCCCGGTCCGGGGCCCGGCGCAAGCGACGCCGCCTACGCCGGCGGTGATGCCGTCAGCTGGCCGGGCTGCCGTGCCCGTTCCGGTAGTGCCGGCGGCACGTACTACCCCAGCGCGGGGGGTAGTGGCGTCAGCGGGCCGGGCTGCGGCGCCCGTTGCGGTGGTGCCGGCCGCGCGTACTGCCCCAGCGCAGGTGGTGGCGTCTGCTGGCCGGGCTGCGGTGCCCGTTCCGGTAGTGCCGGCGGCGCGTACTGCCCCAGCGGCGACATCGCCGCGGGTGGCAGTGCCGTCTGCGGCCAGGGCTGCGGTGACCGTTCCGGTGGTGCCCCTCCCGCGCAAGCTGCAGGCGCCGGCGACGTCGGTGCCGCTGGGAACCGCCGGCAGCTTCGCGGTGCTGTCCGGCTCGGGGATCACCAACACCGGTGCCACCACGATCAAAGGTGACGTCGGGTCCTCGCCGACACCTGCAGAGACCGGGTTCGCAGCCTGCCCCGCCGCGGACTGCGTCACGCTGACCGGCGCCAACCACACCAGTCCCACCCCCAACGACGCGGTCACGGTGAAGGCGAAGATCGACCTGACCACCGCGTACAACTACGCCGCCGGGCAGGTCTCCACCCAGGTGGCGACCGAGCTTGCCAACCAACGGCTCGTCGCCGGGGTCTACAGCTCGGCGTCGGGGACCTTCCAGATGACCGGGACGCTGGTGCTCGACGGGCAGAACAAGACCAACGGGGTCTGGATCTTCCAAACAGCCAGCACCCTGATCACCGGCGGCACCGGCAACGTCAGCCTGATCCGCGGCGCCCAGGCATGCGACGTGTTCTACCAGGTCGGCAGCGCCGCCACCCTCGGCGCCGGATCCACCCTCAAAGGCACCATCCTGGCGCACGACACCATCTCCCTGGGCAACGGGGTGACCGTGCAGGGCCGGCTGCTGGCAGGCGAGCAAGCATCAGGCGCCGGTGCGGTGACACTGATCCACGACACGATCGTCAGCCCACTGTGCGTAACCACGACACCGCCGAGCTCGCCGCCGAACACCCCCCCGACCGGAACCCCCCCGACCGGAACCACCCCGCCCGGAACCACCCCGCCCGGAACCACCCCGCCCGGAACCACCCCGCCCGGAACCACCCCGCCCGGAACCACCCCGCCCGGTACGACTCCGACTGGTACGACCCCGATCGGTACGACTCCGACTGGCGTGACTCCGATCGGTACGACGCCGATGGGTACGACTCCGACGGGGACGACTCCGACTGGCGTGACTCCGACGGGGACGACTCCGACGGGGACGACTCCGACTGGCGTGACTCCGATCGGCGTGACTCCGACTGGTACGACTCCGACTGGTACGACTCCGACTGGCGTGACTCCGACTGGCGTGACTCCGACTGGTACGACTCCGACTGGCGTGACTCCGACTGGCGTGACTCCGACTGGCGTGACTCCGACTGGCGTGACGCCGCTGGCCACCGCCACGACGACGCCCCGCACAGTGCTTGCCGCCGCCACCACGCCCACGACTGGCACGCCGACCAGCACGGGTCCCCAGGTCGGGCAGGTCCCGCTCGGGGGGGTCCACGCCGGTGACGGCAGCACGATCGCAGCAACCAGCGCCGGCTCCGGCGCCGCTGGCCTGCTGCCGGTCGCAGCATTGGCGCTGGCTGGCCTGGCCGGCGCTGCCGGCTTCACCGCACGGCTGCGCCGCCGGGACAGCTAAGCGAAGGACTGGACCGCATGCGCGACCGCTTGCGGGGGCGCCGTGCCCGGGTAGCCCGTACCCAGGTGCTGGCGGGGGCGGCGGCCCTGCTCACGACCGCCGCCGTCACCGCCGGCTACGCCAGCCAGTCGCATGCTGTGCGACCAGCGCCGGTGTCGGCGCGCAGCAGTACCGCGCCCCCCGCCGGTCCCGTAGCCGGCGCCGCGCCGGCCGTCGTTACCGTGCCGCCGATGTCGAGGTCCACCCCCGTCCGGGTGCAGATCCCGGCGATTGGTGTCGACTCCGGGCTGATGGACCTCGGACTACGCGGCGACGGGGCGATGCAGACGCCGCCGACCGGTTTCCCCGCCGGTTGGTACACCGGCGGCCCGACCCCGGGCCAGCTCGGCCCAGCAGTCGTCGTCGGCCATGTCGACTGGGCCGGGCACCCCGGGGTCTTCTACAACCTGCGTGAACTCAAGACCGGCGACCAGGTCATCGTTGCCCGAACGGACGCCAGGAAGGTGGTGTTCCGGGTGAGCCGGGTCGAGGAGTTCGCCAAGGACGCCTTTCCCACCCATGCGGTGTACGGCAACGTTGACCACGCCGCCCTGCGGCTGATCACCTGCGGTGGGTCCTTCGACCAGCAGGCCGCCAGCTACCGGGACAACATCGTCGCCTTCGCCGACCTGGTCGCCACCACAAGCGCATGACACTCGCCCCTCGTCCGAAGCCAAGGTAAGGGTGGGTGTCGCCCCGTCGGACTCAGGCAACGCAGCACCCCGTGTCTGACCCGGCCACGCCGAACCACAACCGACCGTATTTGGCACGTCTATGCGGGTGTAGCGGAACCCGCGCGTGGCACGAGATACGGACGCGCCAGAACTGTGTTGCAGATTCAGGGTGTCGCAAGTAGGGCTGGCAGACGGTTCCGCTACGTTGCCGGCATGGGTTCGCTGATCGGCTACGCGCGGGTGTCGACGGCTGAGCAGTCGGTGGATCTGCAGACCGATGAGCTGAGGGCGGCGGGTTGCGTGAAGGTGTTTACCGAGCAACTCTCAGGTGCGGTGGACCGCCGACCGGAGCTGGACCGGGCGGTGGAGCAGCTGCGGGCCGGGGACACGCTGGTGGTGTGGCGGCTGGACCGGTTGGGTCGCAGCCTGCGGCACCTGATCGACACGGTCACCGGGCTCGACGCCCAAGGAGTGGGGTTCCGGTCGCTGCGGGAGAGCATCGACACGACGACCTCGGGTGGGCGGTTGGTGTTTCACCTGTTCGGGGCGCTGGCGCAGTTCGAGCGGGAGGTCATCCGGGACCGCACGGTCGCCGGGTTGGCGTCGGCGCGGGCCCGGGGCCGGGTCGGGGGACGGCCACCGAAGCTGACCGCCGACCAGGTGAGGACAGCGCGGCGGCTCTATGAGGAGCGTGAGCTGACGGTGGCCGAGATCGGCGGGGTGCTGGGGGTCAGCCGCACCTCGATCTACCGGGCGTTGCACCGTGACCTTGCTGGGGTGGCCGGTGGTGGGGGAGGGCAGCGCCGCCGCCGGACCGCGGCATCTGCGGCACCTGCACCGGCGGCGGCCGGGGCCGGGTCGTGACCCGGCTGGTGACGGTGCTGGTCATCCTCGCCGTGCCGGAGGAGGCTGACGCGGAGGACGCCGCGGCGTTGGTCGCGGACGCCGCTGTGTGTACCGCGCTGGAGGTGGTGTCCGCGGCCGGGGTCGAGGGTCACCTGCCGGTGCCGGGCAGCGTGGTCCAGCACCGCAGCGGCCGCCAGCCGTGGCGGGTCGAAACGGTGACGGGAGACGGTGCCATGCTGTGCAACCTGGCCGGTGACTGGTCTCGAATGCCGCTGACGGCCCTTGAGCCTGACCAGCTCGAGCGCACCCTCTCCAGTACCAGACAGGGGGATTGAGCGGCGGTGGGCGGCGACCGGCTGGCCCGTCAGTACGGGACGTGTGCCGGCAAGGCTGCCCTGGCCCGCGAGACCAGCGCCGGAAGCTGGCAGGTCAAGGTGCACGACCCGACGAACCGGTCCGCTGGGCACGACGGCTGGGTTCTTCTCGGTACCCAGTGGGCCACCCTCGACGCTGCCTGCGCAGCGACGGGGTTCACCTACCGGCGGTGAAGCGACCGCCCACGGCTCGGCATGGGACGCCTCGCTTTGTAGCCACCCGTTGCCGGGGCCGTAACTTGCCGACCAGGCGGCACCGGCAAGGTGGGTGATGCTGCTGAGAGCTGCACGGGCCCTGGCACCTGATGGGTGCGGCGGAAATGATCGTCGGTGACCGGGTAGGGGGTTGCGGTGACGGGGCGACGTGAGTGCGCGCGGCTGTCGTCGCCTGTCGATCGCCCTGGGTTCGCGGGGGTGACGGTGTTGCCGGCCGGTGTGGGCGGTGGTGGTGGTGCGGCGCCGGCCACGTCGATGCGGTGGCTTGTTGGCGTGGTGGTATCGCATGTATGGCGGGGCGCAGCCGACAGCCGGCACGAGCTGGACCGGTCACGAACCGGCCTGTTCGGCGCGCAGGAGCACGACACGACTCACCATCGGCACTGACCCGCGCCGGGGCTGGCCGCCACGAGGCTCTGGCTACCGTGCGTTGAGTGCGCCGGACTGGACTCTGCGACGATCGCCGCCGGTCTCGGGCGGCGGGTAGGGAAAGGTTAGGTGCCGCAGAACAGCACGCCCGTGACAGGGGACGGGCCGCCGGTCAGCGAGCTGGGTCCGGAGGCGGCTGGCGAGCTGGCGGCGTTGAACGGTACGGCGCATGCGCTGACCGCCGAACCTGGTGGAGAGCCCTCGGGGGAGCAGGTCGCGGCTGATCTGGCCGACCCCGACGTGCTGACCCTCGGGGTGCGGGAACCGGCAGGGGGCGAGCAGCTGATCGCCGCGGCGTCGGTTCGGGTCGACCCCGTCGACCCCGGGGTGGCTGACGTTGCCCACCTGGTCGTGGAGCCGGCCGCCGGCGCCGTGGGTTGGGCGGGGCGCTGCTGCGCTCGGTCGAGCAGCGGCTGCCGGGCCAGGTCCAGGAGCTGTGGCTGCAGGTGGCACCCTCGGACGTGCTCAGCCTGCGGTTCTACGCCCGACACGGCTTTCGGGAGGCCCACCGCGAGCAGGCGCCAGGCGGCGACACGGTGCACTTGGTCAAACGCCGCGGCCGCCGGGGCGCTGCAGCCCGGCTACGCCGGTGAGCCTTTGCCGGCTGCTGCCGGCCGGCAACTCGTTTCGTGGGCCGTGCCAGTACAGGCAGATGGCCGTGGCGTCGTCGCGAGTGTGGGGGCGCACAAGCGCACGGTCGCAGGAGTCAGCGGCGCACGGTGAGGTGGGCTCTGGTATCAGGGCTGTGGCCCGTCACTTTGGGTGACAGCCCGTGACAAAGCACGCGTGGGCACGTACGGTTCGCACCCTGATGCTGCAGGCGCGACCCGCACCGCTCGGTTCGCACCGCTCGGTTCGCCCCGGTCAAGCCCCCGACGGGCCAGCCCCCTTGGGAGGGTTGTGGACGTTGCTGATGTCGCGGAACGGTTGATGGCGGAGTTCGAGGACCGGCTCAGTCTGGGCCTGATCTCAGGGGTTGTCGTGAGCGCCTGGCATGAGCTGTCGGGGGTGCCCGAGACGGCGCTGCCGGAGCTTGTCGAGCGGCTGGCTCGTCAGCGACTGCTCGACGCCCTTGAGCCAGCCGCGTCACGTTGAGGTAGAACGTCGGGATCAGCTACCCAGCAGAGGTCGGGATCAGTTGTCCAGGAGAGTCAGACGTGGGTCGTCCCGTCCGGGGACACCCGCCAGTGCAGCGCTCGACCGGGTCAGCCGCTCGGCGCGGCCCCGGTGGACGCGGCTGGCGGTATCGGGCAGCCCCGACAAGCCAAGCGAGCTCGCACCGGGAGCCCCCCTGACGTCGGCAGCAGGGTGTTCGGGCAAATGTCGACCAGTTGCTCGATCACCGGGCCGGCCGGACCGGCTCGACCAGCCCCCGAGTACGAGCCCGTCCAGCAGGTGCTTGTATGGACGAGGGGGATGCTGGGCGGGGCACCCGGCCGGGCGGCTGATGAGCGAAAGGCCGGACTGTGACCCGGCTGCGAGATGAGGGGGTGGCGTGCTGCAGGCGGGGGAGTAGAACGAGCATCGGGTGTTAGACGCAGGGTGGAGGTAGGGCTATGACGACGGGCAGTGGTGAGACCGGGCATGTCACCGGTACCCAGGACAAGGACTACAACATCATCTGGTTCACCGAGGTGTGCCTGAGCAACGTGCTGCGGTTGGAGACCTACGCCCAGGACGCCGACCGTGACGGCGACACCGAGCTGGCGGGCTTCTTCCGCAAGGCGCAGGCCGAGAGCCGCGCAGGCGCTGAGCAGGGCAAGGCGCTGCTCAAGTCCCGTCTGAGCGGCTGAGCGCGCTGCCGACCTTTTGAGGGCGGCAGCCGTATCACAGTCAGGCACGGGGTGGCGGGCGCGGCTCCGTGGGGTCCGGCTCCGGCGTGGCCTGTCCTCGGTGACGTGCACCGGCTGAGCGGGGGCAGGTTTCCGCCGCCGCTGTCGGCTCGTGGGAACGGGGCCAGCGGATGGCCACCGTCGAACGTCTCGCCGAGCTATGCGACTGCTATCAGATCCCGGTCGGCGATGTGCTGCTCGGCGACAGTCCCGAATCTGGTCCGGCTGGGATCGCTGTCGGGAAGGTCGCTCGAGGCCGAGCCGGACGGTCCGGACCTGGCACGCCCCGATGGCCATGGCGGACGCGAGGCGGCGCTGCTGCGCCGGTTCGCCGTTGCTGTCAGCGCCCGCCGGCAGCAGCCGGTTGACTGCTGCGCCGGAGGTGCTCCAGATCCGGGACGGCGAATATGCGGCGCTCGCTCTCACCCTTGGCACTACCGCCGCCGGGCTGCGCCGCCGGGCTGGGGGTAGACGGGAGCCGCCGCCTGGTGGTTGTCGGGCAAGTAAGCGGCATCGTCTGGCTGGCAGCGTGGAAGCGGTCGCACCGGCCGGACGCGGCGTCGGGGGCTGGGAGGGTTGAGTCTCAGCCTGTCGCGGGTGCGGGTGGCGGCAGTTGGGCGTAGGGCTGGTTGGCGAGCGCGTTGTACATCGAGCGGCCCCAGACGAGGGCGGGGACGTCGCCGCCGAACACGTGCGCGTAGCTCTGACCGCCGATGGTGATGTCCGTCAGGGGGTGGCTGAGACCGCCGCGGGGGTCACCGAGCTCGACGGCCGCTGCCAGCTGCGGGGTGTAGCCGACGAACCAGGCGCTGGAGAACCCTTCGTTGGTGCCGGTCTTGCCCGCGGCTGGCCGGCCGATGGTGGCGGCGTTGGGGTAGCCGGTGCCGTTGGTCAGTACGCCTTCGAGCACGCTGGTGACGGTGTCGGCGGTGCTAGGGGAGATGACCTGGTGGCATGGCGGCGGGCCGGGGAAGGCGACCGGCTGACCGGCGGGGGAGGTGATGGAGGTGATCGCCTTGGGATCGCAGCGCAGGCCGCGCGCGGCCAGGGTGGCGTAGGCGGTGGCCATATCCAGCGGGTTGACGACTTCGAAACCCAGGGTCAGCGAGTCGTCGTTGGGTCCGACCGTGGCCAGCCGGGCGGCGGGGATGCCCAGGGTGCGGGCCATCGCGGCGACGGTGAGGATCCCGACTTGTTCTTCGAGCTGGATGTTTCACCGCGTCAAGTAAAGCGCGGCCAATTCCGGAGCCCTGAGCCTCGTTCGCGACGGCCAGATGGTGGACGTAGAGATGCGAGTGCGCGTGCGTGAAGGCTGTTCCTGGGCGGTCGAACAACTCGACATAGCTGTAGCCGGTGGGCCGCCCGTCGACCTCGGCTAACAAGATCGTGACCTCGGGTTGCGCCAAGAGCAAGAGGAACTGCGACATCGAGGCGTCAAGGTCGGGCGCCTTGAACAGCTCAGGATGTTCGCGATGGTGGAGTGCTTGCACCACCGCGTTCAGGGCGGCCAGCTTGTCGGCGTCAGCCAGCACCGCCGTTCGCACCCGCAAGCGCGGCCGCTCGGCTTCATGCACGCATCGACGGTAGCTGTGGCGCGTCAGCGGCCGCCGACCGGGCAGTCGGTGCTTGATCATCGCTCGCTGGCGCCGCCGCGAGCGGATGGCCAGTGGTCTCTGGCAGACGACACCGCCAGCGTCGGCATGCCTCCTGTCCGGCACCCCGAAGCGTCCCGGTAGCCGATCCCCCTCCGGTCGCGGGTCGGTCCTTCTGACGAAGTCGCGAGCACTGCAGCAGCAGACTCGGACGAGACACGGGCCGGCACGTCATCAGGCCGCGGGCTGTGGTCCTGCGCCTCCTCGGCCGGAGGTGGCCACAACGGTCGGGCCACCGAGCTACGGCGTGCAGCCCGTCTAGGTTGCGCAGGTGGACGTCGACGAGCTGGTCTGGTTGGACGCAACGTCGCTGGCCGGTCTGATCCGGGCCGGGACGTCACGGCCGTCGAGGTCGTGCAGGCCCACCTGGACAGACTCGAGAGCGTGGGCGAGCGCGTCAACGCGTTCGTGACCGTGCTGGGCGAGCAGGCTTTGGACGCGGCGAGGCGGCCCGCGCCAGGGCCGCTGGCCGGGGTGCCCTTCACGGTGAAGGACTCGCTCGACACCGCCGGTGTGCGTACCACCCGCGGGTCGCTGCTATTCGCCGATCACGTTCCGGCGAGGGACGCTACGGCGGTGGCGCGGCTGCGGGGTGCGGGCGCGGTTCTGCTGGGCAAGACGAGCCTGCCGGAGATGTCGTACTGGACCGAGACCGACAACCGCCTGATCGGCCGCACCTCGAACCCGTACGACCCGGAGCGGACCCCGGGAGGCTCGAGTGGCGGTGAGTCGGCGGCGATCGCGGCCGGCCTGTCGCCGCTGGGGTTGGGCAGCGATGTGGCGATCTCGGTGCGTGGCCCGGCCCACGACACCGGCATTGCGGCGATCAAGCCGACGCACGGGCGCGTGCCGTGCACCGGCCACTTCCCGGACGCGCTGCGCCGGTGGTGGCACGTCGGCCCGATGGCACGCAGCGTCCGCGACCTCCGCTTGACGCTGACGCTGCTGGAGGGACCCGACGGGCTCGATCCGTATGCGGTGGCCCTGCCTGCTGGCGAGCCCAGCGGGCTTGTCCGCGGCGGGTGGACCACCGAAGCGTTCGGCCCGGTCGACCCCGATGTCGCGTCCGCGGTCGCATCCGCCGCTGAGGCTCTCGCCGACCTCGGTCTCGACGTACAGCAGGTGGCGCTGCCCGACATCGCGCAGCGGGACCACACGGCCACCTCGGCAACGCTGTTCACCGCCGAGGTGGTGCCGTACCTGCGCGCTCAGACGGCCGGACGGGAAGCCGAGCTGTCACCTGTCATCGCCCGAACGCTGCGGGCGCCGGACGTCGCTCTCGCCGACTACCTGGTGGCCGAGCGCGAGGTCGAGCAGCTGCGCAGCGCGTTCGCGCAGTGGTTCCAGACCCACGACCTCCTGCTCTGCCCGGTCGTCACGATCCCGGCGCCGCTGCACGCGCAGGCCGGCTACGACATCGCCGGAGTTCAGGCGCCGGCCCGCACGGTCATGCGGGCGACCGTCCCGTTCAACCTCACCGGACTTCCGGCTGTCGCCCTGCCTTTCGGCGTCACCGCCGCCGGGCTGCCCATCGGCGTCCAGCTCGTCAGCCGGTGGTGGACCGACGACGACTTGCTCAACCTGGCCGAGCGCCTCGAATCCCTCAGCCCGGTAAGCGGTCGCCGGCCGACGCTGTTCCCCGGCTAACGATCGGTGACCAGTCACCGATACCCCTGCGGTCGAAGCAACGACGCTGCGTCGTCGAGCGTCTTGTCGACGAGCGCGCTCAGGTCGCTGGCGGATGCGCTGTCAGTCCAGCGGTGGAATGCGTTCCGAAAGACGGCGATAGCGAGTTCGGCGGCGAGCCGAGCGCCGACCGTCGACATGCCCCTGGCGCTTAGGCACGCGACGATCGCGTCGGACCAGGCGTTGAGCTTGCCGAGCTCGCGTTCGGCGAGTTCGGGTTCGGAGGCGATGACGCGGGCCCGGCGGTGCGCGCGTCGGTGGTCGGTGCCGAGCTCAGCAGCGAGCGCCCGCAGTCCCAGGGCAAGGGCGGTCGCGGCATCCGCCTGTTCGGGAGCCGCAGCGACCGCGGCGACAACCGCCGCCTCGAGCCGGTTCTCGTCACCGAATAGCACGTCGCGCTTGTCGGGGAAGTGGCGGTAGAACGTGCGCTCGGTGAGACCCGCCCGGCCGGCGATCGCGGTAACCGTGGTCGCGGCGTAGCCGTCGCGTTCGAACAGTGCCAGCGCTGCTTGCTGCAAGCGCCCGTGCCCGTCCGGCTGCCAACGGCCCATGGTGCCCAGACTAGCCGGGCGATGGCGCAATCTGCCATCACGGCAGGTTGGTGTGTACGCTTGCCGATGTCAGGTTGCGACATCAGGCTGGAGGAGCCGTATGACCGTACGACCCGACGTCAAGGCGGTGCTGGACTACCTGAAGACCAGCAGCACACCGCCGATCGAGCAGACCGATCCCGCGACCGCCCGCGTCGCGATGGTGGAATCCGTGAAGCTCGCGGATGTATCCGCCCCAGCCCTCGCTATCAGCCGGAAGATCTCGGTGCCCGGTGCCGCGGGTGAACTCCCGGCGCTCCTGCTCGACTCGCGGGTTGATCGCAATCCCGGTCCGCTCGTCGTCTGGTTCCACGGTGGCGGGTTCGTCACGGGCGGCCTTGACACCCATCGGAGCTTCTGTTCTGAGGTCGCCCGGCAGCTCGACCTTCCGGTCCTGCTTGTCGCGTACCGCCTCGCCCCGGAGGTGCGCTTCCCCGCGGCGCATCAGGATGCGGAGGCGGTGGCCCGTTGGGTTGCCTCGGGACCCGAGGTGCTCGACCGAGGTGTCACCTCGCTGGTGCTGGGTGGCGACAGCGCCGGCGGCAACCTAGCCCTGGTAACGGCGCAGGCGCTGCGCGATCGGCCCGCCGCCGTCCCGCTCACTGTGCAGGTGGCGATTTACCCGTCGACTGACGAGACGAGGACCTACCCATCGCAGGATGAGTTCGCCGCCGGCTACCTGTTGACCGAGGCCGGCAAGCGCTGGTACCGCGAGCACACGCAGGCAGTCCCCGAGGACCTGCGCTCCTCGCCGATCAACGGCGTCCTGGCCGGGCTCGCGCCCGCTGTCATCATGACGGCCGGCGCTGACCCCAACCGCGACGAAGGGCGTGCGTACGCCGCGGCCCTGGTCGCCGCAGGCGTGCCAACGACATTCCTCGAAGCTGCCGGCAACGTCCACGCGTTCGTGCTCCTACGGCAAGTCGTTCCCTCAGCGCAGCGAGATGTCACCCGAGCACTGTCAGCGCTCCGCGAGGTCCTGCAGCGCTAAAGAGGATCTGCCCGAGCGCTGCGAGCCGAACGGGACGCCAACCAACCCCGCTTCCGGCGGGACTGGCGTGCCTCGCCACCCGCAAGGGGATGGTCAGATGGGACGCCGGGGAATCTTGCTCGGCACCTGACCGGTCCGGGCTATGACGAACAGCCAGGGCTCGACGCGCCCGGCGACATGCTCGAGCGAGAGGACTTGCCAGCCGGTGTCCGTCAGTGCGGCGCGGACTGCCGGCTCACGCGAGTAGGTGAAGTGCCTCGGGCGGCCGAGCTTGGCATCGGTCCATGCCTCGCCGTCCCCCTCCTTGAGCGTGATGGCCAGGACGCCTTCGCTGGTGACGGCCTGTCGTGCCCGCTGCAGGACGTCGACGAACTGCTCTCTGCTCACGTGCAGCAGCACTGCGTCGGCCAGCACCGCGTCGTACGGTCCGCCGAAGTCGTCCACACGGACGTCGAGCAGCCGCGCCTGGTGACCGGCCGCCTGCAGCAGCTGCACGAACGCCGGGGCTCCGTCGGTGCGCAGGACCCGGGGCCCTCGGTTCTCGAGGTAGCACGCGTCCCATCCGGGACCGCTGCCGAGTTCGAGCACGGTGCCGTCGCCGACCAGCCCGGCTACCGCGTCAAGGTAGGCCATGACGGCTGGCCCGGGGGGCACGGACTGCTCCAGGTAGACGTGCGCGGCCGCGTCGTAAGAGTCCAGCGTGACGTCCCCGGATGCGCCGGAGGGCGACGAGCTGATGGTCACGGGCGAACCGTATGGCGAGCGGCGGCTTGTGTCCGCTCGCCGATCGGCAAACGGGCACGCCCGGGGAATCTACGTAGGCTCGCGCGCGTGTCATCCGGATTCGTCGTTCACGCTGGCGACGGCCAAGCGGCGCCGGGCGCTGGTGGGAGCGTGCTCGCCACAGCGGCAGCGACTGATGGAACATTCAGCCTCCTGCTCAGCCATGCTCCTGCTGGTGATGGGGCGCCGCTTCATGTCCACCGCGAGGAGAGTGAGTCGTTCTTCGTACTCGCCGGGACTTATCGGATCCGGTGCGGCGACGAGACCT
>JAABVA010004863.1_pt1 | contig 12330 bp, 17 predicted proteins | sample 5560331 | NCBI WGS metagenome assembly JAABVA01 (sample SAMN12812661, study PRJNA571458) | rock metagenome | isolation source: Antarctica rocks | place: Antarctica: Victoria Land, Mt New Zealand sud | collected 2016-01-07
TTGGTGCAGAGCCGGAGCACACGCGAGGCACAGGCAGGCCCTCCCCCGCAGTGGCGCGCCACCCCGTGCCCACTGCACTCGTGCTCAGCGATGCTGGCCACATGGGGCACTGAACGCAGGCTGCCGCGGGACACCTGGTGGCATGGGTGTCTCTGGCTGCAGTTGGCGCAAAGCAAGCATGGGCATGACTCGTTTTGGCAGTGGTTGGTTCACGCTGAACTGTGAACTGAGCTATAAAGTAATGCATGTCGCAGCGGGCCACGCCTGAATGTGCTGCGTGAGCAGGAACGCGCCCACCGCATTGAGCGGCCAAACAGCCGCTCCAGGCGCTGCAGCGGCGGCGGCAGCGGCAGCTCGGCAAGCACTCCCGCCACCTGGCGGCCGCAGCAGAGGCTGCACTCGTGCCACATATGACGCACAGGCCTGCTCGAACTGAAACGAATGGAAATGGCCTTGCAGGGTGAACAGTGTACAGTACCCCAGCCGCCCCCAGCGCACGTCCTGGGGGCCTGCCAGTACAGATGTGCAATATTGCGGGCTGCAGGTTGGCAAGCAGGGATGAATGGGTCCCAGGGGCGCGCTGTGGGGGTCGGCGTGTCCGCAAGGATCCTCCGCAGGCCGCCGAGCAGCAGCAGGTGCCCGCCTGGGCTCTCCCTCTCCCTGCCGGCGCGCTTCCGTCGCTTCCGCAGCGGCTTCGCGCCGGCCTCTGCGCCCGCCTGCGCCCCGCCAGCCATCGCGACGCCCGCGGGTCGGCTGGCTGCATCCGCCCCGGGCGCTGCCTGGTCGACAGGCCCCACTGCCGCCCCAGGAGCGGCGCCGAGCGGGCCTGCAGGCTCTTGTGCGCGCGCTGCAGGCGGCGGCGCGTGGCAGGCGGGCTGGTCGCGCGCCCAGGGCCGCCAGGCGGTGGCGCCGCCGGCGCCGCCGGCCGCCCAGGCCGAGTACGCCTCCGTGCCCGCGGCCGCGGAGAACGGGCGCACAAAGCCGCCCTCCAGTGCGCCGGTCCGCTGCGGCGGCGGCGCCGGCTTGGCCGGCGACGGCTGCGGGCGCGACACATAGCCCGGCAGCAGCGTGAAGTGGCCTCCCGAGGTGGCCGGCGACGGGTTCTGCGACCCCGGCCCCGACGGCGCCGGCGAGCGTGGCGGGGTCTGCGCAGGCGGCGGCGTGCGCGGCGCCGCAAGCTCCCTGGCCGCCTGCCACGCCGCGGCCGTCGGGGGGATGAGTCGCGGTGGAGGCGCTCCTGGCGGCGGCGCGGGCTGGCGCTCCTCCGCAGCAGGCTCCGGCTCTGCCAGCGCCGCCGGTGCTGCTGGGCGCACTGCGCTGGCGGCCTGGCTCTTCCTCGCCAGGGGCAGCGCCGTCTGAGCGCAGCGGCAGCGCTCAGAAGTGGCACCGCGGCCGAGGCTCCCAACAAACACTCGGCAGGGACGCGCACCAGGAACTCGTCAGAGCGGCCCTCCAAGGCCTCGATCAGTGCGCTGTTGTCCACGGGCACGCCCTGCGCGCCCACGCTTCAGATGTCCATGCATGTGCGCACGCACACTTGCTGTGTCACTGCCGCAAGCTCAGGGCACGGACCCGAAAGAGCAGCCTGTAGTTGAGACCCCACGTGGCGCGCAGGTGCTGCTTCACAGAGTGCCCTGTGTCGCTGGCACTGAAGGCGAAGCTTGTGTGCTTGCCGTCGAGCGTCCTCACGCCTATGGAGCCCATCCTGGGCGCCTCTCCCTCCTCCCCCTGCTCGGGCTTGTCTTGCCAGGATCTGTAAGACACGCTAAGCATGCTATGTATGCTGTGCATGTGCATGCCTTGCCGCTGGCCTCTCAAGGGCCAATGCGCCCCTGCAGAGCATTTAATGCTGCGTTGAGTGGTGTTCATTGCTGCAACACTGGCCTTCCCCTTTCCTCAGCTGTAGCTCGCCATCTGCATTCATCCCACAGCCTCATATTCAATTACAGACCAGCCCTGGAAGCCGGTTCCGCCTCGCCACTGGCCAACCAACAAACTGTTTGCATCACGGCCAGCGCCGCGCTCCGCGCTGCCACACATCCCGCCTGCGCGCTCCCGCACACTGCCAGGCGACGCGGAGCTCAACACACGCCATTGCGGAGGAGAGGAAAAGCATGGAAGGCGTGGAACGCGGTCGCCTTGGGCGGTGCACAGCATTGCGCACGCTCCCTGTTCTCAGGGGGCTTGCTGACGCACAGACTCGCGGAGGCGGAGGCGGCGGAGCCGCTCGCGCTCGAGGTGGCTGCCGCGCGAGCGCATCCTGAGCCATCGCCCGAAGCAGGACTGCGACACCCCTGCTCAAGGTCTGCTGTAACGCAGGGAGGAGGAGAGGCACAGGGACGACCGGCACCGCAGCAGCCGGCACAGGGAGCGAGAGAGGGACAGGGGCCGGCATGACCGTGACCGCAGCCGCGACCGCAGCCGCAGCCGCAGCCGCGACCGCGACCGCAACCGCGACCGGAAGTACAGGCGCGCCTGCGTCCTGCTCTGCTCTGCTCACGCCTGTGCACCGCCGCTTCCCTCAGCCTGTGCGCAGCCTTACCCGCAGGGACCGCCGCGGCAGCCGGGAGCGCGACAGCTGGGACGACCCCGGCCGCGACCTCAAAGGCCCGTTCCTGTCCTCGCCTCGCCTCTGCACGCTTTGTCGTGCTGGCCCCACTCTTGCCAGCGCGCTGACCGCGCCTGCTTGCTAACCCAGAGCAATACTCCCGCACGTTTGCCAGCGGCGGCCGAGCTTTCGAGGACAACGGCGGCCTGCCGGTCTTCCACTCAGGTGAGCGGACACTGCGCGCATGGTCCGGGGGCTGGGAACACACGCGCTCAGGACAGGCTCCCTGACTTACAAATGCAAGCCTGGCAGCTCGCGATGACGTGACCTGGGCACGACAGCGCGGTTTGGCTCTGAGGCACCTTGCCGTGCGAGCTGGCTGCGCCCCTGCGCGGCCATGGGCCTGGCGTGTGCGGGGAGTCCGGAAGGCCCTGCATGCGCTGCTCGGACGGAGGGCCTGCAGACGCGAGCCGCGCCTGCGCATGCGCTCATGGGGTCGCGCGGACAGAGGACGGCGACCGGCGCGGCCGCGGCGGCGCATGGCAGGCCGCCGCGCCCACCTCGACGCTGTACGTGCGGGTGCGCTGACATGCGACTCCCCGAGGGCGGGGAGGCGAGGGCGTTCCTGCGGCCCCCTGTCACCTGGCAGACGACCATGGCCATGCGCAGGGCGTGCCGGACGTCGCGGACGAAGCAGACTTCCACACCTTGCTTGAACGTGCGCGGCTCCGTGCACCACGTGCCCTTCAAGGCTTGCTCTCCTCGCTGCGGGAGGGGCGTGAGCACTTGCCTTGGTATGAAGCGCTTGTTGCCGAACAGCAGGACATGCGTGCCGGGAGTGCATGGCAGGCCTGCTGTGCCGCAAGCGACTGAAAACATTGCGCCTGCGTCGGAGCATCATGCCTGTCCTCCTTGAGCTCACATAGCGGCTGTGCGGTCGCAGCATGGCCGGGAGTGCAGGCCGTGCGCATAACACGCGACCGCGACACCGGGCTCTCGCGCGGCTTTGCGTTTGTGGTGTGCTCCCTTGCATGGTGCAGGCGTGAGTCCGGTCTGCAGGTGTGTTTTGGGCGATGCCGTTTCAACGTCACGGCACTCTGGCAAGGGTCTAGGCATGGGTCAAGTCAGAAGCACGGTGGCCTGCCATACAATTTGCATCAGCACGACAGGGCCAGTGGGCTGTTCCCAGCTGTCCTGGGTGCCAAGGCTGCCACAGTCGCCGTGACCAGGGCCCGCAGCGGGCGTGCGGCCACATGCACCAGGGCCCGCTCACCGGACGCTGCGCAGGACTTTGCGAGCGTGGACGAGGCGCGCGCGCTCATGGAGGCGCCCGGGCGGCACGCGCTGGCGCTGCACGGCGAGGTGCTGAAGCTGGAGTACAGCATCGCGCCGCAGCCGGCCGCGGGTGGCGGCGGCGGCGGCGTGCCCGGCGCGCCGATGGACTGGGTCTGCGGCATGTGCCAGGCCGTCAATTTCTCCAGGCGTGCCCGCGCCCGGCGCGCGCCCGGCGCGCGCGCCGTGGGCGGGAGGTGCCGGAGGGCAAGCACGAATGCATGTGCCGCCATGCCGCGACCTCAACTTTCACACGGACCTACCCTTGGTGTCGCGCGCTGGTGTCCCTGTCTCCGTGCTGCGGGGCCGCACGGTGCGCGAGCGGCCGGCAGAGCCTGCTTGCCTGACCGCTGCGCGCGGCGCAACGGCAGGCGGATGGAGTGCTACCAGTGCAGCACGCCGCGGCCGCAGGACCCGCTGCGCATCACCGCCGAGCCGGATGCGCCCTCGTGCGTGCTGAAGGTATCCGGCCTGGAGCCGCATGTCAGGTGCGGCTGCGCTCCCTGCACCACGCCCCAAGACAAAAGCTTGTGCACAGACCGCGCGTCGCACTCCACTGCCTGTCCTTGCAAAATTGTGTGGTGCATGGCATGGCTGTGCACGCTGGAGCGGCACCGACTGCAGCCATGTCAGCCGGGCATGCCTCTCCGCCTGCAGGAGCTGTGTGCGCCACTGGTGCCGGCAGGCCGCCGTGCCCTGTGTGACGAGGAGGCGCCAGGGAGCGGCGCGGCAGCACAAGCATGCTCCGCGGTTCCTGCATGGTCATCGTGACTCTAACCATGCTGTTGCTGGGCGCGCGCAGCGAGGACGTGCTGGCGGCCATGGCGGGGGCGCACGCGCCAGTGCGCGAGGTGCGCGCCGTGCGGGACAAGTTCACCGGCGCGCCGCGCGGGTTCTGCTTCCTGCACCTGCACTCCATCTATGACGCCGCGCGCGTCATGCAGCTGCTGCAGGCGCGGCGCCCTGCTTGCGCGCGGCTGCTGCAGGCTGGGCCTGGACCTGCTGGGGCGCTGCTTGGCATGCTTTTCAACCTCAATGCGTGCTGCGGTGCATGCTGTCAGCAGTTGGCTGTCCACCTGGCGCCTCCAGTCACGCAGCCGCCAGGCGCACCTTGGCAGCGCGAGACCGACAGCGAGGCGCTCAGCCCGGTGCAGCGCCTGGCGCGCAGGGCGCGAGCGTGGAGGGCCAGGCCAGCGCGCTGCGGCTGTGCTACGCGCGCGAGCGCTCTGCGCCCACGGGCGCCGCCGCCGATGCGCTGGAGGCGCGCACGACAGCCTCCGCGCACATGGCTCCTCAGAGCATGCAGGAGCACCACGAGCTTGTTTGTCGCACGGGAGGCTGGCCTGCTCCCGCAGCCTGTCACGCGGTGAGGATGCGCCCACGACGCGTGCGGCGTGCGCTGCAGGCCGCGCAGGCCATGTCCGCCTACTCCGGCTGGGAGCCGAAGGAGTTTGACGACGCGGCGGTGGTGGCGGAGCCGCCGGCGGCGAGCGCGAGGGCGCCCGCCGCCGCAGGGCCGATATCTGCCGGCGCGCGGGGTCCCGGAAGGGGAGACGTGGCTGCGCCGGCGGACGGCGCGGTGATGGGCGGCGACAGCTCGCAGGCCAGCTTTGTGTACGATGCGGCCTCGGGCGCGCGGCCCAGCTGTGACCCACTTGTGCTGCGTGGGGCACGCCAGGCTGCTGCAATGATGTGCATATCTTTGCAGGGGACCGGCGATGCCTGAAGTGCCTGCATGCCCACGTCAGTGAGCAGTCTCAAGCTGCTATTTGCCGACGCGCGTTCTGCACAGCTGCAGCGAGCCGTGCGGCAGCTGTCTTCCGAGTCTTCCGAGAATAGCGGCCCCTGCGGGCGTCTACAGCGCCTGTATGACAGCCTGCCGCTTGCGGCAGGCTACTACTATGACGCGAGCTCGGGGTACTACTACGACGCGAACAGCGGGCTGTACTATGACAGCGCCTCGCAGCGCTGGCTGGCGATGGATGCGGCCACCGGCGAGTTTGCGCCGTACCCGGCCGCCGCCGCCGCCGCCGCCGCGCCGCCGGCCGACGGCGGCATCAGCACGGCTGCGCAGGCGGCCGCAGGTGCCGCCCGCCCACGTTGCCTGCGCTCTGGCAGTGCACATGGGGCTGCCTTGCCGGGCGCGCGGCCTGCTTGCTGTGCTTTGTTGCAGTTCTTGCACACATCTTCACGCGAGGAGCCTGTGCCTCTTCACTTGGCCGGAGGCAGCGTGTCTTCGCATGACGAGGCAGCGTGCCCCTTCGCATGAGGAGGCAGTACGCCAGGCGAGCCGGGTGTCGTTCGAGCATGGGGGCGCGCGCGCGCAGCGGCGGCGGGCGCAGCGGTCGCGGTCGCGCAGGCGGCCGCGCTGGCGGAGCTGCATGCGCCGGAGGTGGCGTACCAGCCCCGGGCGGCGCCCGCGCGCAGGCGCGGCGCGGTCATCGGCTCCGCGCCGCAGCTGAACGCGCAGGGCCTGCTGGAGCAGGTTGCGCTGAACAAGCAGCGCGAGGACGCGCAGCGTGCACAGGCGCGTCTGCGTGCCTGGCGCGGGGCCTGCGCTTGCAGCTGCGTGCTCCCTGGCAACGCGGCGCACCGCCCAGGGCTCCCGCTTGCCGCTCTGCTCCATGCTTCCCGCAGTCGCCACCTCGCTTGGCAGGCTGCAGGCCGGGGGCAAGAGCCGAACGTGCTCCGACGTGTTGCCCTGGGTCGCTGGACAGGAGGCCAAGGAGGCCTCGAGGAAAGCGCGCGCTGCGGCCCGCGCGCCCGCCGCGCCCGCACTCAGCTCGGCGCCAGCGCCAGCAGCGGCGCAGGCTGCCCCGGTGCCTGCGGCCGCCGCGCCCGTACCGGCCGGCGTCGTGCGGGGCGTCATCCGCAGCTCGGGGCGCTGGGGCGGGCCGCGGCCCCCGCCACTGCAGTGAGGTGTCCTGGCTCTGCTCTTGTGGCCTGGGAGCGGCGTGCGTGCGAGGTGCTGAATATGTCAGCTCAGTCACTAGATTATGTCAGGATGTTCTTCAAGCAGTGTGTCCAAGCATACCAGCGCATGCAATAACGTGTCCTGAACGAGTGCTCCCTCTCGCACTCGACTGTTACCAGTGTCCAGCTTGCTCCCCTCGCGTGCGACCTCTGCGGCTATACAGCTGTCACCCCAGGCCTTCAAGCTTGCAGATGTTGTGCAGAACGCGGCCCCAGACCTGTGTGAGTGCTAGCGACACCTCATCTACACGAGCAATGACAACCAAATGCTGCACCCTACTCGTGGGGCTGCTTTCCCGTGGACCCCTGGTATATAGTCCATCCTGCGAAGGTTCCTGCATACTTACCTGCCCGGTGGGTGGGGGCGATCAATAAGGCCTCCCCCATATCCCACTGAAAGAGCTTGCACTTCCTCTTTCGGTGTGGGTAGTTGGCGCCCAGGTGTTCAACACGGGACAATTTCTCAAGCCTGAGGGCCCGCTTTCGAGCGGCCTCGGGACTCATCATCATTCCTAAACAAATTACAGCAAAAATGCATCATCATTCCTAAACAAATTACAGCAAAAATGCACTTCAAATAAAATGATCAAGTGTACTTCTTCCACACAATTAGCAAGCACTTCTCCACAAGCACAATCATCATAGTTACCACTCTTTGCATTTGTCATGTACATACACCACTTACAGAACAGCCGACTCTTCAGCGCCTGCGCATTGCGCAACTTCTCAGCAAGCAATAGCTTGTGCGCATCGCTGTACCTATGCATGCGCAGACGACCTGCACTTGCCAGGAGGCAGGACCGGGTGCAGCGTCTGCACAGTAGAATGTTGCGTTAATTTTGTACAGAGCAGTACCCTGGATGTTACGGCCGTGTGCAGCGTCACTGGCTGCATGTGCGTGCTTGTCTAGAAAACTCCTTTGCCATGTGTGCTGCTGTGTGTAGGAGCTCAAGGCTGTGTGGCACACAGCCTTGAGCACTTCGTGAATGTACTGCGCAGACTGCGCAGCGCAGTACGGAGAGTCCGCAGACAAGCGCAAAGTTGCAGAGCATGTGCATACAGACTTTGACCCTTATGCACACTGCATGTCTCGGACCAGATACAGCAGCAAATTTCACAGAGTTCTAGGAGCAGGGCTCCGCATGCATATGCAAGACAGGCACTGTGCCACCCGCAGACATGCACTGTGGTTGCCAACTAGCCCCACAGCCCTTGCAGCATGCATGTTGCGAAGGTAGCGCGCATTCAGTGTGGCAGCACCTGGCGCTGTCAGAGGTAGAGCATGCATGCATGAGCTAGACACACCTTTCTCGGCGCCACTGTGATGTAGTGACATCATAGAGATGACTGGTGGGGTGATAGCAGAGTGCAGTGTGGAGCAGGCAATGCACATCATATGTAGCTGCAAATGTTGTTTGGATGCGATGAGCGTTGTCATATAGTAAAGACGTAGTTTTTTTTAACCAGTAGGAATGGTATTCATTAGTGTGAAAGGGTGGGCGAGTTCGGAGGGAGTGAAAGTCCGAACTCACCCGCCAGCCCAGGCGCCGGCAAGCCGACCCCTGGGCCGCCCAGGAAAAATTCAGTTGACAATCATTGGGGGCAATGCCCCCGTTGTAGTTGTCAAACTACAAAGAACAGATACTACACTTGATCTTAGCCAAAAGGCCGAGAAAGGTATGCAGGCGGCTTTGCGACACCGATTATATACTACCAGAACCCTGCTGGTTGCCCGCAGGAATGACAGCCCCGCCGCAAGGGGCCTGAAACTGTTCTGTGAAGTGGCGCTGAGCAAGGCGCCCTGCCCCTTACCAGACGAGGCGCGCACCACAGGGGGTAGTCGGAGCTCGTGCGTGTGCAGGAATGCTGCAGAGTGATAGCTGGGGCAAGCAGTGCAGCGCACGCTCTGGTCCAGTTTCGAGGCTACCTCATGCCTCATGCTGCCACGCACGCGAGGCGCGGCTCGCAGGCGAGGCGCGTGCCTCTGTGAGCGCACAGCGGTTCCCGGCCTGCGTCATGCCTCCGCGCCCGTGCCTGCTCTCTGTCTCGCTCTGCGGGTGGGGTCGTGACACGCTCGTCACGCAGAAGCGCTGGAACCTGTGCCCTACTGGTGGCTGTCCTTGGTGCCGCTCTGCAGCCTCAGCGGTCAGGGAAGTGCAGGAGCGCTGCGCCGGCAGGTCAGCCAAGGACACTTGGCAGCAGCAGAAACGGGGCTGGCAGCAGAGTCGAGAAGCGGGGAAGAGGCGGTCCTGAGCAACGATGGCACGGCAGCAGAGGTTGGACTACAGTCATATGGTAGGCGGGCCTGGGTGCGCGAGTGCCCAAGCGCCAGTGCGTGCGTATGGCTTAGAGCATGGGGAACGCTCAGCACTGCTGGCCGGCGGGTTTTGGCGCTGCTCCAGCGCCCCTTGCTGGCCGCTTCGGAGGTATGCCTTGGTAGCCCTGCCAGACTTATTGCAGACGCACTCAGCGCCCCTGCAGCCGGCGTGGCCAGCGTCGCGGCCGCGTCGGCGTTTGGGTCTCTCCAGCCCGCAAGCGAGCGCCTCTGGGCGCGCTGCCGCCCACTGTGGCAAGGGCTTGCAGCACAGCGCGTGCGCACACAGGGCTACCGCAAGAGCGTGACCGCGGGGTGGAGGAGTGGGGCGCAGCTCGTGGGAGAGGAGAGGGAGCGGTGAGAACAGTTGCGACAGGTTGTGGCTGCGCACAGACACGTGCGCAGGCGCGTGCCAGCACTGGACGTGCAGCCGGTGTCGGGCAGGTGCATATGGCGCTGCAAGGCGCAGCAAGGGCCAGCTGGGGCGCCGCCGCTTGCAGGGCAGCGTCGCAGGGGCGGTATGAGGCGATGGAGCGCTGGAGTGGCAGGCGGGGCGGACAGGCTTCCTTTGGTGCGTTGCTGAGCAGTGCACCAGGCGACGGGCGGGGGCGGGCACGCGTTGCGCCGCAGGCAGGGCTGCAAGGCGCGGCGTTATGCGCTGGGCGGGGAGCCACAGCACGGCGTTGTCACCTTGTTCGCAGGCGGGGAGCTGCTGCACAGCGCGCACGCTGCGTTGGCCAACACGTCCGCAGACACGGCCAGCCTGCATGGTGCGCTGCGCAACTGCGTGGACGAGGGAGGCCGCATAGTTTTAGTCTGCGGACAGGTGCCATGTGAGCGCTGCGCATCCCCATCAATGATTTGAGGGGTATCCTGTCCAGCTTTCCTGTCGCTGACGCACAGACCGTTGCCACGATTAACGAGAGGGCTTATGTCCTCAAGCACCTACCCCCGCGACCGGGGGTACTTGCTTCTTATGCTGTTTGCACAGAGGGGCTGGGTCCTGTGCTCAAACACCGCCAGGCCCCTTGTAGTGGGGTGTTCATTTCCATGAGCAACCCTGCGGGTCTTGTTCAGTATATATTCACCACCAGCAAGTGCTCTGCATACCTTTCTCGGCCTTTTGGCTAAGATCAAGTGTAGTATCTGTTCTTTGTAGTTTGACAACTACAACGGGGGCATTGCCCCCAATGATTGTCAACTGAATTTTTCCTGGGCAGCCCAGGGGTCGGCTTGCCGACGCCTGGGCTGGCGGGTGAGTTCGGACTTTCACTCCCTCCGAATTCGCCCACCCTTTCCCATCCTTGCATGCACACACACAGAAATACTACCATACTTAGTACTACCATGCTCTTGCATCTCAAAATATATGCAGCAAAATTACATACGCATATGTGTTCCTCAAACTGACTAGCTGCACCATACTGCGCACTGCTACCATCCCTCCAATGACCTCAACATCGTTCTGTTCTGATGGCGGCGATGTGGAGCTGCTGCACTCCAGGCCCACCACCTCCGCAGCGCACATGCTGCAAGGTCTGTAGGGTTGGCTGACAACAACCACAGCGCATGTTGGGGTCTGCTGGGTGGTACAGTGTTGACTGCGTGTGCATGTGTGTGAAGCATATATCATTTGCAGCTGCACAATTCCAACCCCTTCTTTTGGCTGCTTGATGGCAACGAGATGTGACACACTGAGTAATGAGAAGACGGCCATAGATGCACATGCGAGTGCTACTTAGCCTGTAGTTACACTTTGCATGTCAATGATTGGCGTCCATATTGCAACAGCTCATCCGTTCTTCGTGTTGACGACTAGCTAACAGGCGCAAGGTTTTCTAGTGCACAGTGGCACGCGCCACTGCAACATACGTATCAACAGCATAGTGTCACAGCTTTGTCACAAGCTGCACTGCTCCGAAACCCAGCAATGCAGCAACGAGCGCCGCCGCAGTCAACGCGTCGCGCGTGATCTGAGCGTTGATCTCTGAGTATGGCAGCCGCGAGCCCAGGCGCGCCAGCGCCGGCGGCTTTGCGCCCAAAGGCTTGAAGAGTGCGTAGCGCGCTGTGCCTGCATGCCCATTCCTCAGTGTTTAGAGTGACCGCCCCAGTGTCCTGCAACAGCAACACTGTGCACCTCCTCAGCCGCAAAGCTGCTCATTCGACCTGGAGATTTGCATGCACCGTGGCGCTGACAGTCGACCTCGCAGAAACCAAAACACCTGTCAAGCAGTCTCCCCTCCAAGTTTACCTGAACTGCACGCAGGCGGAAGATTTGCACAGTAGCACGCAGACCTTCTGCTCGACCACAAACCCAGTGTCCATGTGGTGTTTTATGTGAACAAGCAGGCGCACCCAGCGCTATGTGCGCAATCAGCCGCAGGAACCCTGGGTCCAGAAAGCCCAGCTTTCGGCCGCCGACCAGTTTATAGAAGGCCGCCTCGATGTCCGCCAGCGCCTGCGCGTCCGGGCCGCGCACCGCCGTCCAGCGCTCCGCCGCAGCCGCCATGTCACTGCCTGCGCAGACACGCCTGGGCCCTGTGCACGCATCGTGCTGAATGGGCACAGTCGCACGAGACTGCGAGTAACGCATGCGGGTACCTGCGCGATCCAAGGCAACAGAGGCTGCGCATAAGCTTGCACGCAACCATGCAAGCCAGTGAACAGTGTTGAGAAACATGAGACCGTAATGGCAAGATTCGCTTTCCTCTCAGCCCCAGCTACCAGCCAGCTGCAGCAACGCTCAGCCCCAGGGGGTGGCACACCGTACTCGCCCAGCATGTGGTCCAGCACCTCGCAGTCCTGCAGCGCCGCGTTTGCGCCCTGCCCGCCCACCGGCGTAACAGCATGCGCGGCGTCGCCCACCAGCACCACCTGGGCGCCGTGCAGCTGCGAGCACCGCACCCTGCCGCGCATCAGGGCGCCCAGTCAGCACGAGGTCCTTGGCAGTGCGCTGGTGCCCGCACGGTCTGCTGCGCAGGGCCTCCAGACGAGGAGTCCCCTCGTCTGCTTGCGTTGTGATGAGGGAGGGCAGCGGCGCCGGGACAGGCCCTCCAGAGCTCATGCCCAACCGCGCCTGTATCAATGGAACGCAGCCTGCAGGCCCCCAAGCAGCGCACCGCTTGCCGGTGCTGCTGACCGGCGCCTCCATGCACTGCTCGCC
>JAABVA010004864.1_pt1 | contig 12328 bp, 11 predicted proteins | sample 5560331 | NCBI WGS metagenome assembly JAABVA01 (sample SAMN12812661, study PRJNA571458) | rock metagenome | isolation source: Antarctica rocks | place: Antarctica: Victoria Land, Mt New Zealand sud | collected 2016-01-07
GGCCCACTCTCTCTGGCCAGCCTCATCGCCCCACACCCCATGGTTCACCGGCACCTCGCCAACGCGCCGCGAAGGCGCAAACCTCACATCCGATATCCCGTCCGGGACCTATTTTAGCGCCTATGCCACGTCACCCTCTCGGTCCACGCCAAGGATCTCCGCCTCGTCCATGCCCTCCAGCAGATAGCGCAGGCAGAGCACGACAACCTGGTGCGCTACGATGAGCACGCGCTGGCCCTCGTGGTGCAAGTGGAGGGTGTCGAGCAGGCTGCGCAGCCGCAGAATGACGTCGCACCAGCTCTCGCCGCCGGGTGGACGGTGGTAGAACTTGCCGAGTAGGGTGCGGAAGCGTGCCTGGTCCGGGAACTCGTTTTCGATGCCCATGCGGGTCAGCAAGTCAAGCACGCCGAACTCTTTCTCACGCAGCCGCTCGTCGACGCCGAATGCGGCGGGGGCAATTGGGGTGCCTCCCTGCGCATGCACGCGCATTGCCGTTTCGCGGGCGCGAAGATAGGGCGAAACCAGCACCACCTGCGGTTGCCGCTCGGGCGACAGGTCGGCGAACCAGCGGCCGAGCGCGTCCGACTGCCGCTCGCCGCGCGGACTGAGCGGCACGTCCACGTCACGGATATTAAGGTCGATGCGGGCCTGCCCCGCGACGACCGCCGCATCGCGAGCGACGTTCCCGGCGCTCTCGCCATGCCGCACGATCCAGAGATGCCCGGGCCAGCGCTGCTTCATGCTCCACTCCAATCGTCAAGAGGGAGGGAACGGGCGGGATAGGGCATCGGTTGCTGGAGGGGTTGGATTTAGCCTTGGTTTTGCGTGATACGTTGAGCAGAACGGTGTCAAGAACGTCGCTGGCGCGAATGCACCTCAGCCAGGATGTCGATCACCTCGCTGCGAGCCCAGTAATCCATGGCATTTAGCACCTTGGTGCGAAGCCAATCGCCATGTGGTCTGGCACCAAATAATTTGCTGTGCAGTTGCAAGAAAGCTGCGAGCGTCCTTTCGCAAACACTACGGCTTTTGTCGTCAGGCTTGGGGTTGTATAGGTGAATGATGCCCGTTGCCCTCGCCCTCGCCTGATGCGCCGATTGATCCTTCTGGGGCTCGCGGCCACCGGCGTGCTGGCCGGGTCAGACGCGGCGCGGGCACAGTTCAGCGGCGTGCGCCGGACTCGGTCCACCGTGGCGCCGCAGCCATTAACACGGACCGACCCTGTGACTTTCACGGCCGACAGCGTCGAATACGACCGCGACAACGCCATCGTCTCGGCGACGGGCAACGTCGAGGCGTGGCAAAATGACAACGTGCTGCGGGCCGACAAGATCGTGTTCGACCGCAACACCAACGTGGCTGCCGCCACAGGCAATGTCGTGATGGTGCAGCCGGATGGTCAGGTGCTGTTCAGCGACTATGCCGAGCTGACGGAGGGCCTGCGCGATGGCGTGCTGAGGGGTATGCGGGCGATCCTTGCGGAGAACGGCAAGATGGTCGCGAACGGCGCCCGGCGCACCGAGGGCGCGATCAACGAGATGTCGCGCGCTGTCTATACCACTTGCAACCTGTGCGCCAAGGACCCGAGCAAGCCACCGCTGTGGCAACTTCGCGCCCGGTCCGCCGTGCAGGACGGCCAAAATAAGAAGATCGAGTATAGGGACGTCGTGCTCGACATCTACGGCGTCCCGGTCGCATATTTCCCGTATTTCTGGCATACCGACCCTTCGGTCAGGCGCGCGAGCGGCTTTCTGGTGCCGGCGTTCGGACAGTCGAAAAACCTAGGCGCTTTCCTCTCAACGCCGTACTTCTGGGCGATCGACGGCGTCTCGGACGCGACGATCACCCCCACGCTGAGCAGCCAGCAGTTCGCCAACCTGGATGCGCAGTATCGCCGCCGGTTCAATGACGGGACGCTTGATGTCAACGGCGGCATCGGCCGGGACCTCGGAAAATTGGAGGCTGCCATCTTTGCCCGTGGTCGGTTCGCCTACGACGATACTTGGCGTTATGGCTTCGATGTAGATCGAGCGACCACCGCCAAGTATCTGCGCGACTACCGATTCAACAATCCTGCCGACGTGCTGACCTCCCGGGCCTATATCGAAGGGTTCGGCACCGGGGCCTACACCAAGCTCGACAGCATCGCTTATCAGGGATTGGTGGCCAGCGTGCAGCAGAGCCGGCTGCCCTATGTGCTGCCGCGGTATGAATACAGCTTCTTCGGCCAACCAGATGCGCTCGGCGGGCGCCTGTCCTTCGACACGCAGAACTTCAATGTGCTGCGGCAGGTTGGCACCAACACTCAGCGCGCCGGGGCGACGCTCAATTGGCAGCGTCCGTTCGCCGGCGCATTCGGCGAGGTCTATGGTCTCACGCTTCAGGCCGATACTGCCGCCTACACTGCCACAAGCCTGAACCAGAACCCGAACTTCGCCGGGGCGAATAGCACCGAGACGGCGCGGGCGCAGCCGCAGGTGGCGCTCGACGTGCGCTGGCCGCTGGTGCGCGAGGGTTGGGGGTCGCAGCTGATCGAGCCGCGGGTGCAACTCATCGCGGGTCCGAACACCGGCAGCGGGCGCAATCAGCGCATCCCAAACGAGGACAGCCTGGATTTCGAGTTCACCGACCAGAACCTGTTCAGCCTGAACCGGTTTCCCGGCATCGACCGGCTGGAGGGGGGCGTGCGGGCCAACGTGGCGCTGCATCTGAACTGGACGGTGGGCGACGCCTCCGTGGACGGGCTGGTGGGCGAGAGCTTCCGCAGCCACAAGGACGACACTTTCCCGGTGGGCTCCGGCCTGGAGAACCGGGCGTCTGACATCGTGACGCGCACGTCAGTGTCGCCGGGGCCGTGGCTTGACCTGACCGGGCGGACGCGGATCGACCACAAGTCTGGGAATATACGGTTTGCGGACGCGCTCGGCACCGCTGGAACGCCGCTGCTGCGGGTGTCGGGGGGATACATCTACTCGGCGGTGAACCCGTATTTCCTGTATGACCAGTCGGCGATCCCCGCAAGCTATTTCCGGCACAGGAACGAGGCCCTGTTGTCGGCCAGCACGCAGTTCGACAAATACCGGGCGTCGGTCTACGCGCGCCGGGACCTGGATCTTGCGAAGCTGAGCGGCGCTGGGCTCCATGGCACCTATGAGGACGAGTGCTTCATCTTCGACGTAAGCTATAACCGGCGCTTCACTTCATTGAACGGCGACAACGGCGCCACAACGGTCTTGTTCCAAATAACCTTCAAGACAGTCGGCCAGGTCGGCTTTAACCGGATCTGATGCCGCTTAGGACTTCCATGCTCATTCGTAGTTCTTCGTTAAGGCTTGCACTGCTTCTGACGTCGAGCCTTTTGCTGTTCGATGCCGCCGGGGCGCAGCCTCGCCGGCCGTCGACCCTGCCGGCAATGCCGACCGCACCGGCCGAGACCGCGCCCGAGAGCGGAGGCGAGCAGATCGTCGCCGTAGTGAATGGCGACGTTATCACGACCGGGGATGTCACCAATCGTGGCAAGCTGTTCGCGCTGAGCACCGGCCTGCCAGTGACGCCCGAGGTGCTGGCCCGGCTGCGGCCGCAGGTGGCAAAGCAGCTGGTGGACGAGCGTCTCCGCTTGCAGGAGGTGCAGCGCCGCCGCATCAGCGTGAGCGACCGCGAGATCGCCACCGCCATCGAAGAGATCGAACAGCGCAACGGAATGGCGAAGGGCGCTTTGGGTGGCAGTCTGCGCGGGCAGGGTGTGGCGCTTCGCACCCTGATCGACCAGGTCCGCGTGCAGTTGGGCTGGACCCGCGTGCTGCGGCAGGAGCTTGGCACTAAGGCACAGGTGACCGATGCCGACGTGGCCGAACAGGACCGTATCTTCAAAGACCAAATCGGCCGGCCCGAGTTCCGTGTGGCAGAGATCTTCATCTCGGTCGACGATCCCGGCAAGTCCGCCGACGCCCGCCGCTTCGCCGACGCCGTGATCGCACAGCTCCGCGCCGGCGCGCCGTTTCCCGTGGTGGCCGCGCAGTTCAGCCAGAGCCAGACGGCGCTGCAGGGTGGCGATCTTGGCTGGGTGCGGGCGAGCCAATTGGACCCGGAGGTCGCCAACGTTGTACGAGAGATGCCGCCGGGCGCGATCAGCAACCCGATCGAGGTTCCAGGCGGCATAAGCATCGTCTCGCTCCGGACCAAACGTGAGATCGGCCGCGACCAGGCGACGGTCATGAACATCCGCCAGGTGTTCCTGCCCTTCGTCGGCACGCTGAACCCGGCCGCCCCCACCGATCAGCAACGCAAGACCTTGGAGCAGGCGCAGGCGGTGAGCCGGAGCGTCAAAAGCTGCAAGGACATGGAGGAGGCGAACCAGCGCGCCGGCACCGTGCGCCCGTCGGACCCCGGCGAGGTGCGGCTGGAGACCGTGGCGTCGGCCCCACTGCGCACTCTGCTGACCGGGCTCACCGTCGGCGTGCCGAGCAAGCCGGTGGTCGCCACCGAGGGCGTGGCTGTCGTGATGGTATGTTCACGCGAGGTAAAGACGGCGGCAGCGCCAACCAAGGAAGAGGTAAGCGAACGGCTGCTGCAGGAACGCGTGGAGCTGACCTCCAGGCAGTTGCAGCGGGATCTGCGCCGCCGGGCGGTGATGGACGAGCGGGTATGAGCGGGCGGGTATAGCGCCTGGAGCCTTTGCCGCTTCGCCCGCTCCCACCGCTTCGGGACGTCATCTCGCGCTACGGGCTTGGCGCGCGCAAGAAGTTGGGCCAGCACTTCCTGTTGGATGCGAACCTCACGGGGCGCATCGCCCGGCAGGCTGGGGACCTTGATGGCCGGCATGTCGTCGAGGTCGGCCCCGGTCCTGGCGGCCTGACCCGGGCGCTGCTGGACACCACGGCTGCAAGCGTGCTGGCAGTCGAGATCGACGCCCGCGCCATCGAGGCTCTGGCGGAACTGGAGGCGGCGCGTCCCGGCCGGCTGCGCGTCGTGGAAGCGGATGCGACGCGGACCGATCTTGTGGCGCTGGCGCCAGCGCCTCGGCAGATCATCGCCAACCTGCCCTATAACGTCGCGACGCCTTTGCTGGTTGGCTGGCTGCGGCAGGCGGCGGATTGGGAGCGCATGACGCTGATGTTCCAACTGGAGGTGGCAGAGCGCATCGCGGCTGCGCCGGATACGCCGGCTTATGGGCGGCTTTCCGTGCTGGCGCAGTGGACCTGCCAAGTGGCACTGCTGATGCGCCTGCCGCCCGCCGCGTTCGTGCCGCCGCCGAAGGTGTGGTCGGCGGTCGTAGGCCTCGTGCCGCATGCAGCACAGCCGCCGGCAGCGCTTTTCGCCGCCATGGAACGGCTGACCGCGGCCGCGTTCGGTCAGCGGCGCAAGATGCTGCGTGGCTCATTGCGGGCGCTGGGTGGCGAGGTTTTGCTTGAGCAGGCCGGGATCGTGCCGGAACGCCGGGCGGAAACGCTGGAGGTGGCGGAGTTCGATCGGCTAGCGCGGCTTACGATTTGAGTATCCGGGCCGGCCTGGCCCTGGCTGCCCCAATGCAGAAACGATGAGGCATAAGCGGCTGGTCCACCGTTCCGATAACAAATTAAATTTAACGAGACGGTTCGAAACGATCTCGCTAAGTTGCTTCCCGTAGGACAAGTTGCCGAAAGGGCAATGAGTTTGGCTACGCAGCTTTTAGCAGGCAGGACGGTATGGCTAGTGCGGAAAGCTGCAAAGTTGAACGCTGGTTCCACCGGTTCCTTCCCCGCTGGCGGGTGGTGCGGAGCCATACGGCTGCACGAGTGCTTCTAAGGAGCCGGCGCGCAACCGTCGGGGTGTCGCTCCCGCAAATGCCAACGCTGGAGTATAAGGAGCAGGCTGAGCAGCGGATCGCCCACTTCGCGCTTCCAGACGACCTGGTCCAGCTTTCTAACCGCGCCTCAGTTCTAGAACGCCTGGAGCAGTCGATCGCGCGGGCAAGGCAGGCCAAAAGCGGGCTTGCGGTACTCTACCTCGACCTCGATCGGTTCGCACGGGCCAGCGATATGCGCAGTCATCCAGTGTGCGATGTGCTGCTGATCGAAGTTGCGGCGCGTATACAAGGGTCCATGCGTGAGGGGGACACGGTCGGCCGTATGGGCGGACATGAGTTCGCGGTCGTGTTTCCTGGCGTGTGCTCGGTCGAGCAAGCCGGGCGGTCGGCGCAACGCTTAGCGGCGTTGATCTGTAAACCATATGCGCTGAATGGCGAGACGAGCCGCGTCGACGTATCGATCGGCGTGGCCCTGTTCCCGGAAGACGGGAACACGGCAGAAGAGCTGTTGCGCCGGGCGGACAGCGCGCTGCATAGGGCAAAATCCGCCGGGCACGGCTTAGTCGCGTGCGAGCGACCGCGGGCGGCGCTCGACAACGCAAACCTGCTGCAGGACGACCTAGGCTTGGCGCTGGAACGCGACGAATTCGAGCTGACGTATCAGCCAATCTTCGATACGAAAACCAACGCGCCGCTTGCGTTCGAGGCTATCGTGCACTGGCGTCATCCGAGCCGCGGCGTGGTGCCGTCCTCCGTGTTTATGCCGCTATGCGAGAAGTCCGGCCTGATCCAAAGGCTCGGACACTGGGTTATGCACACCGCCTGCACCGAGGCGGCGACCTGGGCAATGCCAGTGCGGCTGTCCATCAATCTATCCCCCGCGCAGTTTTCCCGCGATGACCTTGAGCATCAGGTGATAGAAACGCTGCATCGCTCAGGCCTCGCGCCCGAACGGCTGGACCTTGAGGTCAATGCGGATGCATTGATGGAGCACTCCCAGCAGGTGCTGGCAACGATGCTGTCGCTGCGGACGCTTGGGGTCCGGCTCGTGCTCGACGATTTCGGGCGAGCGAACGCTTCGCTCAACTCCTCGCGAGATTTTGCCTTCCAGCAGATCAAAATCAGCCCATTGTTCATCGCGTCCATGCTTACCGACCCAGCCGCGATGGCGAACGTCCACACGGTTTTGAGCATGGCGGCGGAAGCGCAACTCGACGTAGTCGCCGAGGGTGTCGAAACCCAAGCGCAACTTGACATGCTGACGCGCCTCGAATGCGGTCAGGTGCAGGGCGCCCTGCTTGGTGCGCCACAGTCGCCGGAGCAAACCCGGAGATACCTCTGGAAGGTCACCCGGCGAGCCGACGGCGAGCCGATGCTCGTGGTTGCCGATTGAGGCTGGAATTGAGAACGGCCGTTCAAACCCTTTAGGTAGAATGCTACCCCGCCCCACGCTGCGCCAACCGGTCGTCTTTGCGGGCGGACCCGGCGCTGCTGCCGACCCAATAGCCCACCACGTTCGTCGCCATTGCGGCCAAGGTGCCGAGCAAAACGTTCAGAACCGGCTCTGATCCCGCTGGTATCGCGTGCAGCAGAACCATCGATACCACGCAGCCAAAGGTGGCCAGCACTACCAAGCTAGTCACCGGCGCGCCCCACGCCATGGCGCTCCCGAACTGCGCGAGCTGCACCGTTGTCGCGCGGGCGTTTGCCACGTCTGTCAATTGCGCCGAGAGCCGCGCCTCGGCTGCGCTCTCCGCGGCTACAGCGCGGGTTGCTGCGATACGTGCGAGCTCGACCCGTAGCTGGCCCGCAAGATCGGGGTCGGCCAGTGCCGCTGCCTGCGCGGCTGGCTCATCGGTACCCGTCACGGCATGGATCGCCTGCTGCACAGCCAGCGTGCTGTCCGCCGGCGCCACGTCCTGCTCCGCCATTCCCGCAAAGTCGCCCTCGATCAGCGCTCCCTGGCCCACGATGATCGGCCGCCGAATCACCACCCCAGCAAGCATCGGATGCGGCTGCACATAGGCCTCCGTCGTCGGCACGAACCGCAGGCCCAGGAAGTTGTTCACCATCCCCTGCCGGAACACCTGGTTCGTGCTCGTCGCTCCCTGGAACAACTGCCGGAAGTCGCCGTCCGCGAACAGCTGCCGCGCGCTCACCGGGTCCAAGTAGCAATTATAGGCTCCGTCGATCTCCGGCACCGCATTCAGCCGCAGCTTGCTGACAGCGTCCAGCAGCGCCCCGATCGTTAGCGTATCGCCCACCGCCAGCGCCGCAGTCGTCGCCGCACGCCCGCCCGGCCGCACCACGACGCTTGCATTCGCCGCCTGGATCGCACTCCCCAGCGCCCCATCCGACACGCTCACGTTGCCCGAGCACGTCACCGTCCCCGATACCCCGCCCGGCGTCGTCGAGCTGTTGACCCCGTCCGCAGTAGTCCCAACGACAGTGTAGATTCCGGCCCCAACAGTAACCGTCAAATTGGTCGTCGCTCCAACCGGGCTCTGCACTCCATTCACGAAAGTCGTCGTAAACCCGCGCAGGTCATCCACCGCCACCACTGGCCCAGCCGAAGCCAGCGCAATCCGCACTCGGCTATTGCCTCCGAAATACGGCGCGAACAAAGCATTGCGCGCCAGCTCATCCAAACTCCGCGCCGCCTGCTCCCCATTGATCGCCGCATTCTGCAAAAACTGGCCGGCAATCCCCACCCGCGACGTCACCATATTCAGGTCCGTCGTCGCCGCATAATGGTTGATAGTGATCGTATACTGCTCGACACCCCAACCCTGCGGCACCAACCCATTATCCAAGTTGGTGTTCGTCGCCGCTGCCAAAGGCACTGTAACGCTCGGCTTCAACCCGGCCCGCGTCTTCGTCAGCGTCTCGCCGATCCCTACCGCAAACTCCTGCCGATCCGCGCAGGCCCGATATCCCAGCCGCGAGCTCATCGCCGCCTGGAACTCACGCTCCAAAAAGCCCTGCTGCAAAATGGGCTGCAGGATCGCCGGGAAGTTCTGGATGCCCATAAGTGTCGCCCCCATGCCAAAACGAAAAACCCGCCGCGGCAAAACCGGGCGGGCTGAAAATCCATCCAAAAGCATTAATCAGCCGCGCCGTGCGGCCGTCGCCATCCTAGGAAAGACTCATCGAATTCCTGGGGTGCCAATGCAAGCTTAATTTCCTAAATTTCTCCTTAGCGCCGCCGCAATAATTCTGCCCGTGCCGCCCGCCACTCCTCCTCCGACATCTCCATCGCCGTCTTGACCTTCACCGGCGCCACCACCGGCGCCCGCCCAGCACTGCTGCTGCTAACCCCGCCCCGGCCAAACAACCAAGGCTTCGCCTCCCGCATCCGCGCCATCAAGGCCGCGCCGCCCTCAATACCATCCACCCCCAACACGAGCGCCGACACATCGACCAGCCGCACCCCATCCAGATCCACCATCCCCGCCCGAATCGCCTCGGTCCGCAGCTCCGCCTGCACCAGCCGTGCCCGCAACGCTGTCACCTCCGCCGAAATTTCAACAGGCTCGCCAACATCCTCGCTCATGCCGCATTCCCCATTTCGCAATCGACCCGGGCCTGCTCGCCCGCCACATCCACCAAGCCCCAATCCGCCGCCAGCAGCCGCCGCGCCGTCTCACGGCTCAACTGCCCAGCCGCCACCAGCGCCATCAACGTCGTCGCATCCCGCGCCCGGTCCTCGCTCGTCACCGGATACCAAGGCGGCCAAACCAATCGCAGCTCCGCCTCCGCATCCAACACCCCCAGCACCCGCCCGCCAGCCGTCAGCGGATAGATCAGCCCGGCCCGCAGCATCATCCGGCATAATGACAACAGCGCCTCGCCGTAGCTGACCCGCAAATTATCCGCGAGCCAAACCAACCCCTGGTTCATCAGCTCGAGCGCCCGGCCAGACTGCGGCGCCCCCAGCCGGCTCGCATCCGCCCGGTTTCCGTGCACACCCTCCAGCGCCAGCTCCCGCAATACCCGCACGTAATCGAGCACCGCCGATGCCGCAGTTCCGCCAATCTCCAGCAGCCGCGCATCGCCCTTCTCGCTCACTATCAGCGCATTTCCCGCGCCCCGGATCAGATCGCCCTCAAACCCCGCCGGCTCCTTGATCAACAGCGTCGGATCGGACGAATACTTCAGCCCCCGCCCGGCCTGGCTCAGCTGGTAGTCAATCTCGATTCCAGCCTCGACCGCCGCCCGGAAAGTGCAAGCCCCGTCCGGCGCCTCGCCTCCCGGCAGGTTCCGAACCCAAACGATCGGTACGAACCCCAGTCCATGCCGCACGCTTCGCGCCCTATCCACCACCGGCAGGTCAGGACTCCCGACGACCTGTGGCAAGAACCAGGTCTCGTCCGCTGCATCCCATCGCCGCTGGAACCAATACGTTAGCGCCTCGTCCGCTACGGCGAAGCCCGCGGCCGCCAGGTCAGCCCCAGGCACCTTGTAGCGTTCCGTCACCACAGCCAGCGTATCCGGAGCCTCCAGCTCCCAGACCGGCGTCAACCAAGCCGTATCCAAAACATCTAGGAACACCCGGCCCCGCAAGATACGCAGCAATACGCACGCCGATCCTATGCTCCCGCGGACCGCCGCCTCCGTCATCACCTGATTCAGCCGGCATTCTCGCCCCAACAACGCCAGCGCGTCCCGCACCAGCCCGTCTGGGCTCGCCACCGCCGGCATATGCCCATCGCTGAACAGCAGCGCGACGCTATCCTCCACCACCACCCGGCTCAACGCATACCGCACGCTCGGTCGCCGCCGCCGCAAAGGAATATACTCCCCCGAGCTCGACCGCTCCTCATGGAACTCATACGGCAGCACGTCATACAACGTCCCCTCCAGCACCCGCCGCATCACCACCAGCCGCCGCGCCCGCACCGAGCAATCCGGATCAGCCGGAATCAAGTCGCAGATCGTCTGGAACATGCCACCGCCCTCAAGTATCCAGGAATGGGTAGCCCAACCCTCAACACGGCAGCGGCCACCCACGGCAGCGGCCACCCTATGTCGAAGTTCTGAAATTCCTGGGGCGCAAAAGCAAGGATTATTTGCCTAACTATCCCTTTGACATCGCCAGCGGAGAATTTTTATGCTGCGCTAGCATGACATGCCAGCGAATGAGCACATGGCTACCTCAGCAGAGTGCGAGCTAGCAGAGAGGCTGCATTGGTTGGAGACAAAGTCTAATCCGAGCCTAGAGGATGACCCGAGCCGGGCCGAACCATCTCAACATGAGCGGCTATACTACCGGACGGTAGTGCGGGACCTAGCTCAGTATGTCGACCTGTGGGAACTGGTTCGCCAAGGCTAGGCCAACCAACGGCTACAACATACTCTGGTGCAGTAAAAATACGCGAATAGGCGCACTCTGACGACGATTAGAGCCGCACTTTTGAATATCGCGCTTTCTAGATCGCTTTGACATTCAGGTTTTTGGTTTGGTTGAAGCTCCTTTTTGGGGAGCGTTGGATGTCGTCGGTTCGGCTGATGTTGAAGGACCAGCAGTGGGAGCGGATGCAGCCGCATTTGCCGGGCAAGCCGAGTGACCCCGGTCGAACCAGTTTGAACAATCGCCTGTTCGTGGAAGCGGTGCTCTGGCTTGCCCGCACTGGTGTCCCCTGGCGCGATCTCCCAGATTGCTGTGGCCACTGGAACAGCGTCGTCGTCCGGTTTTCCCGCTGGTCCAAAGACGGGGTGTGGGACCGGCTGTTCACCGCGATGGCCGACGATCCAGACTTTGAATACATCATGATCGACGCCACCATTGTCCGGGCGCATCAGCATGTGACGGGCAAAAAGGGGGCCTGAAGCTCCTGCAATCGGCCGCTCGCGGGGTGGCGTGACGACGAGGATCCATGCCGTTGTCGATGCCTGGGGCAATCCGCTTCGGTTTATCCTTTCGCCCGGGCAGGTCAGCGACATCACCCAGGCCGAGGTGTTGATCGCGGGCCTGCCTGGCGAGCACGTCCTGGGCGACAAGGGCTACGATGCAAGATCGCTCCGCGATGCGATCACCGAACAGCGTGCGGTCGCGGTGATCCCGCCCAGAATGACATCGCCAAAGGTGCCGTGTGACTTCGCACTCTAATGCGAGCGCAACCTCGTCGAGCGCTTCTTTCTGAAGATCAAACAGTTCAGGCGCATCGCAACACGCTACGAACAAACGCCCCGGGCGTTCCTGTCCATGCTGTCCGCCACCAGCGCACCCATCTGGATAGATTGAATGTCAGCGGGTTCTAACAAATATGCTTGCACACGTTTACGTGATATGGTCATATCACGGAATATACCCCGACTCTGTGAGAATCCGGGTCCGCCCCTCTTGCCAAGCGGGTCCGAGTTGGACTTTACCGGCCCCATAATCCGACCTGGGTTCCTGGACAGCGTATCGCGGCAAGAACTGATCGACCTGGCTCGGGACGGGTCGGCCGCGCATCGGCTGGCGCGACGCGCGAACGCGCTGGTGCTGCTGAACCAGGGTATGAGTTGCGAGGCGATCGCGGCGGTGCTGTTGCTGGACGA
>JAABVA010004866.1_pt1 | contig 12324 bp, 11 predicted proteins | sample 5560331 | NCBI WGS metagenome assembly JAABVA01 (sample SAMN12812661, study PRJNA571458) | rock metagenome | isolation source: Antarctica rocks | place: Antarctica: Victoria Land, Mt New Zealand sud | collected 2016-01-07
TCGTCGTCGCCCACTTCCACTACGTGGTGTTCGGGTCGGCTGTGTTCGGCGGCTACGCCGGCATCTACTTCTGGTTCCCCAAGATGACCGGCCGGATGCTCGACGAGCGCCTGGGCAAGCTGCACGCGTGGACCCAGCTCTTCGGCTTCCACATGACCTTCCTCATCCAGCACTGGCTGGGGATGAAGGGGATGCCGCGACGGGTCGCCGACTACCTGCCGACCGACGGGTTCACCACGTTCAACACGATCTCGACGATCGGGGCGTTGCTGCTGGGTGCCAGCCAGCTGGTGTTCTTCTACAACGTGATCCACTCCTACCGGTACGGCGAGCTCGCGGCCGGCGACGACCCGTGGGGCTACGGCAACTCCCTCGAGTGGGCGACGTCGTGCCCGCCGCCTCGTCACAACTTCGTCTCGCTGCCGCGCATCCGCTCGGAGCGGCCCGCGTTCGACCTGCACTACCCGCGGGCGGCTGCCGGGAGCGACTTCCACGCTGCACCCGAGAGCGTGGACTCCTGAGGGAGTCAGGCAGACAGGTTTCAGGTGACCGAGTTTGCTGGCGCCAACGACCGGGCGCGAGGCGCCCTTTCACCTGGCTTAATCGGGACCTTCAACAAGTCCGATCGGTCCAGCGTGCGAGGGCATCTCGATGAGCCGAACCTCCTGTCGTTGGCGCGCTGTGCGAGCGCGACCATTGGGACCCGACCCGACCTGACCCGCGGGCGGCGGCGGGCTGTCCGCCGAGCAGCGGATCGAGGTGTGACGCCGCCAGTCGGGCGAGCGCCCCGGTCGCCCGCCCACCGGGACCATCCGGCGGGGGCAGCGGACGCCGCGTGGGCCGCCGGCTCGGACTTTTCTTGCCGCAGCGGCCCGGGTAATTGGCGGTCGCCGTGGCGGCGTGCTGCACGCGGCGGCGGAGGACTACGACCGGGCGGCCCGGCAGGCGTGGGGCCGGCTGCCCGAGCCGTCACCGGCGGGGGCCGGGGTGCGAGCCGCATCCGGGCCGCTGGCAGCGGCCCGGCTGGTCCGGGCACCGGAGACCGCGCAGATGCTGACTCTGCTCGCCCAGCTTGCCGTCCTGGCCGAAGCGGTGGCGCGGATGCGGGCCGAGCAGGACCGGGCGGTGCAGGCCGCCGCCCGGCAGGCCGCCGAACAGATCCGCGACGAGCACACCCGACGGCTGGCCGGCGTGGGGATCGCGGCTCGCCAGGCCAAGCCGGCAAACGACGTGGATCGGTATCGCGGTCCGGTTCCGCTTCAGCAGCGACCGGGTCGTTCCCGGTAGCGCTGCAGGTCCGGTGATAGACGCTCGGACTCGGTAGGGACCGCCGGTGCGCGTTTGTGAGGATTAGCCCCCGGCGGGCGGGGTGAGGATGCTGTCGTGCCTGTCCTGCCGCCCGTCGCCGCCGGCGGCCATCGTCGCTGGGCGGGGCCGTGGGGGTCTGCGTTGCCGTTGCTCGCTCTGCTGGCTCTGGCGGCTGTGACGGCTCTGACGGCATGTGCGGGCCGTTCGACCAGCGTCACTGACTACGGCCACAAGGTGGCCCGCACGGCCCTCACCTTGGACTCGACGGTGCAGATCGCAGTGCTCGACGCCCAGGGCGTCCGCGACCACAAGACGCTCCAGGCCGAGCTGGACGTCTCCCTCGAGCAGGTCGCGTCCGATTCCAGCAGCACGGTCACCGGGTTCAGCGCCGTGCTGCCTCCTGATGAGGTGGCGGTGATGCTGCAGCAACGGTCCGAGCCGGTGTTCAGCTCGACCGTGTCGTTGCTGCGCGAGGCCAGGGTCAGAGCCGGGCGAGGTGACGACGCCGGGCTCGCCGCCCTGTTGCCGCGGCTGAAGGACGCCGACACCAGGTTGACGGCGCTGCGGATGTCGGTGTCGGGGTGAAGCGCGTCCTCGGGCTCTTCCTCGGGGTGCTGACCGCCTTCGGCGGCTTCATCGACATCGGCGACCTGATTGCTGACGCCCAGGTCGGGGCCCGGTTCGGCTTGTCGCTGGCGCTCGTCACGGTGGCCGCCGTGTTCATCATCATGTGCTTCGCGGAGATGGCGGGCCGGATCGCGCTGGCCACCCGGCGGGCCACCTTCGACGTGGTGCGGGAGCGGCTCGGGCCCAGGGCCGGTCTGCTGAGCCTGGCTGCATCGTTCCTGGTCACCGGGCTCCTGGTGATGGCGGAGATGTCCGGCGTCGCCCTGGCCATCGAGCTGGCCACCAGCGTCAACCACTTGCTGTTCGTGCCGCTGGTCGCCGTCGTGGCCTTCATCATCGTGTGGAAGCTGCCCTTCGAGCCGCTGGAGACCATCTTCGGCGTGCTGGGGCTGGCCACGCTGGTCTGGCTGGTGGGGATCACGCACCTGTCGCCCGACTGGGGCTCACTCGGCCACGCCGTCATTCATCCGCGGCTGCCGCACGGTGAGGGCCTGCCGACGATGCTCTTCTACGCGGTCAGCCTGCTGGGAGCCCAGGCCACGCCGTATGAGACCTTCTTCTTCTCCTCCGGGGCCGTCGAGCAGGGCTGGACGGCGGCCAAGAGCATGACCGACCTTCGGGCCAACGTGATCATCGGCTTCCCGCTGGGTGGGCTGCGGGCCATCGCCATCCAGGCGGCGTCGCTGCTGGTGCTCGAGCCCCGCGGGATCACGGTGCATCACCTGACCGACTCGGTCAGCCCGATCGCCTACTCCCTGGGCAAGGTCGGGCTGGCCGTCGCCATCCTGGCCGTCTTCTCGGTCACCTTCGGGGCCACGATGGAGACGCTGATGAGCACGGCGTACATCACTGCCCAGTTCTTCGGCTGGTCGTGGGGCATCAAGGGACCGCACGTGCGCTCGTCGAGGTTCTTCGTCGTGATCCTGCTGGTCCTGGCCGCCGCGGTGCTGCTCGCGCTGACGACAATCAACCCGATCACGGTGACGATCTACGCCGTCGTGCTGTCGACCGTCACCTTGCCGGTGACCTTCCTGCCCCTGCTGATCGTGGGCAACGACAGGGGGGTGATGGGGCAGCGGCTCGTCAACGGCCGGCTCTCCAACACGGTCGCCTGCCTGGCCCTCGTCGTCGTCATCCCGGCGGCGCTGGCAGCCATCCCCCTGCTCGTTGCGACCAAGGCAGGTCAGTGACGTGGCCGAGCATCGTTGGGTCGTGCTGGACCTGCTCGACCGGCAGATCATCGACAGCACCCAGCAACCGGTCGCCAAGGTCGATGACGTCGAGCTCCGGCCGGCGGCGGACGGCGGTCCGCCGCGGGTGGCCGCGTTGCTCTGGGGCGCCGAGGCCCTCGGCCAGCGACTCGGCGGCCTGCTGGGACGGTCGATTGCGGGGACGGCGCGGCGGATGCGGACGGGCCCGCCCGGTCCCCGCCGCGTGGAGTGGGCACGCGTGGCGGAGTGGCGCTACGTGCTCAAGCTCTACGGTTCGGTGCAGGACCTCGAGCTCACCCCTGCGCTGGAGGCCTGGATGCGTCAGCACGTGATTGCACCGCTGCCGGGGAGCGGCGATGCGCGCAGCTGAGCTGCTCGGCCGGCCGGTCCGCGACAGTGAAGGGGCGGCCTGCGGCGTCGTCCTCGACATCCGGCTGGTTGCTGTGGCCGACAGCGGCGACCCGGGCAGCTGGGAGGTCGACGGCATTGTGGTCGGGCCCCGGCGCTCCCTGGCCCGAGCTGGATACGCCTACGGCTCGTTGACCCGGCCATGGCCGCTGGCCATCACGTTCCGGGCCCTCGCCCGGAGCCTGCGCTTCGTGCCGTGGGAAGCGGTCGAGGCAGATGACGCGACCGGCGAGCAGGTGGCCGCCGACCATCCGCGCCGGCCGCTCGCCCTGCGCTGCCCGCGCCGGGTACTCGATCACCCGCGGAAAGGCTCGTAGATGCGCACCGGTGGGCTGGCGGTCCTGTTCGCAGGCGTGGAGTTCCTCGTCATCGTCGCCGTCTTCGCAGCGATAATGCTGCGCCGCCGGCGTTAACCTGAGTTTTCGTCTGGGCACGGCGTGTGGGCGGCTTGAGTGTGCGAAGTGCCGCGACCGGCGAGGACGAGGCCGCGGTCGTGGTCGCGCCGCGTGCCTGGAGCTGCTGCAGGCGTGCGCGCTCGTCCACGACGACGTGGTAGGACCGATACGACACCGCCGCGGGAGGCCGGCCGTATCCGGCGAGCTGGTCGTCTTGCGCGACGAGCAGGGCAGCGCCGTCGGTACGGCGATGGGACGGTGCACACGGCGAGCACGCCGCTGCACCGGGGTTCTCCTGCTACCTGTTCGACGAGGACTGGCAGTTCCTGCTGATTCGCCGTGCCGCCAGCAAGAGCGTGTTCCCGGTCTGTGGACCAACAGTGTCTGCGGCCATCCCGGACTTGGGGAGGGCGAGGTGGCTGCGGTGCGTTGCAGGGCCCGGCACGAGTTCGGCCTCGACGTCAAAGGGGTGCGTGTCGCCCTGGCGGACTTTCGGTACCGCGCTGAGCACGACGGTGGGGTGGAGAACGAGATCTGCCCGGTGTACGTCGGCCGGCCCAGCGTCGTCCCGGACCGATGTCGCTGGCCCGGCACCTGCGTGCCGAGCAGGTCACGGTGGTGGAGGTGATGCGACCCAACCGGCAGGTCCGCCGGCGGCACGGCACGACCGACGTCGTCGATGGGATCGCGGCCGCGCGGTGTGCTGTCAGGGAGCCAACGCCGCTCCGAAGACCCATGACGGCCCAGTGGAGGCGCAGCGGACGCTGAAGGTGTTGCAGCGCAGCGCCACCAAAGGGCCCGCACCAGGCGTTGAACCAGCCCCGGGCGCTACTGGTCACCGCCTCTGACAGACAGTGTCGGCCCCCAAGATCGATTGCGGCGGCCAGACAGCGGGCATCGCCAGAGCATGACACCGCCGCCGCCCACCGCGGTCATCGAGGCCCTGCGCGAGACTCTCGCGCATGACAAGCACCTCGAAAGCATGCTCGAGGAGTCCCTGGCTATTGCTCGTCGTCGCGCCGAGCGTCACCTCGATCCGGCCCTGTACGAGGCCTTGGACTGGCCGGTGGACCTGCCGAGCTACGAGGCGTACCTCCGAGAATTTGTCCGGTGGATTCCCCAGCAGTCCGGCGCCAAGGCCTGGCGGGAGAAGTCTGCGCACGACCGGCAGGCACAGGAGGTCAGCGACCGGATCGCGCACTACTTCTGGCTCGTCGGCCAGAACGTCAGCGACGGCACGACCTCGATCGTGGAGAACTCCGGACCATTCCGGGAATGGCTGACCGAGTTTGCGCGGCAGTGGGGCAGCTTTCTCGACACGCCAGCATCGTTCAACCAGCAGATCCTCGACTCGTTCCTCGCCGACGCGCCGGAGTACACGATTGGTGAGTCGCTCGTGGATGGCAGGCCCAACGCGCCGAGCGGTTGGCTCACGTTCAACCAGTTCTTCGCCCGTGAGCTGAACGGTGGACTGCGCCCGATCGCCGACCCCGGCAGCAACCTGACGATCACCTCGGCCGCCGACTGCAGCTTCCAGCACCTCTACGGCATCGACGGCGAGTCGAACATCCCCGACACGACGGTGAAGAAGACCGACAGCTACGGCAACGTCCGGCAGCTGCTCGACGGCAGCCGCCACGCGGATGCGTTCGCTGGCGGGACGTTCGTCCACTACATGCTTCCGCCCTCGGCGTATCACCGCTTCCACCTCCCGGTGGGCGGCTCGGTCGACGAGGCGTTCGTCATCGGCGGGGAGGTGGTGATGAAGGTCGACCTCGCGGATCATCAGTTCGTGTCCAGCGACACCACGACGACCGGGTACGAGTTCTCCCAGACGCGGGGCGTCGTCACCATCGACACCGCAGGGGACGCGGCCGGCGACATCGGTGTCGTCGCTGTCGTCCCGGTCGGCATGTCGCAGGTCGCGTCTGTCGTCCTCACCGCCACCGGGGAGCGGCACATGGCCAAGGGCGAGGAGTTCGGCTACTTCCAGTTCGGCGGCTCCGACATGATTATCCTGTTCCAGGCGGGTGTCGACGTGGAGCTCGACACCGATCCCGGGCCGCGCAAGGTCGGCTCTGTGCTCGGCCGGATTCGTACGACGGCACCGTAGCGTCGCGGCCGCCGGCCGCCGTTGGGTCCCACCCGACGCCCGGACACCCAGGCCGGCCTCGCCAGCGGTACCGACGGTCTCTTCCGGACTTCTACCGCGCGGCCCATTGACCGACCGGTCGTCGCGGGCTCCCGGGCGCCGGTCGTCGTACTGGTCGGTGGCGGTGGTCTCCACCAGAGCGGCGGTCACGTTCACGATGCTGATGGCGAGTCGCGCGCGTTCCTCGGCATCGTGCAGGCAGGTTGAACTCAACCAACGCCGCTGCCCCGGCTGCAACCTGTTCGCCCGCCGCGTCGACCACGAAGGACTCTGTCCCCACTGCGATGAGCCGGTCGCCGTTCAAGACCTCGCAGTCACTCGGGAGGAGGCCAGCGCGACCGGCTGACCCCGGACACCTCACGTGGCCGCCACCGCGCAGATCCCACGGCCGCCACCGGGCAGTTCCTACTGGCCCTTGACAGGTGAACCGGGGGGGCGGGACAACAGCAGCATCTCTCCGGCGTCCCCCAACCTGTAGTGAGACGTCGCCTCGTGAGACACCGCGCCGGGTTGTTTTCCCAGGAGTGCCGGGGTCAGCCATCTCACAAGTCGGTACGAAGAGCGGCGCGGCGGGGCACGGCGAATGAGTCGACTTCTGACATTCTGCGCGGGTGTCGATCGTTGGCTACCCCGCACAGCTCCTCGACTCACGTCTCGAAAGCCGAACAATAGATGATGTGTCAAGCAACGACTCGTGGGCGACGTTGAAGGCGCGCAGGGAGGCCCTGCCCGAAAGGGCATTACCCTTTCGAGTCGCCACGAAAATTACGCTATTGACACTTCCAGTCGAGCACACGCCAATGAAACATAGCTGAAAGGTTGACGCCGCCGGGTCTAATTTCGGCCAAGAACCGCTGTGAAGTTGTACCCCGGAGGGTCCGGGGGACGGGTCCCCACCGCACGTGCGGCCGCATCCGACCACTGCGACAACGAGTAGGCCGCAAGCCAAGAAGGTTCTGTAGGGCCCCACAGTTCAAGAATCCCCATAAGGCCAGGTGGCGTCACGCATCCTAATAACCAGGGTTCCTACGCACACCCGGTTCCATGGGTCTGCTGACGCCACAACGGTCCATACCTAGCGTGTCAGACAAGCCGAATAGTGACCGGTGCCACTCACCGATGTCAACGACTTGCGTGTCAGGACCCTGGATCACTCGACGCCGCTTCCTCGGGTCGGTCGAGCTGCTCGGCCGGGCTGATGGTTCGGCTGTCCCACCAGTCATTCCACGCCGTTGGGCGGGCGCACGCGCGAGCAACCTGCTGGTGATGCGGCGGGTGACGGCGTCGTCCAGTTGGACGAGACCAGCCGTTGATGGCGGCAGCGTGATCGTGGTGCGAGCCGCATCAGCCTTAGCGCGGTTGTTGAGGAAGACGGGAAGCGCGATCGCGGTGAGGATGAGCATGACCAGGACCGCCACGACCGTGCTGATGACGGCAATGACCACGGTCCGGCGGGTCGAGTGCATCGGTGGCGGCGCGGTCCATACGGGTGTGCGTGGTGCCACCGTAGCGGCCGCCGCCGGTTGTGCTGGGGGCTGAGGCTGGCCAGGGACCGGATGGGTGTGCGAGGTCCATTGGCGGCCATCCCACCACCGGACGAGCCCGGCCAGGTTGGCTGGGTCTGCGTACCAACCCGGGGGAATGGAGTCGACAGCCACGACAGAGCCATCGGCGCATCAATCGAGGATGTTGAGATGCCGGAGAGCCGGCCGTCTCGAGGGCACGGGGGAAGGGGGGACGGCGTCGCTGGGTGATGACTCCCCCGTCGACGCGTCCCTCGTCGAGCATCCGGATCACCGCGCCCTGGCGCTCGGTTCGGCGGAGCCGGCCCGTCACCTTCAGGCGCACCACGCCGCGCTCACCGCCGGCTGGGCACCAGCCGCCTTGGCCGACATGGGCTACAGCCCGCCGGTGCCGCCCAAACGAAACCGCAACCAATCAGCCACACCCACCCTGTCAGCGAGCCTCCCAGGCTGGTAGTGCAAAGCGAGCAGTACCGGGAGGAGCCGGCTTGAGCACACAGCCCTGTTCATCGCCGTGTTTCTGGCCATCCCCGTCGAAGCCGTCGAGGCACTCACGATCGTGCTGGCAGCCGGTGCCGCTCGGGACTGGCGCTCAGCGCTGACCGGGCTACTCGCCGACCCGCCGTGCTTGCCGTCGTCGTCGCGGTGCTGAGACCAGCAGTCTCCGCCATCCCGCTAGACGGGCTGCGCCTGTTCGTCGGTAGCCTGCTGCTGATGTTCGGGCTGCAGTGGCTCCGCATGGCCACCCTGCGCCAGCGGCAACAAGGCTCTGCATGACGAGGCGCAGACCTTCACCACCGAGCTCGCTGCGGATCGCGCAGGCCATGGCACCGGACTCCATGCTAGCGATTGCGGTACACGTTGGTTAGATCCAGCTTCGGCGTTGTAGCGCGACGAACGCGGCCCAGCCGATCGGTGCGGGCAGCCAGAACGTCGCCGCGCGGAAGGCGAGCACCGCCGTGATCGCCGACGCGACAGGAACGCCGGTGGTGGTGAGACCGCCGACGAGTGCGGCCTCCACTGCGCCCAGCCCGCCTGGCGTGGGCGCGGCTGACCCGAGCGTGGACGCGGCGAGGTAGACCACGACCAGGGCGGGTACCGCGAGCGAGGCCGAGAAGGCACGCAGCGACGCGTCGAGCGCGAGAACGTAGCCGCCGTTGAGTACGAGCACGCCGACGAGGGCGGTGCCGAGCCGACGCGGGTCGCTTGCCGAGGCGAGGAGCTGGGGCAGTGTGCGCCGGATCAACGGCTCGAGCCGCCGGCGGCTCGCAGGCGCGAGTGCCACCAGCACAAGACCGGAGGCAGCCACGAGCAGGACGGTGAGCACGTCGCCGCTCGGCAACAGCGCCAGCCGGGAGTTCGACACTCCGCTGAGCCAGCCACAAATGAGCAGCACGGGCACCGTCACGGCGACGGTCACCCCCTCCTTCACCGCGACGTCGGCGGCTGCCGTTGCGGTGGGAACACCCGCGCGCTGCAGGTAGCGGATGTTCAGACCGACATGGCCGACCGCCGGCGGGGTCACCAGTGTGAGGAACGACGACGCGAGCTGGACGAGCGCGGTACGGGCCAGCGACAACCCGACGGGGACAAACGCCTGCAACGCCAGGGCGGCCCCGAGGTAGGTCAGCGCAGACCCGAGCAGGGCAACCGCAAGCCAGCTTGGCTGGGCGCGTTGCAGCGCGCTGGTAAGGCTGACTTGTGAGAGCTGGGTGGCGAGGACGTATGCAGCGACGGTCCCTGCGACAACGCTGATCACGGTCCGCGGTCGCAGCCGTTCCAGCCGGGGCAGTTCGGCGGCCACGTTCCCCGCCCCGGGGCTGCACACCGCTGCGCGCAGGTCGCGCAGCAGCGGTGTACCTCGCACCGCCCGGCGCGCCGCTCGGGCAAGGGCCAGCGGCTGCAGCAGCGCCGCGATCCGGACTTCTGCGCCTGGGCTGGTGCCGTACGTCGAGCGCAGCGCCGCAACTGCTTGTGCCACCCCCACCTGCTTGGCCACGGCGACCAGCAGCGCTGCCACGTCGAGCTCACGCTGCAACTCGGTGGCGGCCGGCTGCGCGGAGCGCAAATCGGCGAAACCAGCCCGGCCGTCTGCCAGCAGTACCACGCCGTCCCCGCGCAGCGCGCCGTGCGCGAGACCGGCGTCGTGCAGCCGATGCAAGGCATCGAAGGCGGCAATGGCTCCGCTACCGGCAGTCGGTGCGGCGGCGGCGGGAAGGGGCGCCCCGATCAGCGGCCGCTCCACCAGCACCAGCGCCGGCCCAGCGGCAAGGAGCCCAAGTACCTGCGGCGTGGCGACGCCGGCCGAATCGGCGAGGGCGGCAGTGAGGGCTTGTCGTTCCAACTGCCCGCGCAGCGACAGCGCCGGCCTGCCAACAGCGGCGGTGCGCAGCCGCAGCAGTGGCCATACCCGCCGGGCGAACGGGACGCCACCTCGGTCCGGGTCGACGACAGTCACCCGCAGATCGCCTCCATGCGGCCCGACGCCGACGTAGCGGGTCCGCCCAGCCAACTGCAGCACCGGACGCAGAGCGGACAGCTCGAACCCGGCGCGGGCCACCACCGACCGGACCAGCTCGTCCGGCGGCCGGGCCGGCAGCACGCCGAGGGCGACCCGCGCCCCCAGTCCTGCTGTCGCACCGACCACAAGCGAGTACAGGGCACTCGGCACAGCGAGGCTTCCAAGCCCCAGCGCGCAGCCGACCGCTGCCGCGAGCACCAGGTGCGCCGCACTCGACCAGCGCTGGCGATGCAGGTCCGCCCCCACCAGGAAAGCGACCGCAGCGGTGATCGGCAGCCCCGCCGAGTCATCCGGCGGGCCGATCAGCAACGTCGTCGCCCCGACCGAAGGCATCCCGGCCAGCAACGCCACCCCGAGGCCAGCAGGGACGCCGAGGGCGCAGGCGACGCCGGCGGACGCCAACGCGAAACGACGCAGGCGCAGGCGCAGCGCATCGACCGCGATGGCCAGCAGAACCGCAAGCACCGCGAAGGAAGCGATGACGTTCGCGACGGACAACACCGACCGAGGCACGCCGGTCAGTGCAGTTGGCACAAGGCGGGCCGCCGCCCGCAGCCAGCCTGGATCGAGGACGGCCAGCACGACCACCCCGGTCAAGCCAGCCGCCACTATCAGCAGCTGGGCGACATCGAGCGGGCGCCGGATCCGTGGCTGACGCCAGAACGACTCGCTACCTGCCGCCCGCCGCGGCGGTGCGACGTGGCGAGCTCGGCGCAACGTAGAGGGGCCCACGGCCTCAGCATGCCGGGAACGCTCCTGGCCCCGCGGTTCCCGAGGTCGGACAGCCGCACCCACCGTCTGCGCCTGAGCAAGCGCTTGAGTCCGAATGCGAGGAGGTACCCCGCGGCTCAGCGCCAAGCTTTTCGTTGCATGGCTCTTCGCGCCTATGCCGCCGGACAGCCGGCGCTTGTCCCAGCGCACCGCCACGGCACCCCGAACGGCAGGTCCAACACCGCCATCATCCGCCGGGAGTGCACCCGTTCAGTGACCGTCCCGCAGTTCGGGCAGCCCTGCACCTGCATACTCCAGGACGAGCACCCGGATCCCCAAGGCGTTGACCGTGGCCACAGCGACCCGGAACCCATCGAGGTATACCAGCGACGTAGCCTGCTCCATGCTCGCGGCCCTTCGGGGCTGGGTGATTCGACACCCAACCACAGTGAGAATGATTAGCGAGCCCCACGGCTCGCTACGACACGCCCACCAAGATCAACTAGCTTTCACGCGAACAGCCACATAGGGCACCTTCGCCTTCTGGTAGGCGGGGAGGGCCGCCCCGGCACCCAAGTCGACCCCGCCGATGATCGCGAGCGGCCGGGCGGCCATTAGCTGGCGGGCGCACGCCTGCGATGCCTCCGAACTGCCATCGGTACGGCAGGTCCGCAGCTGCAGCGGCCGGCCCTCGACCCCGCCGAGGTCCTCGTTGACGTAGGCAACGGCGGCCTGGGCGGCGCGGCGGGTCTCCGGGAACGAGCCCGTCGGCGAGTCCTCCTGGGTGACGAACCCCAGCACGAGCGGGGAGCCCGTGGGGACAGGCCCCTTCTGCTGCGCCGTCGCCACCCGCGCACCGCCGCCGCGGTGATAGGTACAGGCCGACAACACGGATCCTTCCCGAAAGGCCGTCCGTGATTACCTGAGGTCAGTAACAGCCAGGCCGTCACACGACCCGAGACGATGAGGACAGGGCGTGGATGCCATGCCCATAGGCGCCGGCCGGCCGTAGGTTTGGAGACCGACGACCGGTCATGCGAGCCAGCGGCGCTCAACAGGTTGGACACAGGCCGCGGTGAGACTCTCGACGGGTGGCATTTTCGGGGCCCGGGCTGCTGCTGGCCGGCGTCGTGCTGCTGCTCGCAAGCCAGCTCCGCCTCGGTGCCGAACGACCGGACGAGCCACTGCCATCGCTGCTGTCACCGCGACGCCGCCCGGGCGAGTTCGAAGCCGAAAAGGTCGCCGGAGTTGCACTGCTCGTGTTCGGCGACATCCTGCTCGACGAGGACGTCGGCGAAGGCGTCCTGGTCGCCGTCGTCACGCTGCTGTCGCTGGCCGTGACGTCAGGCGCGGAGATGCCGCTCGAGTTCTGCGAAGTAGCCGGTGAGCTGCGCTTCGACCCGGTCGGCTGGGAGGTCGAGTTCGACTGCCCGCACGGCCATGGCGACTCCGGGTGAGCCGGCCGCGC
>JAABVA010004869.1_pt1 | contig 12322 bp, 12 predicted proteins | sample 5560331 | NCBI WGS metagenome assembly JAABVA01 (sample SAMN12812661, study PRJNA571458) | rock metagenome | isolation source: Antarctica rocks | place: Antarctica: Victoria Land, Mt New Zealand sud | collected 2016-01-07
CTGGTTCCGTTGAAGCGTCGTTTGGAGAGGATACGATTCGTGGTATGAGTTTTGGATACTTGCAACAGTTGAATACCTAGTTTAGAGTAATTTGATTTCTGCGCATTTTGTTCGTGGACCAATAGACAATCGTACAGAGAATGGGTGAACTGACGTTGACTTACATACCCTTTGGATCCAACTAATGATTTGCAACGGCGGACATTGAAAAATGGCAAGAGAACTCGGAAGCATTCTCAGTATCGTGTAGATTTGTCCTTTGTTGGATAAGCACTGGTGCTTTTGAAGCTCTGAGCGTTCCTGAGCCGAGGTCCAGTCGGCGGAGTTCAACGGTTTGGGAAGTCTGAGAGCGGCCCATTCGAAGGTGGAATATTTTTGTCTGTTAGAGTCAACAGTAATCTTCACTCAACCAAGCCTCTTTTCAAGACCGTCTGGCCAACGAATAACGGTATTTCGTAAATTGTTCAGCTTTTGTACCTTCGTAGTCTTGCAAGATTTCCTCGTGCCCCGCTCGCCACCCGAATTCGCCTAGCTACCTCCGGCGATTTGGATCTGTAACGTCTGTCCACGCAGAAATATTCAGATTGAGTCCATAGTGATCCTCGCTCAGAACGCGCTACTTCTCGCATCAGGTGCCTTGGTGGCAGTAGAGGGACGATGAGCTCACCGTCGCCACCGAAGCCGTGGGAACGAGGGGGAGCCGCCGGTAGGTGCCCAGGTGAGCCTAAACACCGTTTACCCATCTCCAGAGTCGTTTCATGCGGAGATCAGAATGAACAGAGCACAGAACTGACAATGTTGTTCTTGCCATAGCGTTATCTTCAACTCCGGGCATAACACCATCACCTGCGACCAACCCACATATCTCCTCGACCATGCCTTCATCAATATCAGCAACCACAGCCTTTTCGTCATCCTCTCCGCCAGCACTACCCGAACGACCCTCAGCCTTGAGCACGGTCGTCAATCGGACCGCGTCGAACTACTCGCCGTACGGAGCGTCCCGCCTCGGAACGTCGCCGTATGGTGGTCTCAGCTCGTATTCGTCTCCGTACTCCTCCCCCTACTCGCGCTTCGGCGGGATGGGTGGCTCCATGTATGGCGGAATGGGTGGACTAGGAGGGATGTACGGAGGCATGGGCGGCTACAGCGGTGGCATGTACGGTGGCATGGGTGGGATGGGAGGGATGCAGGGAGACCCGAACGACCCAAACAGTTTGACCAACAGCTTCAGTCAGAGCACGCAAGCCACCTTCCAGATCATCGAGAGCATCGTCGGCGCCTTTGGCGGCTTCGCACAGATGCTCGAAAGTACATATATGGCGACTCATTCTTCGTTTTTCGGTAGGTCGGCTCTGAAGTTCCTTTCCTACTATTGTAGAACCCAGAAAACTAACTCGGGAACAGCAATGATCTCGGTCGCCGAACAATTCGGCAACCTCCGCACCACCCTCGGCTCCATCTTCGGCATCTTCACCCTCCTCCGCTGGCTCCGCACCCTCCTCGCCAAAATCACCGGCCGCCCTCCCCCCGCCGACGCCATGGCCCTCACGCCCGCCGCCTTCGCCGCCTTCCAAGGCCTCTCCCCCTCCTCCTCCGGCCCCGTCGCCGGCATCCTCCCCGACGGCTCCCCCGCTCCACCCCGCCCCTCCAAAAAACCATTCATCATGTTCCTCCTCGCCGTCTTCGGCCTCCCCTACCTCATGGGCAAACTCATCCACGCCCTCGCCCGCAGCCAAGAAGAAGCCGCCAGCAAACGCCAACACCCCGTCCTCGGGCCCGACGGCCAGCCCCTCCCTCCATCTCAACAGCCGCAGCCGCAGGCGCAGCCCCTCGACCCCAGCAAGCTCGACTTCTGCCGCGTCCTGTACGACTTCACGCCCGACGCCACCGTCGCGGGCGTCGATCTGGCGGTGAGGAAGGGCGACCTCGTCGCCGTCCTGAGCAAATCCGACCCGGTCGGCAATCCGAGCGAGTGGTGGCGCTGTCGGGCGCGGGATGGGCGGGTCGGGTATCTGCCGAGTCCGTATCTGGAGGGCATTCAGCGGAAGGGCGACGCGAAGGGGCTGATTACCAGTGGGAGTCAGGCGTCGAGTCGGAGCGGGACGATGACGGGGAGGACGACGGCCGGGTTGAAGTTGGGCGCGGATGGGAGCGTGGATGTGTTGGGGGGGGAGAAGGGGCCTGTGGTCGAGGGGAAGGCGGCTGATATTAGCGCGGAGAGTTTTGCGAAGAGTCATTTTTATTCTTAGGAATGGCAAGGAAATGATGGTCTTTGTTTGTGATTGGCTGCTTTTGTATATTGGGGGGGAGAACGGATAGCCTGGATTTACGCAATTGGACGGCGTGTTCTTGTACAGTATACAAGGGCTTGCAGATCTCTGGGCGTTTGCTATGAGCAGCTGCCGTTCTGACTACTGACTCTCGATACTGGAGGAATTGCTTCCACGAGACCTGGCCGCGTCCTTGTGGGGGATGCCTGAGAGGAGCATTGGATCTGTGTTCCCTAGCTTGGTGCCCATTGCGTGACTGCGCAGAAGCATCGACTCGCTTGGATTGGGTAGATCAGTAAAGAGAAGAGAAGCTGATATTGTACGAAGAAACTGTTCTGTGACTCGTTCCTCGTCTGTGGTAAGATGGAGCGATCGGACGTTTTATTAAGTATGGAAGTTTTTGGTGTTGGTAGGCCGTGGGCTGCGAGTTGTAGTCAGTTACCTGATTGTGTGCCATGTACCTATGCTCGGGAGCGCTCCCCTCGCACTACGGTGTTCGATGGGGATTGCTGAAACCCTCTGAAGTGAGTTGGCCATGGTAATATGACATCGAGGGAGGAGCATCAGGAGCACTCCCCTTCCAGAGACGTTCGATGATAATGCGTCGAAAACGTCCAAAGACGGCTAGCGGCGGAAGGCATGAGAGAACGTGGGTTCGGCTGGGCTGCGATAATCTGTGAATGTAGCCACTTTCTTCGAAGAGGGTCCTGGGAGAGAATAGGCGGTTGGGGAGTACAAATTCTCAAGACTTTACGGAGTAGATGTAAGAATGCGGGCGTTGTGAAGGGTGCGTTGTCTAGAGAGGGGTCACCTTACCCTATGAACTCCTGGAGTATTCGGTACCGAGATAGTCTCAAGCGGATTGTTAACAGCGGAATAGGAGTGGTTGGTCCTCCGAGTATGTAAGGGACGCTGTGCATTTCCACGAGCATGGGCATTTAACACGGTAAACCCTTATACACGCCTACAAGGCTGGCTGCCCAGGCTGTTCACAGTGTCGTATCAGTCAAGTCGTGCTACTCAGAAACTAATTGTATCTAGATTTCTTCCTTTGACCGTTCAAATGGCTGGTACATGAGTGGAGACTATCAAAGTACAAAGCAAGTACAAACACCCCGGATGGGCATGAGGAACTTTTGGTAGGGCTAGGGCGTAGGGCTAGCGATGCCCTCATGCGTGCGGGAGTATAATCAGCGAGAGGAATACAATTCTGGCGCAGATAAAATGATAGCCGCAGGAGGATTGAATATTCAAAACATGCTGCAGAGGGTGAAGTAGCTGAGGTTAGGGTCGAGTGGTATACCCCTACCAGGTACGCTCCGCCAAGATCGAGCATGCACACTGATTCGGAAACCAAGTGCTATCAGCGCCAACGTGTCAGAAATTCCAATATCAGTAAGCCCTTGAATGATCAGCTAAGAGTCGACTGCATGGGGTGTCCGAAGTGAGCGAGTAGGTCTCTCCTGCGAGGAAAGCGGACCGGGGTTGGGTGCTGTGCCGCACACGAATACCCCACTCTGATTGGCTGAGCCACGCTCGCTACCCTAAGCACCCAACTACAAAACCCCCTCGAAGCCCCCCTCTTCTGTTCTTTTAAACTTCTCTTCTGACATATCCGACATCCATAGAAACACACTCTTATCCACCACCTAGTGCGAAAATCATCCTGTAGACTGTGACCAAGTCTACCGCAGCCTTGACGAACATCGTTTATCCAATATCTTATATTAGTACCGAGTTTCCCCACGTGCGCAACCTACCTCGCATATGCCCACCATGGCCTCCTCACCACGCCTCGTGGTCCATGGTCATCATCAACCAGCAAAACCCATCGTCGTCCATCATCCAAACCCAAAGGACCTTAACGATAAAGTTGCCGCTGTCGCCTCCTGTGAATTTTGTGCTCTCGATCCTGGGATTTATCGCTTGCCAATGGACTCGATGCCTGTTTTCGGTAGCTGTAACCTTCGTTGTTCGGAAGATGGCGGAAATCCCGTAATCACATATGGTTTGGCAGAGGTACGGTGCGGTCGCTGCTGGTCACCGCAGGAATGGGGTGCGCTCGAGTACAAGGTTCCCCGCCCTCTGCGGAGCCTTGCAACGAAAGGAATCAACAAACGAAGCACTGCAACTTCTTCCAATGATGATGGCAGGATTCAATCACGAAGGGTCCACACTCCTCCGCCCACCCCAAAACCACAGCGGCTGCCAACACCGGATATTTCCGACTTGGAATGCGACATTTTCTGCAATTGCTGCAACAGCACCAACGAAAATGCTCAGCTGGTCAAAGCAAAGGCAAAAAGAAGTCTGGACGTCAAAGCACGAAAAGGTATGATGTGGAAACACGATACTCTTGAAAACACACACTGATGTCTAGTGTAGCAGCTGGACCGAAAGAAAAGAGATAGTGCCTATGCATACTAGCGGTTGGATTTCGTTCTTGAAAGGTTTCACAGCAGCCCATGTATTAGAGAGGTTTCTCTTGGATCTTGTGTGATGCTGTTTGAATTGTGACTCGCGCTTGGGGCAACTGACGTTCGTGGTGATTCTTGGCGCCGTAGATAGAGAGTGTTAGTAGATCATCAAAACCGCATATTTCCACTCCTTTGAGTTCGGTGCGCATTATCCACATTGCAGCGTTCCACCATACATATATCTGTATTGAGGTCGTACCCAAATGCACATCGAAGGCTGGATCGTCGATGTTCAAACGCTTAACTTTGCCATGGTGTTTGAGACAGTAATCTTGAGAGTATGTGTCTTTAAATCTCGTTGGTGGTTCTGGATCCCTCTCACCTTGTCTTGAGGTAACAAACCTCAATGTCTTTCCAATAAACCCATTTTCCTGGAGTAATATCGGTGAAATTCATGGAAGCTGAATGAGCTGACGTCTGGAAAGGCTCTTGTGGATATGTGCTAAACCGGTCCTGGTATAGCGTCGCGAGTAATTGTCCGATGTGTTCCGTAACGTTTGCAGCACTCTTACCTCAGTTCACTTTATTCTTATTCCTTTTATGACATTACTATCTATAATGGATTCGAACGACGAATGTGGCGCGAGAGCAAGATCGTGTCACGGCAGTGATTTCGAGAGAGTTGCAAGATCACTATCTGAGGGTTTCGAGTCTCTATTCGAACAGGTTCAACTACTTGGTCGTCAGCATGCCAGCCTCGAGCGAAAATTGGCATTTGCACAGGCTGAGGTTAGTCAGAAGAGCTTCTATTTCTCGTTCCTCAGTTTATGTATGATGAGATTACCATAGCTCTAGATCTGGAGCTACATTTGTGGCGGTGATCGACTCCTACTACCATTTCCTGACACTGTTCTAAACTTTGCTCAAGCATTCAGCTTTGTGACATATGCTCAGCTGTCTGACATACTAACATGACGTGTTGTTAGTATCGCGAGCTAGCTGCGAAGTATGCACCGTCAGACCATACAGCTGTCGAGATTCCTTCCGACACTGGCCAAATCGGTAACGATACGGGCAAAGATTTGGGTGCCTCTGATGTTGATATGACCTGGACTCGGATCCCTTTACGACATGATCGCAGAGAAGACGAAGAGGCGGTGCACAGAATCTTATGCGGAAAAATAGCTTGGGATACAATGATCCGCGACATAGATTGGAGAGCTCGAGGCCTGCCAACCGATTTGACTGACAACAAAGGGCCATTCTCTACACGCGAGAGCCCCAAGCGAAGGCCATCCGATTGTAGATCGGCACTTGAAGAAGATTTCACAACTCCAGGGGTAGAGGGAAACCTCCGGTGTCCATTTGCTCACATGAAGGGCGAAAAGCCCGGAAGTCATCCTTCAAGTGGACCGCAAACCTCTACCATACGTTATTCCGGTAGATTACCCACCCCACCGCTCGGAAAGGGAAGCCACACGTTGGTCGATCCTATTGAAGCGGAATTTCATGGAGACGCCATTTCGTCACCTCCGCCTTCAGCGACTGGGTCAGCGTCAAAGTGCCCTATTCGTTTCCTGGATCAACATTCTCCAGAGGAAGTGGCCAAGTACTTCGAAAACCACAAGCACGAGATCCCAAGAAGTCACGAAATCTGCGTCAAGCGGTATCAAAGCAACGCGGAAAGCATCAGGCAGCTCGACGCCAAGTATGGCAACCTCGTGAGCATGATCCAGGGTTTAGGCATGAAACATCAGCCAATGCTTCCAGCCGATCACGCAGCAGACATGGAAACCGGGGAGGTGAGGCCTGCAGATAGGGTGGGTAGATGGGCAGAAGCAATCAGTGAGAGACTTGAAGGGCGTGAAGACGGATCTGTGGAGCAAGAGCAGGAAGATAGGGAGGGTCATTTTGACAGACCCTTGAAAGAAGTCAGAGTCGGAGAATCCCCAAGCCGCCCCTGGGGCATATCTGTTCCGGCCGCTGGAGATCCCGCGATGCCTGCATTATCGTCTCGTGGGGATCGCGACGTGGATGAGCGTCAATTCAACGGAGAACGACGCCCTGAACCGATCTCTACGAAAGGTACAGGACGGTGTCCATTCGGTTTCGATGAGAAACAACCATCACAACCTCCAGAAACACATTTACCCGCCTTTGTGGCTCCAGACCCCTCGCGATCTAGCTCTCGAGATCTGCCACAGCTGAGCAGGAAGTCTGGACAACAACAGCGAACCTCAGAACCACAGATGGTCTTTACCGGCCCCGTGTTCATCGGATATGCGCCCGAACAGGCAATGGCATTCGTACAGCAACTTGGAATGGGTTCAAAGCCAACCGCTTAACTCACTAAAGAGTAGAGCTTCCAAGGATTTATGGCAGGATTCCAATATGCCAGGTGGACGTCCAAAACTGCAAGATGTCGTGTATTAGCGGGTGTATTCCTGAAGTCAGTAGCCCTAGAGCAGAGCATTAATGATCAACGAGAGATGAATGTCTACTTAACTACCCTCGTAGCAACCCATTCCCTTATTCGCTTTATTGTCAGTTCTTTTTATTTAATACGCCTTGCCATCCGCATCCATTCGTATGCTGTAGCTTCGAGAATAACCATCATGCAGAATTGCGTCACCAAAGTATTAGTCGAGCAACATTTTGGGATGTGAATGGCTTCATAGTAGGGTTGACAAAATCCTCTCAACTGTAAGAGGGTAAATATCGAAGTAGAAAGTACCTCCGTATCCTACCCCTCCACCAACCTCACCCCTCATGTTTCGCCGGTCCGTCCACAGAATTTCCTCCACCACCGCAAAGTGCCCCAGTCCAAGATCCCACACTCGACTGCCACTACGGACCTTCAATACCTCTCCTGGAACAATGTCCGACTTCACCCCCATAACCACCAAAGACGCATGCCCGCGTGAGCCCCCCTTCCAAACCCAACCCCCCAAACAAAACACCCACTGATCTCCCCCCCCCCAATTCAGCCGCAGGACCCTACGTACGCCCTCCCTCTCCTCTCCTCCCCTGCCCTCCTCCTCCCCTCCCCAAAAACCCCACTAACCCTCCCGGCCCCTCCTCCCCCCGCACAGTCCCAAGCCATCAAAACCCCGCACCAGATCTACGTCTCAGGCCAGATCCCCGCCGATGCGACGGGCGCGCTGGTAGGCGGCAGCATCACGGAGCAGACGCGCCAATGCATCCACAACGTCGCCGCCATCCTGGCCGCGGCCGGGTCGAGCGTCGGGAAAGTGGTCAAGGTGAATGTGTTCCTGACGGACATGGCGCATTTCGCCGAGATGAATGCCGAGTATGAGCGGCATTTCGGGCATAAGCCGGCGCGGAGCTGTGTGGCGGTTAGGGCGTTGCCGAAGGGCGTGCCGGTTGAGATTGAGTGTGTGGCTTTGCCGTGAGGTGGTGGGGGGGAGGGGGGGGGAAATGGGGTGGGGTGGTGGGATGGGGTTGGAGGGCGGAGGGCGGAGGGGTTTCGTGGCTTGGCTTGGTTTGTGCTGGGGACGACTCGGTGGGTTTCGTTGTGATGGTGCTGCTTGCGTGGCTGTTGAGTTGCTATACTTTCCGGATGCTAGATTGCCTATCTGAGTGCATGGGGGCACGGCACTGAATAAGCTATAGCCATTCATTGCCTCCTTTCAGGTGAACATGGCTCTAACCCCAATTTCACAAACATCGCTATGTATATATCGTCAATCCGTCCCTATATTCATCAGCCGGCTGGCTACCTTAACGACCCAGTCTTTTAGAGTGCACATCCCGGAACCCGCTCAGATACACAATGCCCAATTCCTTTCCCACGTGCGCCTCATCATTCTCCCACCTATCTATTTACAAGCTCGTACAAGGCCCTCAAAACAGCCACGCCGCCGCTCTGCGTCTCGACTGTTCGGCCTCGTCCTCGCTCGTTCCAGTCCCAATGGCCTTCTCGTTTAGGCGCTCCATGTTCAGAAGTGGGCTTTAGACTTTCGTGCCCATCTGCACCCATCCGCCACATATTGTTGTCTGGAATTCCAGCATTTCTGTAATCGACTGCGCCGTTGTGCTGGTGGTCCGGAACGCCAGACTTCGAGACATTGTGTCCCGGTCCCCACCACATGCCGAACACGCCATCCTCGTCGCGAGTGCCGTATGCCGCGGCAGCGTTATGTGCAAGCCACGGCACGTAACTCTTGCAACTCGACTCGTGCATTTCCCAGCTCTCGCTATCCGCCGCGAAGGTAACTCCCGTGATCAAAGGCTCTGTCGGGAGCGTGGCGCAGAACAGCGCCAGATGGTGGAAGAAGATGCCCTTAAAGGCCTGGCCGTTCTGCGAACACATACCGGAGGCGTCGCACGCTTCTTCGAGGATGCCGTTCCGTCCTAGCCCGGCCCATGTGCACCTTCGCTCGGCGTGCTTGACGTGCCAGCCCGTGGCGGCGATGACGTTGCGGATGAGGATGTGGCCGTCTTCGAGGTAGCTTCTGGCGCCGGTGCTTTCCCACAGCCCACGGAGACCGGAGAGGAGGACGCCTTGGTTGTAGGTGTAGACCATTTCGTTCCTGAGGTCGCATTTGCCGCTGCCAATTGTGCTGTTGGTTCTCCCGCCTCGCCATCCGCGGATGTGGTAGCCGTCTGTGAACAAGCCTTGCCTATTAGTCATATTACTCGTGCTGAGCCATTTGTAACCATCTATTGCGGCTGTGAGGTGTTCAGGATCGTGCGGTCGTGCCGTGGGCGAAGCCCGATAGCGAACATCGTTCTTGACAGCGGAGAAGGGAGAGGAGTTCTGGTCCCCGGGAAAGTAGAGATACATGCTCACGCTCGCGGCGATGAAGAGCTCGTTGGTAATGGCGTTTTTGTACGGTGTGAGGTAAGGGTTCCATATCATGCCTCCGCCGCAAAGCGAGGTGTTCCAACCTTGCGAGGCTAGATCGTAGAAAAGACGGGCTCGGTGGGCGAAAGATGGAATGAATTGGGCAGCGTACCACGTCGAGGAGTTGTGCGCGGTGGCAGAGGAGGATATGGGTGTGTAGTGGCGATCCATATGAAGACCGATGAGCTTCACGCTTTCCAACCAGCCTAAAACCACCCAGAGCATATCGTCATACGCTTGCATGCGCAGACTGAAAGCATTCTCCCCAAAGTAAAATGATGTGAGTTGGGTCAGATATCGGTTGATAAAGTTCTCGTGGGCTTGCGCTTCCGCATTGAGGGCATCTGCGCCGGCGGCGGTGGTGTATGGGACAGTGTAGTCAAGAGATTTGGTAAAGGTCGAGAGCGTTGCAGACACATGAGTGCCCATGACAGCGGCCGTCCAGTCAATGGCTCTGGGCCATGTTCCCTGCCAGAGCTCAAAGAAGTGTGACTGCATAACCTCAAGCGCGTCAAGGAGCATCGGCAGGGTGTTGTAGGGCCTCGAGGAGTCATCTACAAATGGTAACTGAGCATCCCCTTCCGCATTGACTGGACGTAGCTGCCTCTCCAATGTCGAGACTAAAGTGTAGGGTTGTGCCTCGACGCTCTCAAGGGATTTCTGCTCTTGCTGCGGGTAAACCTGTGGTCGTCGTTTTGCAACATCGTCAGGTCTTGGAGAGTTTGCCTTGACTAATGTGCCACCAACGAGAAGCAAGATCAATATTGAGAAGCTGGATATGATTGCGCACCGCCGTCTTCTCTGGACGGTCGGCGCTGTCCAGCAAATCATGCTGTGCGTGTCTGCAGAGGTCTAGGTTATGAAGACCAGAACAGTGACCCTTACAAATTTATCGTTCATGTCGGAATGGATTTCGTCGTAATGGACTTCGTTGGTAGGACAGATATAGGTTGCTACTAAGTGGAGTGGAGTGCTCCCGAAGTCTGGGGTACCGGGCCTACAAGATTTAGCCTGCTCCCGCTCCCGCCCCCACCATGACCACAATTAACGTGAAGCCTCTTCGTCGCTAAGCTCCGCCTTTGAGCCGCAGTAAGTGCCTGCAGCGGAGAGACGAAATGTAGACAAGGGTATGCTTGCCATTATGTTGTGGGCACATCTACCACCGAGGACGATCAGTTCTTCACCCACTTATGGGCAGATGCATTCGACCATGGCAGCAGGCAAACCGGTCGCGGAACATCAGGAAAAAGTCAACGCTTGCTACACTTCATACTACCAATGACCTCGAAGCGATCAAGCAAAAGAAGCAGGATATCGAACATTCCGCCATAACCGGTCCATACTATGGGAAGTCTTATGTCACCATGAAAGCTGTGGAGCTTTTGGACACCGTGCCAAAATGGGATTTTGACTGATGCCTTTTGCGCCTGCGTCAGCAGCTCTTGCGGCTGTGCTTTTTCTTGTTGACGTCAGTCCGAGGGAAGTGTCACTTTCAGTGGCGATCTCAGTGGCCGTCTTCTACATTGAAAGGACGATAGCCAGTTGCGCTCCATGTTCACAATCCTGAAGAGCATAGCTTTGCGGATTGCAAGGAATAACCTGACATCCCAAAGGCATGCGGTCAATGTCTGCAGCTCCTATGCGTCTTTCTAACTACAACTCAACGTGGCGATTGCTTTCATCGATCACTTCGCGTCCATTCAGAATGAGGGCTGTGTCTTCATTGTCATCGATGGACTAGATGAGGCGTCAAGAGAGGAATGAGAGACATTTCTGGGGCTTCTCGCTGATTTATTCGACGCACCTCCTAGGCCTCTGGCAGAAAAGGAAAAGTGGGATTATGAAAGAAATTGAGGACGATAAGTCACCAGCTTTGAACAGCTTGAATGCGTTTACTTTGACAAGGCTCTTGCAGACGAAAACAATGAGGCAGACCCTGCCCTGTGGACCTCGCGACTCCGATGTCTCTCGAAGATCCCGATCGGACAAGCTCACAGCGGAGACGGAGATCTTGGCAGAAGGAATGGGAGATTCGTGTTTGATGCTTGGGCTCTGCTATCGCTTGCATGGGAAAAAGATCCGAGCAAAGTCCTGCTTCAGAGCCAGTGTACTGGAAGGCAGTGCTTGTTTTATAGACGAGGATCCTACAACCACCCGTATGGCCACGCCAGCGTTCAAGGCGGCTAAAATATTCTCGTCATCTGGACTTAGGGCTCATCACCCTCAACCATGTAATATCAGCAGAGGCAAAACAGTCACTGCCCGTATAGTTTGAGACGTATGTCTTCGCTCAACCCAAGAAGTTACAGGCCAAGAATTAGCCTGATATTCAAATAAGACCATACATATATGTACGGTATCACACAGCATCAAGTCTATCGTCATCTAGTAACGAGTGCTTCTGACATCTTATTGGGTGGGGTGATTACCACAAGTAACAAAAAATAGAGTACAGCAAAGAAAGACAAACTTAGATAGAGCTTATTTACCAAAAATAGCAAAATGACAACGGAGGGATTCGAACCCTCGCTGTTTTACCAATCAGTATTTTCTGGGCTTACGAAGCGACCTGAAACTGACGCCTTAACCGCTCGGCCACGTTGCCTATTGACCAAGCCAGAGTCTTATTTTGTTATATGTTTTTGGTCACAATCCTGTCAGATGTTTTTGTTGAATTACTCATCGTAGACCACCTCGAATCCCGGTGGTTCTACTTGTAGGCTTCTTCCCTTCATGCCCAAGCTTGACCTTACTCTTGAGCATAG
>JAABVA010004870.1_pt1 | contig 12321 bp, 11 predicted proteins | sample 5560331 | NCBI WGS metagenome assembly JAABVA01 (sample SAMN12812661, study PRJNA571458) | rock metagenome | isolation source: Antarctica rocks | place: Antarctica: Victoria Land, Mt New Zealand sud | collected 2016-01-07
GGCGCTGTCGTTCATTCAACTGCGGCAGGATCGACGCCAGCTTGCACGCCAGGACTCCTTGCTCATCCATCTCTGGAGTATAGCCGATTAGCTCCTTTTGTTCAGGTTATTGTGGCACGAGTCCTACGGCAAGAGATAACCGTTATAAGTCTCTATCATTGGGAAAATGGACGGTTTATGGGCGCCGAGGATGCTCTCGTCCTGGCGACCGCTTACGAGCAAGGTTTGACACTCGTCACCTATGACCTGAAAACAATATCGCCATTGCTCGTTCGTTGGGGGGAGCGCGGTATTCATCATGCGGGCGTCGTGTTCGGCGATGAACATACAATCGAAACGCGTGACATCGGAGGGGTCGCGCGCGCCCTTGTTCAAACGTGGGAGGAGCAGGGTGACCTCGATTGGACCAACCACATCGCCTACCTCAATAGGGCGCCGGAGCGGGGATAGCGGCCTGTGCGGTCAGACGGCGGGGGCCGCGCCCAGCCCATACCGCGCGGCCTTGGCCCGCAAGAAGCGTGTCCTTGGCGCGCCCCTTGTATTTTGTGTCAGATCGAGCGGGAGCATGGTGATGTCAATGGCTACTATCCGCTGGTATGACCCAAAGCCGATGTCCTGTCAGAGCGTCTTCGTCCATGCGTAGTTGCGGTCAATGACGCTAAACCCGACAGACTCGTAGAGTTGGGTCGCCGCAACCGCGCCTGGGTCCCCATCACTCGTGAGATAGGCGGTGTGTGCGCCGAGCATCCGGAGCCGGCGCATCCCCTCGTGCAGAAGCGCAGTGGCGAGGCCGAGACGACGATGGGCCGAGTGCGTCCCGACGGGCTCGAACACGCCGATCTTGTTGACGGCGTCGAACCAGACGATGCAGAACGCGGCAAAGGCGCCGTTGGGCTCCACGACGACTAGGTCCAGGTCCGAGCGATACGTCGGCGCCTGCATGATGGCGCGATGTTTCGCTGCGGTCATGTGAGAGGGGGCAAACGCATCCTGATGCACCGCCACTCGTTCCTCCACGTCAACCTCGCCACGCACTGAGCGCACCCTATATCCCGCTGGCAACACGGCGGCTGGCACAGGCTCATCCAACCGCTGGCCCCTGTGGCATAAATTGGTCTCCGTGCGCTCGTAGCCGCGCCGCCGCAAGACCATGTGTCGGTCGTCATCGTGGGTATACGCCCAGGCTGTAAGGGTTGTCGTCTGGCCCGTATCCGCTTGTCGATTGCCTTGCTCATGCTCGGCCTGCGCCAGCATCTCATCTTCGATCGCGCGGTACCGTGGGTGCACGAGCAGATCAACCTCACCTCGATTGTTGAGCCAGGTGAAACCAACCAGGATACCGAGTTCATCGATCCATAGGCGGACGGGCGGCATGGCCGGATCATCGAGCTTGTACCGCCACCAGTCCAGATCGCCGACCGTGCAGTACAGGGGTGAGCCGCTCTCGGCGCAGAGAGTAAAGAGCAATGCCCGCATACGGGCGTAATCGTCCTCGCCGGAATAGGGGTGAGAGGTGATGCTCATAGCGAAGATCTCCCTTTCCTTTGATGACACGCATCTATGCAACACCCGGCGACTGTCGATGCCGCGAAAAGTGGACTGTCGGTGAGAGACTCAGGGGCAAAGTTTACGTCGGTTAGGCCGTAGCAATGGCCGCGCTCAGATTAATGGGAGAATAGGGGGCGCGGCGTATGGATGCGCTCACGCAAAGTGCTCGGCGAAGCTATCAGCGAGCGCGTCGTGGAAGCCCCATCCGATGTTCCGCGTGTCATCGACGATCTCTTTGCAGCGCGTTTCGAACTCGTCGTGCAGTTCATTCGCGACGATGAGCCGCGCCGCGTGCTCGTACATGGTCTCCATACTGCTGTAGAAAGACTCATTGATGTCGCCGTACGTGTTGGTGAACTGGACGCCCATCTCGACGTAGTACAGCATCAAATCGGCCAGGCTGGCGGGCGGCGGCGCGAGCTTCTTGTAGTCGGTGATGGCCTTGCGGGCAACGGCCAGCCGCGCCTTGCCGTACCCGCGCGCCGGGAAGAACTCGTTCTCTATTTTTGCCTTGTACCCAGCGACGAGGTCCTCGCTTGGGCCGGTCAAGCGCAGGGCGTAATAATCCTTCACCGCGTCCAGGCGCGTGAAGAGATCGGCGATGTCGCCGACGAGCTCATCGTGCGAACGCTGCGCGAGATGCCGCTTGAGGGCGGTGAGGGTTATCTTGGCCATAGGCGGACCCGCACAAGGGCAAGCGGGCGACGCGACGCGAACCCGCGATATCTTGGTTGAACAACTGGCGCATTCATCTTTTCACATAGTACAGTATAGTCTGCGTCACGCATCGACGGGCAGCCTTTCGTCTTCTCTGCGCGCGGCCGGCAGCGTGACGGGCACGAAGCCGCCGCCGGGGATGTAGTCGGGCGACTGGTGGCGGAAGTAGGTGTTGTAGAGTTCGGCGTAGTGGCCAGCCCTGTGCATCAGCCCGTCGTGGCTGCCTTCCTCGACGATGCGCCCGTGGTCGAGCACGATGATGCGGTCGGCGTTCCTGATCGTGGAGAGGCGGTGGGCGATCACGATGGCGCTGCGGTCGCGCAGCAACAGGTCCAGCCCCTCCTGAATCTGCGCCTCCGTCAGCGGGTCGACGCTGGCCGTGGCTTCGTCCAGGATCAGGATGGCCGGGTCCTGCAACAGCATGCGCGCCAGGGCCACGAGCTGGCGCTGGCCCATCGAGAGCGCGCGGCCGCCCTCACCGACCTCTGTGTCCAGCCCCTCCGGCAGCGCATACAGCCAGTCGCCTCCGCCAATGGCCCGCGCCGTCGTCATGACCTCCTCGTCCGGCGCGTCTGGTTTGACGTAGCGGATGTTGTCGCGCACCGTCGCCGAGAATAGGAACGGCGCCTGCGGCACCACGCCCAGGTGGCGGCGGTACTGTTGTAGGTCCAACATGCGGATGTCGCGCCCGTCGATCAGGATCGCGCCGCGCTGGAACTCGTAGAAGCGCGCGACCAGCTTGCCCAGCGTCGACTTGCCGGCCCCGGTGTGCCCGACCAGCGCGACGGTCTCGCCTGCTTCGATCGTCAGGCTGAAGTCGGATAGCACCGTCTCGCCCTCGACATAGCGGAAGTGTACGCGCTGGAACGCGATGCGCCCATCTACATGCGGGACGGGCCGCGCGTCGATCTGTTGCACGCGCGGCTCGGCGTCGATCAGCGCGAAGATGCGCTCGCTGGCGGCCAGGCCCTGCTGGAACTGGCTCCAGAACGAGGCGATGCTGGTCAGCGGGAACCAGAAGATGTTGATGCTCTGCACGAACAGGTACCAGGAGCCGTAGGTGATTGCCCCGTCGAGCACGCTGCCGCCGCCGTAGAAGACGATGGCGGTGGTGCCGAGGCCGGCGATGGTGGTCAGGATGGGGAAGATGGCGCTGAACACGAAGCCTTGGCGCAGGTTGACCCGGTAGCGCTGCGCGTTGACTCCCTTGAACTCCTCATACATGGTCCCTTCCTGACGGAAGTTTTTGGCCACGGAGATGCCGCCCATGGCCTCCTGCACGATGTTGTTGACGCGCGCCAGCGCCCGCTGCGCGCGTTGCGTGGAGCGGCGCGCCACGTAGCGGAAGCCCAGCGCGGCGGCGACGATCAGCGGGGCCATCGCCACCGTGATCAAGGCCAGTCGCACGTTGACGTAGAAGAGCACGCCGGCGATGAGGAAGACGAGCAGGACCTGGCTGAGCAGGTTGAGTGTGAGCGTGACCACGGTCGAGAAGTCCTCGCTGTCGGAGGTGACGCGGCTGACGACCTTGCCGGAGGGGAACTCATCGTAGAACGACATGTCGCGCGCCACGACGGCGGCGAAGGCGTCGCGCCGCAGCTTGAGCACGATATCGCCCACCACGCGCGCGGTGTACCACTGGCGCAGGAAGTTGAAGGTCCACGAGAGCGCGCCGGCGAGAAGGATGGCGACGATCAGGAGTGTAACCGCTCCTGTCGTGGCCCCTTTAGTCGTGGTGAGTAGGTCAATGCCCTTGGAGATGGTCACGGGCAGCACCGTGTCCATCAGCGCGTTGAGCATGATCATCGCGGCCACGAAAGCCATCACCGCGCGCGCGGGACGGAAGTAGCCCAGGATGCGCGCCACGAGGTCGTGATCCGAATACGAGCGGTCGTACGCCTCGGCCTCGAGGCCGTCCATGAAGAAGCCCATATGTCCTCCAGTTGCCAGTTGCCAGTTGCCAGTTGCCAGTTGCCAGTTGCCAGTTGCCAGTTGCCAGTTGCCAGCCGTATCTACTGGGAGCGCCGGCTTCCAGGCGGCATCGCATTGACGGCGGCATAGTCGGGAATAGTGAGCTTATTTGCCCCAACCGTTTGCCATCTGGAAGCCGGCGCTCCCAGTAGATGACGCTGCTCCATGTCAGCCCTCAGCCTTTGCCGTCGCCAATACTGACGACTGACCATTGCCGACTGGCAACTGGCAACTGGCAACTGGCAACTCGCCGTGGAAGATGCGCTGGTACAGCGCGCAGCGGGCCAGCAACTCGTCGTGCGCGCCCTGATCGACGATGGCGCCCCGGTCAAGCACCAGCACCAGGTCGGCCTGGCGGATCTGCGAGAGGCGGTGCGTGATCAGCAGCGTGGTGCGGTCGCGCATCAGGCGGCGCATGGCCTGCTGGATCAGGTCTTCCGTGGCGCTGTCGATGGCGCTGGTCGAGTCATCCAGGATCAAGATGCGCGGGTCGGTCAGCAGGGCGCGCGCGATAGCCACGCGCTGGCGCTGTCCGCCCGAGAGCGTTACGCCGCGCTCGCCGACCATTGTGTCGTAGCCTTCGCCAAAGCCCATGATGAACTCGTGCGCCTGCGCTTCGCGCGCCGCCTGCTCGACTTCAGCGTGGGACGCCTGCTGTCCGCGGCTGAAGGCGATATTCTCCTCGATGGAGCGCGAGAACAGTACGATGTCCTGTTCGATGCTGGAGACCCCCGCACGCAGGGCGTCGAGGCTCCAGTCGCGTACATCCACCCCGTCGACGGTGACGCGGCCGGCCTGGGTATCGTAGATGCGGTTGACCAGCTTGGTCAGCGTGCTCTTGCCTGACCCTGTCTGGCCTACGATGGCCACGACCTGTCCGGGTGCGGCGCGGAACGACACGTCCCTGAGGATCGGCCGGTCGCCTGTGCCCGTGCCGTCCGTGTCGCCGTAGCCGAACGTGACGCCCTCGAAGGCGAGTTCACCGCACATGGCGCCGCGGTAGCCGCCCTCGTTCTCGTCGAGTTCGGTCTCCTCGTTGAGGACGGCCACGATGCGCTCGGCCGCCGCGACGCCGAAGCTGAACAGACTAAAGGTAAAGATGGAGATGAAGGTGGGGAAATGCAGCAGCCCTAGCAGACCCATGTAGGCGACGAGATTGCCGGCCGAGAGTTGGTGGTGCGTGACGAGGTAGAGCCCATGCACGAAACCGCCCGCCGTGGCAATCGCCAGCAACAGCGGCGGCAGGTAGCGCGCCTGGATCTGCCCATTCTCCACGAGCAGGTCGCGGTAACGCCGCGCGTTGCGCTCGAACTTGCGCTCCTCCTGATCCTCCTGCGCCGTGCCCTTGACCACCTCGATGCCGGTAATGGTCTCGGAGAGCCCCGCGTTCATAGTCCCAAACTGTCCGCGCAGGCTGCCCGCGACGGGCTGCAACCGGCGGATATAGCGGCGCAGCGCCACCGCGAAGACGGCGGTGAACAGCAATGGAGCCAGCAGCAGTTGGGGGCTGATGAAGGCGATGAAGATGATGGGTGTGACGAGTCCTAAGGCCGAGTTGACGATCAGATCGAGCCCCGGCACGATCATGCTGTTGATCTGGCCCACGTCGTTGGCGGCGCGCGCCATGATATCGCCTACGCGCTGACGGTTGTGGAACGTCTGGCTCTTACCCAAGAGGCTCACGTACAGTTCGTCACGCGCGTCGCGTTCGACGCGCTTGCCCAGGAACTCATCCGCGAAGCTGGCGATGAGGCCGGTCACGCCATTGGCCGCGACCATAGCCAGAATAGCCAGCGCGAGGACCAGCAGCCGCGCGCGGTCGCCGTGCCGCACAGCAGTGAAGGCCGCGCCGGTGAGCGCGGGGATGGCCGCGACGACGATGTTGGCGAGGACCGAGGCCAGCAGGAAGCTCGCCACGAAGCCCTTGTAGCGCAGCAGGTGTGAGAGTATCCAGCGCCGCGCGCCCTCGCGGTTGTAGCGGTACTCGCCGGCGACGGTGAACTCACGGTTGGCGCCGCGCATGGCCATAGGCGCATCCTCCTGGAGCTAGTGGATTGGGATGGGTCGGAAAGGTCGGCGCGAAAGGGTACTCTATCAGTATCCACTAAAACTGATGACAACTGTGTGTCAGCCTTTGCTTCCGTTTATGCTTGCGGACGGAATACGCGGATCAACGACAGCGGCGCGCGGTGTTTAGAGGGGATAAGGGCAGTGACAACACCTCCACGACAGCCATAATAGATCATGTGTCCTAATAGTATACGCTAAAAGCACGGTGTTGTGTGGGGCGCCAACTCTTTGTAGAACGGGCGCAGCCCGAACACGTCCGGCAGGATGACGACGCCGACGCCGGTCGGCGTGTGCGCCAGCGCGAGGTAGCCGGGGAAACGGGCCCCATCGTTCGCGGTCAGCACAACGTCGTGGCCGGACGCTTCGTCCGCGTCCATTGGCAGATGCGGTGGCCGCGCGCCGGCGCTAAAGCCCATGTCAGATGCCCTCCTCAATTAGCTGCGTTGTCGTGGCGCTGTAGTCGCGCGACGATTGCGCCGTGGCCCGCGTCGCGCGCCCACTGCAACGGCGTCTTGCCCAGGTAAGGGTCGGTCGCTTCGGTATCGGCTCCGTATGCCAGCAGCAGGTCGACGACGGCGGCGTGCCCGTGGTAGGCGGCCCAGTGCAGCGGCGTCAGCGCGGAGAGGCCGGATGCGTTAGCCAGGCGCGGGTCGCCCCGCAGCAGGCCCGCGACATCTTCGTTCTGGCCGAGGGCGCACGCCGTCCAGATACTCGTCTCGACGCGGGCGCCATGCGCGGCCAGCAGGTCTACCACATCCCAATGCCGGCCCCAGCGCGTCCCCAACGGTATCCACAGCGCTTTCTCGACGGCGCATTGCGTGGGCGTGCGGCCGTAGCGATTGTGGGCGTGCGCGCGGTCCGGGTCCTCGCGCAGCCGCGCGGCGACTCCTTTGATGAGGCCCAGCCGTACGGCCGTGAAGATATCGGCCGTCGCGCCTCGGTCGAGCAACAGGTCGATCATGGCGCCCATGCCGTCCTCGTTCTCGTACAGCGCCGCCAGCGCGAGGGGCGTCTCGCCGCGCCCGTTACGCGCATCGATGTCCGCGCCCGCGTCGAGCAGGAGCGCCGCTGTGTCTCGCTTGCCGTTCCATGCGGTCAAATGCAGGGGCGTGTAGGCGCCGGCGTCGCGCGCGTTGACCAGCGCTGGATCGTTCGACAGCAGCTTGGCTACATGATCGGTCCGGCCCAGGACGGCGCCGGCGAATATGTCGAGCGGGGCGCCGTGGGCGAGCAGCAGGTCGACGACATCCGGCGACGGCTGCATCTTGCGGAAGCGCACCCTCTGCGCCGCCAGGTAGAGCGGCGGCCGCCCCCGGCGATCGGTCGCTCGCACGTCGGCCCCATGCGCGAGCAAGACCCGCGTGGCCGCCAAATGTCCGCGCTCGGCGGCGTGGTGCAGCGGCGTCAACCCCATGCCCATCGGGGTCCCCATGGGCTCACGCGCGTCGACGAGCGCGGGATTGGCCTGCAGCAGGGCGTCGAGGGCGTCGGTGCGATCGAGTACTGTCGCCGCCCAGACATCGAGCGTGGCGCCGTGGTCGAGCAGGAAGGCGGTGACGCCGGCGTGATCGGCCCAGCCACCGACGCCAGGGCCATGGATGAAGCGCGCGGCCAGGGACACGGGGCTGTGGCCGAGGTTGTCGCGCGCGTCGATGTCCGCGCCGTGCGCCAGCAAGACGCTAACCACCTCTTTGTGTCCGCCTGCGGCCGCGACGTGTAGGGGCGTAGCGCCGTCGTCCCGCCTGGCATGGACGAGCGCCGGGTCGCGTCGCGCTTGCTCCGCCACCTGCTCCGTCGCGCCGCGCTCGATGAGCGTGAAGATGTCGCCCTGTGTATCGGCCACCGGTACGTTGCCCATATCGCCCTCCAAGTGCGCGCATATCGAGCGCGCCAATCGCCCTAACCCTCGACCAGTGTAGCCCACAAGTGGCCCCGTAACCAGCGCCACTGTCGTGAGAAATCGTTAGCGCGCAGAAGTCTCGGGGTGACCGGCGCTGGGAGCGCGGACGTCTCGTCCGCCCCGGCGTCCGCGGTCGCGGGCCAGCCATCCCCGCAGGGCTGGTGTGTCGCCGCCCCTCACGCGCTCATCCTAGCACTCACACCGGGGCGGACGAGACGTCCGCGCTCCCAGTGCCGACGAGGACGGGCGAGACGCCCGTGCGCCCAGGCTACCCCGAGACTTCTGCGCGCTAACGAGAAATCAGGAGGCGCGCATTGCTACATTTTGACGCGAGGTTACCTGGGGATGTTCCCACGCCATGTTCGGATGGCGTCTATATCGCGCGGGTCCATGTGCGCGGCCGTGTAGAACCAGGCCAGGTCAAGCCGCCGGATAGCGTCGCGGAAGGCCCCCTCGGTCGTCGTCCCTCGGGTGGCGCATATCTCCTCGCACATCGGCTCGACGTTCTTCCCCTTCGCCGCCGCGGCCAGGACGTCGCCGAGGCGAACGGTCTCCATATAGTCCAAGCCGATCTCTTCGGGTGCGGCATCGGCCGCCGTGAGCAGGAGCAGGGAGATCAGGCCGGTCCGATCGCGCCCGCTCATGCAGTGGAACAGGACACCGCCGGCCGGGGCGTGGGCGAGGGCCGACAGGACGCGCCCGGCCCGCTCGGGCATCGCTATCAAGTGGGGGATGAAGTACAGGGCCGTCCCACATAGGCCGTTGTCCCAGTAGTCTTTCCAGAAGGCGGTGTTCTCCGGTCCGTCGAGGTCGACCGCGACGGTGGTGAGCCAGGGCGGCCGCGCCTGCACATCCCGCGCGCGTTCCGCGGGCTGGCGCAGATCGACGACGGTGCGCACGCCGAGCGCGCGCAGTTGATCCCACCCCGCCGGCCGGACCCAATCGATGTTTTCCGAGCGGAAGAACACCCCTCGCGGCGTTACGGCGCCGTCCCTGCGTCGTAGTCCGCCCAAGTCGCGGGCGTTGACTAACCCGTCAACGTCGATTGATCGATCCATTGGCCCCATGATCTACTCCCGTATGCCGGTCCACACTTGAGCGTGACATCGCGCGCCAAACGACGCCGTAACGATTCCGTGATGTATGAACGCCTCGTCGGCGCCACTCACTGCAATCCCAGGAGGCCCAGGCGCTGTAGCCCTGGGAGGAATGGGATCGCCGCTGGCGTTAGGCCGCGCCAGCGGCGCATCGTGGATGGTATAATGACGAGAGCATCACACGCTAGGCACGCGCCCTTCCGCACGGAAGGGGGACACGGTTTTCGTCGTGTGCGGCTACACCAGCGGGTCACGCCGCTATGGTGACTGACGAGGGGTTCGGCAGGGAGACCCTGCGGGAACGACGGATACATGGTTCCTCTCCTTTCGTCTGGGGCTGTTTCTTTCGGGAGCTGGGAGTATCCCCGGTCGTCATGCAGCCCGGAGGTCCGTTGGTGTGTTGCTTGGACCAACCCGCTGGCAGGGCTACGACAAGCCCAGGTGCTTTAGCCTGGGTCCATGACTAATGATACGTACACCGCTAAAGGTGTGCAATCCCCAGCCAGCCATAGGCTAGGCGCGGCCTCATAGTGGGGCGTGAGCCTGTGGCTAAGTCGTATGGCATAAGTTCGGTCGGCTATGCTCAAGACATGGCGCATGGCATAGTGCTGGCCTTGATCCTGGCGATTGTGTTACTCCTACTGCTCGTCGCGGCGATCAACATCGCGCGGGCGCCGGGGCGGCCGGCGGTACGCGCGCGTCCCCACGGCGATCCGCGCGCGCTGGGTCTGCCCGCTGGGCGCATCGTCTACTCTGACGCCGACGGGGAGGCGCGGCCGCTCACGGCGCGGCGCTACCCGCTCACCGGCAAGCCCGACTATGTGGTACTCACGTCCGGTGGCCGGCGCATCCCCGTCGAGATTAAGTCCGGCCGCGCGCCGCAGGCGAAAGGTGGGGAACGCGCGCCGCGCCACGAGGATGTGCTGCAGCTCGTGACCTACCTGATCATCCTCGACGACCTATATGACGAGCCGCCGCGTTATGGCCTGCTGCGCTACGCCGACGCCACGTTCGAGGTTCCCTACGCCGCCGGCCTGCGCGACGAAGTGCTCGGACTGCTGGCCGAGATGCAGGCCCTCGACGAGGATTTGGACGAGACCGGAGAGGCGCCGCGCGGCGACCCAAGCCTCCAGAAGTGCCGCGCCTGCGCCTTCAAGGAGATTTGCGACAACGCTATGGTGTGATGGCTCCGCGATCCGGGCGACGCGTCGCGCCAAGGCCGCCTTGTAGACAACCGAGCTTCAGAAGCGCTACAGTATGTGTACCCACTGTGAGGGCGCAACGCGTTAGAAGGAGGAAGAGAATGATCAAGTTAACCGTTCTCTACGGACATCCAGCGGACTCAACCGCGTTCGATAAGCATTACGCCGAGGTCCACACGCCCCTCGTCGACAAGCTCCCTGGTCTCGTGCGCTTCGAGGAGGCGAAGGTCATAGGGACCCCAACCGGCGGTAAACCCGAGTATTATCTCATCGCCGAACTTTGGTTCAACAATATGGAGGAGTTCCAAGCCGGCATGGGGTCCGCGGAGGGGCGGGCGACGGCGGGAGATGTGCCTAACTTCGCGTCGGGAGGGGTTACCATGTTCATTTCCCAAATCGTGTAATTGCCCACGAGACTCTATTTGCAAGGATTCGCGCAGGGCTAAGTGGCGTGGCGCGGTCACCAGCGCACGATGCCTGAGCGTGCGGGCGTTAGGGCACGACGAACGGGAGCCGCCAGGGACCGTGCAGGAGGCGTTGAGAGCCGCGCGCGCTATATATACTGAAGGCGGGGATGGTCAGCGTCAGGCGCGCGCCGGCACGCTGAGGCGGGAAGACCACACGCTGGCTACAGCTCATGCTGGCGGGTCCGCCCGAACTGCCAGCGCATTCGCCGCCGATCGTGGCCACGGCCACGGCATGGCCGGCGCTGTCGTTGAGCAGGAGACGCGCGGGGACGAAGGCGGACGCCCCGTTGGGGGGCGACACGTAGGTGTAGATCAGGTGGGTGAAGGAGACCTCCTGAAGCGTGAACGTGAGGCCGGCCGCGCGCGTCATGGTATTGGGGTAGGCGAAATGCCGATGGACAAGGACGCGCAGGTCCAGGGGGACACGCACTGTTTCGTGGGCGCCGGGGCTGTCGAAGCGTAGGACGGCGGCGCGGGCTGCCGCGGGAAGCGGGGCGTCGATGATGGTGACGGCGCGCCGGCTGACCATCGGGCGCCAGGGCAGCCATGCGGGGAGCGGGAACGGGAGGGTCAAGCCCGGCGGAGAGAGGAAGCCGCTGCTGCCCGCGTTGAGGGACGAGCCGTGGTCGTCGGCGAGCGGGGGGGACAGGTCGTCGACGGTACCCAGCGGCTGGATGATGCGGTATTGGATGTAGGTGGCGGCGCCGTCGACGAGGACGCGATCGACGGCCACGGGTACCGCCGGCTGACCTGTTCCCGGCGTGCCGGAGAGGCCAGCGTCAATCAGCGCCCGCTCGTGGGGAATGTTAGGGTCGAGTGAGGCGCCAGCGGACATGGGCGGCGCTAGAAGGGCAAGCCCAGGCGCCGCGGCAACGAGAAGCAGCAGGAGGCACGCGACGAGGAGGGCGATGCGCGAACGTTTCATGTAGCGGCCCTTTCTATACGTACGCAACCATAGCTTGCTGGACAGGTACCGTCAAATCCATGTGCGGCGCGTACGTGCGCGATGGCCCGGTTGGAGGGGCCGGAAGGAGTCGTGGCTCGTCGGAGAGTTGCCCGGTCTTTTAGGCGTTTCGGGAGTTGGCTCGTCTTCTGTCGCCGCGACATCACGGCGAGCGCTGGATGAGCCGCGCATACACGCGGTACCGTCGCACTTCGACGGGAGCGACAGTGGGCTCGACCCAAGCGGTGGCAGACCCTGAGCTAGACTTTGGCCATTCAGGCCGCGTAACAGAGCATCTCGCTCAGGTGCTCGACCAAAGCGCGCGGGACTTTAACGATGTCCTCCGCTGGGGGCGACATGCAAAAAGTGGTGTGGGCCCAGAGTAAGCGGCGCACGAGGGCGAGGG